>Ga0181412_1000599_pt1 | contig 15258 bp, 13 predicted proteins | sample 35SPOviralmetaG_FD_130113 | JGI IMG/M metagenome (GOLD analysis project Ga0181412, IMG submission 130113) | Marine viral communities from the oligotrophic San Pedro Time Series (SPOT) site, San Pedro Channel, CA, USA - 35 SPOT_SRF_2012-08-15 | ecosystem: Environmental > Aquatic > Marine > Strait... | reverse complement strand
AGGTCTTTAATAGATGTATTTGTAGTTGGTTTTGATTTTGATTTGTACTTGTATGAGGCCCTTGCTCCTCCATTTTTAGAGGTTCTCGTTTTGTTTTTCATCGTTTTTAGACGTCTCGTTTTTTTAATAAGAGACAACATATAATATATATATATATTTTACACACTGTATTTTGATTTTAATATTTCAATTACCTTTTTTGAAATATCATCGTTATCGTCATCTGTTTCTAATAATTGATTATATATTTCAATGTATTCTTCAAATATAATGTTTTTGAATTTCTGTTCATCTTTTGTCTTTGCAGATTTCACGTCACGTCTCTTTTTGATTTCGTCTTTGATAAATAAATCCAACAAATTCGTTTCCTTATTCATTTGTTTCTTATAGTCTGAATTATCGGAATCAGTAAGAGTTTCATATTTGGACAACCATTTTTTATAATTAGTTCTATTACTATAGTTTGACTTGAATGTCTCGCCAAATTCACGTTCAAAAGTGCAAAACAAATTGTCTATAATTTCCTCAAGAATTATCTTTTTTGCGATTGAATTCCATTTTGAACCGTCGAACGTTTCCAAAATTTCTTGACCAAGATTTGTCATATTAATATTTTGATTTTCAGGAAAAGCATCATTAAAATAAATTAACTTAACCGCATTTCGAATAAACATACTCGAATACAGCATCAGTTTATGTGCTATTTTGTCATTAACAAAACTTATATTTTCATTACCGAATTTGTTAATCATAATGGTAGGTTTTTCAAATAGAAAATTCAATGAATTCAATACGTCAACTTTACGCTTTTTTTCGAAATTCAAAAGTCTGTTTCTTAAAATATGATTATCATTATCAATTCTCTTTTGGTTTTCTTTTAATTTGTCAATTTGACCTTGGAAGTCACTTTGCATATTATTTAGGATGTTTCTAAACTTTTCAATGTCGGATACGCTTATATTTGATTGCTCAAAATTTTTTTTGTGCTTTTGTGTTTTGAAATGCTCATTAAGTTTTTTTTGCGAATTAAAAGCGACATTGCAAAATTTGCAATAATACATAATTTCAGTTATTTCTTTAAATTTTAGAAACATTTTATTTTTATATGTTTTTTCAAGTTGTGTGAGTTCAAAGGGACAAAATTTATATATCTATATAATAGATGGTCTACGATCCAAGCTTACAAGCGTTGGCAAAAAGTTTTATAGTCGATAAACAGGTATGTCGTAAATGTTACGCTCGTTTGCCAAAAACTAGCAACATTTGTAGAAAAAAAAATTGCAAATCTACAGATTTGCGTCCTAAAAAGAAGCTCAGATAAAAAAACATATAAAGATAAGAATCATGAAAACTATGAGCAAATAAGAATTTGATATGGATTTTTTAAAAGCGGTAAACAAAACTGATGATGATTTCAAAGAGAAAGAGCGTGTAGAAGTTCAAATTGTTCAGGATGAAAATGAAGATTCTTATGTTGAAACTGTTAAGGATACGACCATTATTAACATGATTGATGAGCTTCGTGAATTGTGCTATGATTTTATAGATCATTCCGAAATGTTTTCTACATTCGAACAAAAAACAAATTTTGTTCTTGATATTTTAGAACACTTTGAAAACAACGCCAAAGTCGAATATGTTGAAGATTACGATGAATCAAGTGACGAAGAAGATTGAGATATTGTCGAAATGTCATTAAAAATCCTTATTATTTTTTGAAAAATGTTTTGAAAATTTTATTGTAAATTGATCAGAAATCTATATTGAAGAATTCTGAAAAATGTTGTCCATTATGAAATTAATTCCGAGTGAAGTTGTTGAAATCATTGTTGACTTTTCAATTGAACCGATTACAGATTCCAATATAAAAAAGCTTGTTGATGATTATTTTAAATGTATACGACTTTCGACAATATATTCTCAACATTACCATTATATTCGTTACGAATATCTTCGTAAAGCAGTTATAAGTAAATATGGTGATATCAGTGAATGGGATGTATCTCGTGTGACAAATATGAGTCGTCTTTTTAAGAATATATCAAGGTTCAACTCACCTATTGGTGGATGGAATACATCTAATGTGACTGATATGAGCTGTATGTTCGAAAATGCTGAATGTTTCGATCAATATATTGGTGGATGGGATACTTCTAATGTGACTGATATGAGCTATATGTTTTCAGGTGCTGGACGTTTTGATTCTATCCTTTACCTATGGGATACTTCAAACGTGATTAATATGTGTCGTATGTTCTCTTGTGCGATAGATTTCGATCAATCTATTGGTGAATGGGATGTCTCGAGTGTGACTAATATGGAATGGATGTTTTACAATTCTAAAAACTTTAATCAACCTATTGGGGAATGGGATGTTTCAAGTGTGACGAATATGCGTTTTATGTTCTATCGTGCGGAAAATTTCAATCAGCCTATTGATAGTTGTAATTATCTTAGAATTCTTTTTGATGAAGAAGATGACTATATTTCAAAATGGGATACTTCTAATGTGACTAATATGGAATATATGTTTGGTTATGCAAAAAGTTTCAATCAACCAATCGGGGATTGGGATACTTCTAAAGTAACTAATATGCGTAGGATGTTTACGTATGCTGATAATTTTAATCAACCTATTGGGGAATGGGTCACTTCAAAAGTGCATGATATGGAAAGTATGTTCGAAAGTGCTGAAAGTTTCAATCAACCTATTGGAAATTGGAATATGACTTCAAAAAATGATTTTAGGTTTATGTTTAAAAACGCAAAAAATTTTAATCAAGATATTTTAAATTGGCCGATTAAAACCAATAATTCTAAAAATATGTTCGCTGGAGCAGACGCATTTTGCTTATCGTCAAATACAAGTGAAACTGCAAAAATGAAACTTAAATTGACATATGAACTAATCAATGGTTTTGATTTCCCTTATGACGAGCATACTTTGCTCTATTATGGAAAAATGATTGAATTTGTAAAAAAATGTTATTTGCGAAATGTAAATTATTATTATGTCCATCCAATCTTTTGTCATGAAAATGGAAAAGCATTAAAAGGGTTCGAAGAAACAATTAAGCATTTTATTGCACAAAAAAGAAAGTTAAGAGTTTCAAATTTGAAAGATGCCGAAATTGCTCGTCGAGTTTCTGTGAAAGCAATTGTAAAACTAAATGAATTTTATCAGAAAATCGATTTGAAAGCAGCAAAAGCCGCCATTAAAATGGCTAGGAAAGCTGAGAAAGAAAGGATTAGAATCGATATTAAAAACGCAAAAGACGCAATCAAAATGGCGAAGAAAGCTGAAAAAGAAAGGATTAGAATCGATATTAAAGAAGCTAAAGAAGCAATTAACGCTGCCAAAAAACTTTTGAAAATGAAATAGAAGCTTCATAGTTGATCAATTATAAACGTTTCTGACAAATTAATTTCACGGATTAGACACCACAAACGATTTACTTCTTTTTCGTATTCAATATTTTCTTGAAGAAGTTTAGTCCAATCAAAACGAAAGCTGTATGTCCAAGTGTCAGTGTATGGTTTTCCTCGGTTATCTCTTTTTGGATAAAATTCTTTATGAAGCGTCAAAGTTCGACGGATGTTTCCATCTTTTTCCATCAATTTTGAAGGAATTACATAGAAGTAATCTGTGCCTGCTAAATTCAACCAATAAAAGTCGTTGTCATTTATACCATATTGTTGTCTTTTATCATGTCCATCACTTTTCTCTAAATCAAACTTAAACGAATTTCCTTTTACATCTGTGTGATTTTTCGCTTTTTCTTGAACTTTTACAAATTTATCAATAATGAAATCATCAGCACGGAAATTGATTTCTTTCATATAAAATATGTTCGATAAAGTTTCTTGGCGTTTACGTATATATTTGATTTCAAGTTGTTTCTTTTCAGTACATAATAATTCAATATCACTGAATGGTTTTTCAAGTTTCTGATATTTCTCGATATATTCATTAATCTTGGCAACAATATCTTCCTTTTTAACGTAATGTTTTTTAGCAATTTTACTATCATACTCTAAACAAGATTTAATACCAGTTGAATAAGGAGGTATTATAAGATACTCATTAATTTTGACATTATGACAAATAACAATCATATTCTCATAATATCCAAATCTTTCATATGTATTCTTGAATTTATCAGGACAATTGTATCGTTTCGTATCAAATTGTGATTTTACTGTGTCAGATGCTTTCATTTGAATAGGAAACCATGTATGTCTACTTGTCCCCTTTTTACGAAAAGCGAGATCAACAAAATTCCCTTCACGACCAACTTCATTATATTCAAGATTTGAATCGTTTATAATTTTCTTTAGTCTTTCAATAGACATTGCTTCTGTATTGTAACTTGACGTTTCTGGATTAGCATCACGTTCTTTTGCTTTCTCACCCTTATTTTTTTGACGTTCACTTGCGGGTACACTAGTATTTTTTGCGTAAGCTTGAACTTGCATTTTTTCATAATTTTCACCAAATTTGAAATGAAAATATAAATATTTAAATACAAACTTTTTACCTTTCAGTTTAAGTCTAGCTTTTTCAGCTTTAATTATTGCGTTGAATTCATCTTCAGTTTCTTTAATTCAATCCTCACCATATTTCTCAATAAATTTTGCGTATGTTATTCCAGGTCGTCCCATTTTCAAAAATCTCTTCTACTCGAAAATATCTGTGCGTCTTATCTTTATATGTTTTTATTGTTGATAAATATTATTTTCAATTTGTTCATCTTTAAAAATCTTATCCGGCTGACCGTATAACCAATTTCCTAAGTCTTCTCGTTTATTAGGAACAGAAGTGTTTGGTGTCGTATAAAACTGACGCTGAGAATTACGTTTTCCAAACACATCATTAGCATCTAAATACAAATTCGTGTTAAAATTTTTATCTATTTTATCTTTAATTTCATTATCATATTTACATGCGACTTTGTCCGCCCTTTTCTCACCGATCAACGCATTCATAAATGGGTTTTCAAGATTAGGTTCGATACATTCATCTTTCTTTTCATTCAACGTAAATTTTTCGATAACTTTATTACGAAATATGATAACTGTGAAAAGCATAAAAATCAGTGCTAAAAATAAAATATTCATATTTTTTGATAAAATAGCCGCAATTGCTGATATGATTATAATTGCAGATGTAGCATAATTAATTTTTTTCTCAATCGAAGACTCATCACTTGGAATCAAATTCAACTCTTTATAGAGGTTTGATGGATTTTCAAACCAAAATTTCATTATTATACTAAACATATATAAATTTTTTCGTTTGCTTTTTTTGAAATAGTCATTTCAATTTCCTTATCCGGAAAGGGTTGCGCTTTAGCGGTGAATACAGCGTGGAATCACTTTTTCACTTTACAACGTTTAGTTTTTTCTACAAAAACACAATTCTCTGCATCGTGTTTTTTTTTCTGATCGTGTGTCTTACAGGTAGCGTTTTTACCAAGCCCTTTCTTGGGATTATATTTGCAATAAATTTTCCCTTTGTATTCTTCATCTTCCTTTTCATCTTCCTCTTCATCTTCTTCTTTTGATTCTTCTTTTGATTCTTCAACACCAGGATCTGGTATTGTGTTTTTCTTCGCGTCTTTAGAACATTTATTATCTAACATACAAAATAAATCAGCATCATCATCGGAATCATCATTATCATCAACCAATTTAGTCATAAGTTCAGTCGAAATCTCTGACTGCTTTATTTTTACATCCTTATATTTTACAGGGTATAACTTCACACATCCCTTATTAGAACTTTTGTAAAAGAATAGTGACTCTTTATTTTTATCGAAAAGATGTGAAATAACCCTGGCTCCTTCAAAAACAACAACGTTAAATTCAGATGACAATAATTTCTTTAAATTTATTATTGTTTTTTTGTTATAATTGTTTAATAGGTCTCTCATTTCAATTATATATTTACTTTCAAAATCATACAAATTTTTAACAGTTTCAAAATCAAAATATCGGTAGTCAATATGCGTCATATTTTGAATGGTATGATGTAGTTTCAGACCTTTATTCTGTTTGTCACTTTCAAAAAATTTGTTTGTCGCGTATATTTCAATTTGTGAATTGACATTATTTGTGAAGAACTTATTATCAATTAAAATTTGTTTTTCTTCATTTGATATTATATGTTCTGTCGGTGTATCATATAAAATTTTTTGAATTAAATACTTTGGCTGCTGTTCTTTGTTAAGAACACGTGTAATATAATTATTATATTTCATCTCAATTTTCAATAATTCAAAGTAGTCAATTTCATCTTTTGAAGGCTTATAATGATTAACAAATTCAATCAGATCGGTTGATTTAGATTCAAAAAATTCGTCGGATAATTTCAATAGGAGCGTTTCATATGTTTTCCAAAATTTGGTATAATCGTCTGTAAATTTATCAGTGACGTCTGTATCTGTTTCTTTATCTTTGTTATTTATAATCATTGTAATAGCAACAATATTATTTTTTTTCATTATCATTTGAAGGTTTTCTGATATCTCAGTTTCTTTAATTTTGAAAACTTCATTTGATTCAAGTATCACATCTGTAATATGTGTTCCTTTAAAGTTCTTTATAGCCTTTACAATCCTACCAGTAAATTCAGTATGTGTTTTATAAAATTCAAGAGCTTCTTCAAAATTAGGTAACATAGTTTGATCGTCTATCAACTCGGTAACATTAGGTATATCCTTTATTTCGGGATACATATATTTTATAGGAATTAAAAATAGTTTAGAATTATGACTAATATAAATACCAGATGTAGTGTCTCTGACAGTTAATTGCGAATGCACCACAAACTCTTCCTTTTTTATGAAATCAGAAATTGTTTTATTATGTTCATATTGTAATGCGTTATAAGATCTACGGCGGATACTAAATTTATTTTCCATGTAATATTTAAAGAATTCTTCACTATAGATTTTGGAACAATTTTGTCGTAAATTATATAAATTCCTAAAACATTTATCTTTGTGATTGAATATAAATTGTTGTGGTGTTTTATCAGCATCTATTTTATCTTTTTTTAAAGGTGGGACTCCTATTATATGATAATACGAATAGTTTCCATTTTTTTCTTTCATAAATGATCCAAATAATATCTTAACAACCGATGAATCATGAAATGTTTTGTTACAAAAAATATTTATATTACAGGAATCTTTTTGAATGTCAAACATAAAGATATTAACAAGTTCCTTATCAAATACAATATTAGGAAACATTGCTATATCTTGAAATGTATCATGTGACAACTTATCTTTTTCAATAAGAGTGATTATATTATCAAAGTAATTACTATCATTTATATTAAGATAATTTTCTAACCTGACACGGTTGTTATTGATACGGTCGATTGTTTTTTTCTTAAAAAGATTAAGAGTTAATCCATCTCTATTTTTTGTTTTTAACATCTCATTATAGTTGTAAAGTAAAAAACGAAGATAAGATCTTTCGTCACTTGAAGAGTATCTAACAAATTCAGTCTGACTATTTCCCATAAATTTACGAAATATATCATGTTCAGATTTTACAATTTTACCATAATGTCCCTTGTTAAGTGTTTTAGAATAAATCTTTACCTGGCTTTTTGTATTATCTGTTTTTTTATCAACATTGTATTCTTCAAATATATCATCATCAGACACCCATTTTTTATAGTCAAGAGATCTCATAGGATAATCGTTATCATTATTACTGAATTTTATAGAGAACCCGCGTAGAACTTCTTTTGTTCTACTAAATTGTAGTAATAATTTTTCATTATGTCGTATATTTGTATCATTTACATTATTTTTAATACTCCGTTCATAACACACAGGACAAATCAAATCTTTCTTACTATGATCAAAATCGTAATATGATAAAGCATTATTACATTCAAAACAAAAAGCATCGGATGATAACAGATTCAAGTTTTTATATTCAATAAAATGTTGTATTCGTCTTGTATTAACCATATCCTTAATGGGAAAATATGGTTTTGGATGGTCTTCTTGTAATTTTTCATAATTAGTTACTATAATTTCTTTCATTATATTATCAAATACAAGCGGAACTTGTATTTTAGCAAATGAAAAGCTGGATCCCTTTTTATCTGCTTTTATCTTATTTTGGTAACCGCACATTTCCTGACGTTCTTCTGATTTTTCATCACATACTATTTGAGCCTGTGGGAAGAAATAAAAAAAACGATTTAAAACATACTTTTGATCACTAATACTTGATTCTCCTTGATTAGTACTAATTTCGGTTGTTTTTTTTGTTACAAAATCAATCGTTTCATTTTCAAGTATATACTCTATTTGTTCAGCATAAGTATCCACTTCAGGAACGTCTACACTATTATCATCAATATCATCAATCTCATCAACATCAATATCATCATAATCCATATCATCATCATCATCATAATCATCATCATCATCATAATCATCATCATAATCAATATCATCAACATCATTATTATCAACATCATTGAAGGATTCTGTTGATTGAGACATAAGTTTTTCTCTTATATCTTTTCTGTTTAAAATATTAATTTTCAAATGTGAAAATAATAATAAGTTTTTCATAAATATAATTTCTTGAATTGTATTAGGGTAAAATAAAATAGAAATGCTATTATTTCCTACATTCTGTTTAGCACATAAGTTGCCTTTAACTCCGTATATAGTATTGTCTTCAACTTTTATGTTTTCAATATATTCACGATTTCTTTCTGATAAAAAAATTGTTGCTGAATCGTTATTTATCTTATCGTTATATTGTCCTCTTAAATTAGACGAAGATAACATCTTTTGCAAATATTCATTTTTATTTGGTTCTTTCTTAGAATCGTTATAAGTTCTCTTTATTAAAGAGAAAAATTTGTTATCATGATCCTTTTTTTTATATGAAATAACATACTGACCTAAGTTGTTATGAACAAAATCTATCAATTTGGTTTTGTTATATACATTACTTATATTATATAAAAGTTGAATTGATTCAAATCTTAACTCTTTTAAATCTTTTGTTTTTACTTGAATATTAACAAGTTTTGATTTTATATTTTCATTTATAAAGGATTTTACCTGATTGAAGATTGTCAAAGCAAACATTTCGTAAGTTAAGTCTGTTGTTGTATCCTTTGAAATCATTATCTTAATTTTTTCTTCCAAAATTATAACTTGAACCAATATGTTTGGATCTATATTAAGATACACTGATACACCTGTATCGACTTCCTTTTTTAAATATGAATCCCATAATTTTGAACTATAATTGTCTGATTTAAAAATCTTTGATTTGTTTTTATATGTTATAATTTGAACATAATCATTTACTTCCAGAGTTTTGAATAATGTGTCCATATTATTTTGAGTTAGATTTATTTGTGCGACATCAAATCTCATATTAAATATTTGTACCTTAATTTTACTTTCATCATATTCGGTAAAATTTTCAAATGAACCTTCGATAAGATTCGTCTCATCAATTTGATTTCTTAAAATTTTTTTTTCATGATCTGAAAGAGTTAGAGAAGTTATATCAAATTTATTTTCAATATTTTCATTATAAGTAATATTAAGAATTGTATAATTGAGAGCTTGTAGTCTCGAATACAGACTTGAATTATCATTTGAATCTTTATTAGAGTTGGTTTCAAAAGGATTATTTGTTTCTTTCGTCCATATATACGAATTCAAAATTTTATTATCTTTTAAAACAATCGACAATTTTTTTTTAATAGTTGATATTTTGTCATTTTCAGATAAAACATAAGGTAAATGTTCGTAACCATTTTCAAAAGAGTTTCTTAATGAAAACAAGTATTTCTTGATTTCATCTTTATTAACATATAGATGAACTTTAACATCCATTTTTAATATAAATAGATAAAAAAAAACACAAGAATTTTCTACAATACCGGTTTAAGGGTGCTGTTAATATTCTTCCGCTTTTCAATCAATTCCGCTTTCAGCCTTACAGACTTCTGATTGTAACTGTTGTAATTCTTCTTATCTTTAGCTTTATCTTTCTTGGAAAACTTCGTTCCGTCTGCTGTTTTACGAGCCATTATTAGATAAGATTTTATAAATTTACTATCATTTTTCAAGGTCGTTTTTATAACATTTTCACACAAAATAAAATCATATAAAAATATAAGATTAACTAATTATAGTGAAATGATGAAAATTAGTTTATTCTTGATTGCGAGCAAATATGCTGATTCTCTAAACTTTGATAGTAAAAAGACACAAGTTCCTTATCAATTTGATTCGCGTATTCACAATTTCGGCAATGTTGGTGTGGGTGGCTTATTTCACTCTTTTATGGCGAGACCGTTTACTAAGTTGATAGATTTAGCTGCTTATGATGGCCGAAACATTCGCGTCGATATTATTAAAAATTTGAAAATCGAAAATCCTGAATTTGTCGCAGATTTCTGCTCTGGTACTGGCACAAGTACGGAGGCATTAAAGGAATGTTTTAAAGACGCAGTAGTTACCGGAGTTGACACTTCACGCGAAATGCTGAGAGTCGCGAAAATTTTTACGAAAAATATAGATTATCTTGAAGATAATGTTGAGACAGTACAGCTAGAAGAGAAACAAGATCTGATTACAATCATGTTCGCATTACACGAAGTCCCTAAAGACGCGCGACTCATTATTTTAGAAAATATTAAAAAAAAACTTAAAAGACGATGGAAAGATGTTAATTGTTGATATAGATACGTCGTACATTCCGTCGGAGTCTATGCTGTCAGGCGAGCCGTACGTGAAAGATTATTTAAAAAATATTGATTCAGACGTTCTAAAAGTTTTTCCAAATTCAACTAAGGAAATTTATATCGACGGTCACGTTCGCATATGGCGATCGTAAAAAAACCGTCTTGAAATTATCTCAGCATTTCAATGTCTTTTTTCGGTTTTTAATTTGCCATTGCCTGTAAAAATAAGCAAGCAAGGCAATTTCAAGTTGAATTTCATTCTCGGCCGCAATTAAATTTCGCATAAATTGCTTAAAAGAACGGTCGTATTCGATGATTCTGTTTTTGAGCTCAACTTTTTGCACATAATTCTTATTAATCTTGTCCATAATTTTTATTTGTCATGTATATATCTTTTAAGGTGTTTTTTTAAACATTTTATCAAAATAAAAACATATAAAGATAAGAATCATAGATATTTTAAGAGGTAGAGATTTTTGAAGATGACTTGGACATACGCAAGATTTATTGAAACATATGGTAAAGAATATGGTAAAGATTGTATTGAAGAAACAGAAGATGAATTCAAAGCAATAATTAAGGCTGAGAAAGATAGACTTAAACTGAATGGTAAAATATTTAGCTTTGATCGTTTATTTTTTCATTTCAAATTCGGTGAAAAATATGAAAAAATGCAAGTTCAAGCTTACAAAAAAAAACCTACTGTATCCACAAGCGAACGTCAAAAAAATAAGGGTGAGAAAGCAAAAGAACGTCAGGCTAATTCTGAAACGTCAAATTTAAATACAGAAGCAATGTCTATTGAAAGACTAAAGGAAATTATAAACGATTCAAATCTTGAATTTAAGGAAGTTGGTCGTGAAGGGCATTTTGTTGACCTCGCTTTTCGTAAAAAGGGGACAAGTAGACAAACATGGTTTCCTTTTCAAATGAAAGCATCGAAAGCAGACAGACCACAATTTGACATGGACAGATACAATTGTCCTAATAAATTTAAAAACACCTATGAAAGATTTGGTTATTATGAGAATATGATTGTTATTTGTTATAATGCCAAAATTGATGAGTTTCTCATAATACCTCCTTATTCAACAGATATTAAATCAGCTTTATATTACAATGATGGTATTAATAAAGAATATTACGTTAAAAAGGAAGATATTATTGCAAAGATTAATGAATATATCGATAAGTATCAGGAACTTGAAAAACCATTCAGTGATATTGAATTATTATGTAATAAAAAGAAACAACTTGAAATCAAATATATACGTAAACGCCAAGAAACTTTATCGAAAGTATTTGATATGAAAGAAATCGATAACTGTGCTGATGACTTTAAGATTGATAAATTTGTAAAAGTTCAAGAGAAAACTGTTAATCACCGTGATAAATACGGAAATTCGTTTCACTTTATATTAGAGAAAGCAGATGGAAAAGATAATTATCAACCATACGGTATTTATGACAACGACTTTTATTGGTTGAATTTAGCAGGCACAGATTATTTCTATGTTATTCCTTCAAAATTGATGGAAAAAGATGGAACAATCCGTCAAAGTTTGACGCTTCATAAAGAGTTTAAAACAGAAAAGGAAAATAAAAGATATAGATACACTGACACCTGGACATACGGTTTTCGTTTCGATTGGACTAAACTTCTTCAAGAAAATATTGATTACGAAAAAGAAGTAAATCGTTTGTGGTGTCTAGTCCGTGAAATTAATTTGTCAGAAACGTTTATAATTGATCAATTGAGTTTGTAGCCACAGTTAGGGCAAAAATTACAAGGATATTTCTTTTCATTATCAAATTTCAAAGTTTCAAGATCTAATTCAATTTCTTTTTCCTTATCATCTTCAACATTATTCTTACGAAAACAAAACATTGTTTTCTTAAACCACCATAAGGAAGAATTCTTTCTAAATACCTTTTCAGCATCTACGTCACTGGTGTAACCAAGAGCCTCAAACTTCTTTCGGATATAGTCATTATTTTGTTCATTAACGTGCCCATCACCCGACTGACCTATCGCAGCCCAGCTCATAATGATGCCCCTTTTTGCGTGTTTGTGCAAATTGTTAATATAGATATCCTCATATTTCTGAGGCAAGTGTTCGCCGACTTCTAACGACATAACCCAATCAAACTTCTTGCCTAAATCGAAATCTTCTGCTAGCTCAATAATTTCACAAGTTCCGCCGGTCATTTCTGGGGTATCAGGATTTCCGTCATAGCCACACGTCTTAATTCCCGCTTCATTGAAATCTCGCACATACAACCCTAGACCGCATCCAAAATCAACAACGTCCTCACACTGTTCTTTGATAAGAAATTTGCTTATTTCAGAGCTCAAAACATTGTCGTGTTTATGTTTGGCAGCCATTTGTTTACCGATCCATTTACCGTTTTCATGAATCGTCATTGTATATATACCTATTACATTTTTACATAAATTTTCTCAAACGCACTTTAAAAAATATATATGTTAAATATAATAATAAAGCATATGTTTACAATTTCAACAAGTTTCTTATATGCCATTTTATCTGGATTCATAGCGGCGATTTTCTATTTGATATACTTTTTACAAGATTCGGCGAATGACAAGAAGGATACACCAATTTTAAATATTGTCCTTATATTTTTTATTGCTTCTGCTGTTGTTTATTTTGTATCAGAAGACGAGTTACTTTTGATACCAAATATTAGCTCTTCAGAAAAATTATGTAAGATGAAAACAGGCAAGCCTGATTTCTAGATATGTTTCATTAAAATTCTTACTAGTTTTGAATTTGCCTTTTGAACTTCAGAAGAGGTGCTGATATAACCACGAGATATATTCGAATATCTTACAAAGGCTTTTTTGACATTTTCTTTATTTGTTTTATTAGGTCTATAAATTTTTAAGGCCTTTTCATACGAAAAATATTCTTTTTTCAAACTTTTATTTACATCGTTATGTAAATTTATTAACCATCTCGATAACTTTTGACGTGAGTCTAAATTTATCGAGATTCTAATCAATCTATTAATGTAGTGTCGTCTGCAAGGAGGACAAGGGATCAGAATTGGCACACACTTTAAAAATAGTTCCCTATATATTTCACGATCTTCTTTCGAATTATAAACAAACGTTAAAAAATGCAATATATTCCATAGATCTGGACCCCAAATCTTTGGATCTTTTACAATCAAATTCATTAACAATACAGTATATATTTTTTATGATTTAGTATTCAAGTTCGTTTCTAACAAGGGTCTTATTATATAGAACAAGTAATCCAGTAAATACAACAATTGATACAAGTACGACTATTCTCTGATTAGGTTTAAGAAAATCAACATAAGCTGACGCACCAGATATATGCGTATTAATAATACGAAGTCTATTCAATGTATCAATACATAGAAGAATAATTGCTATTGAAATTGGACCAATTAGTATATTTGTATTTAATATAAATGGTAAAGCAGTGTAAGCCATTATCAAGAAAAAATAAAACATACTTTTTTCAAATATAGTCGGAGGACGAAACCATGTGGAAATCCAAGAAAACGCAATTACATGAAGTAAAACAAATACAAATACAAATAATATATTTTTGAAAACAATGTTATTCATTGTTTCTTTAATAACACCATATATTTTTTTTTATACAATTACTTAAATTGTGAAAATGTTAAAAAAAAGAACTTGATAAATATGTCAATAATTAGGAAAATACAATAAAAATGATGGAAAACAAAGATCTTGATGAACTTATTAATGATGCACACTGTCCTATCAGTATGCAACCAATTCTCGATCCTGTCATTGCGAGTGATGGTGTGACTTACGATCGTTCTCAGATAGAACGCTGGTTACTGACAAGTGACAAGAGCCCAATTACGAACAAGCAACTTACGTCAAAAACATTGACTTCGAATACTGTTGTTAAAAATTTAATTGCAATCTTATTGAAAACAGATATTGATTTTAAGAAAAGTTATGAAGAGTACAAAAAGGAGCAGGAAAAAACATTTGAAATTATTCAAATTACTGATTCGAATATAAAAGATGCTGTTCTCCTTTATAAGGATAATCAATCAAAATGTATTAAACTTTATGGTAAAATTGAAGATTGGGACACATCTAATGTAACTGATATGTCATATCTATTTCACGAATTTCATAATTTCAATTCAGAAATTTCAAAGTGGAATACTTCGAATGTAAAGAATATGAAATGTATGTTTGATGAAACTGAATATTTTAACTATGATATTTCAGGATGGGATGTTTCAAATGTGACTACTTTCGCAGGAATGTTTCAATCAACCGGTCGTTTTAATCAACCTATTGGAAAATGGAATATGTCTAATGCAAAAGATATTTCAGGAATGTTTGCTCATTCTATAAGTTTCAATCAACCTATTGAAGAATGGGATGTTTCAAATGTTGAAGGAATGTATGCTTTGTTTCATCGTGCGATGAAATTCAATCAGCCTATTGAAAAATGGGATGT
>Ga0181412_1000597_pt1 | contig 15264 bp, 32 predicted proteins | sample 35SPOviralmetaG_FD_130113 | JGI IMG/M metagenome (GOLD analysis project Ga0181412, IMG submission 130113) | Marine viral communities from the oligotrophic San Pedro Time Series (SPOT) site, San Pedro Channel, CA, USA - 35 SPOT_SRF_2012-08-15 | ecosystem: Environmental > Aquatic > Marine > Strait... | reverse complement strand
TGTGCTCTTCCGATCTGAGAGAGATTTTTTATGATAGAGAAACTGCGTTAAGGTACGTTTCGGATCTAAGTTTTAGCCTGGAAATTAGCTATTATCAATAGTGCATACACATAGGTTCATAAGGTAATTAGTGTACGCTCTATTATGAGTCAAGCAGCCGACCACGATGCCCGCACTAAAAAGGAATTAAAACTTGTTCAATTTATAACTAACGAAAATAGTTATTTTATTGAAGATGGAAACAAAACTATAGGGTTTATTCTAAATATTAATAATAACCCTTTTGTTACTATGTTTAACCCTTCACTCATTAATAGTAAGGTGATTGAATGAATAGTCGTAAATTATGGTATTCTTTTTCTAAGAAGGATAGAATGAAATGTTATGAAAATGATTATTCATGTTTAAGAAGTGGGTTATATTATTATGATAATAAATGGAAGTGTGGTTGTCAATGAGTTTGAAAAGAGCTAAAGACGATTATTCCGGTTGGTGGTTTTATTGTCCTACTTGCGGTCATAAAGCGTACGAATCAGATAGAAGTTATTTTCTTTGTGCTAATACTTGTGGTTATTTTGATAAACAAAACGCAATAATCAATTCCGACAATCCTATGAAAAATGTTAGAAAAGTAAAGGTGGTTGTTGAATGAATGATCGTTGTCTATGTTGGCGTACTGATTGGGAAAAGAAGCATATGATTGATTTTTCAACACAAAGGTGTAAGCATTGTGGGCGGGTTGTGAGAACATGAGTGATACAAAATTAACTAAAAAACATTTAATTTATTATATTGATAGAATCGAAAAAGAAGATAATTTTACCTTACGAAAATTATTCCCCGAAAGGTTAGGTAAAGAGAAATGGGATCCTATACATGGTTCGACTCAATCATTCAGAAAACCCGGAAAGAATCAACTTGACGGTGCTAAGAAGTCTTTTGAGTTTTTATTAAAGAAGTTTGAACAATTGGGGTTAGAATAATATGAGTGATAAGAAAATAAGAGATTTAGAAAAGAGAGTAAAAGACCTGGAACGAAAATTAGACTTTTTTATTAGTGCATTTAATTTATCTAGCGGTGATAGAATAGCGGATCTTAACGAAAGAACACGCGAGGCTATGCAAACTATCGCGGATAGTCAAAACATGTCTCTAAACGCTTTATTTGACTCAAGGGAGAGATTCAAATGAAATTAAAACCTATTTCATTCAAAAAAGCTTGTGAGTTTGTAAATACTATTCATCGTCATCATAAAGCCCCTCAAGGTCATAAGTTTTCAATAAGTTTAGTTAATGAAAATGAAGAAGTTTTAGGCGTTGTTATGGTTGGTAGACCTCTTTCACGATATTTAGATACAGGTTATACTTCGGAAGTGATAAGATTAGCTACCGATGGTACTCCTAATGCCTGTTCTATGTTATACGGGGCAGCATGGCGAGCCTCAAAAGCGATGGGGTATACAAAAATAGTTACTTATATTTTAGAAACAGAACCTGGTATTTCTTTAATTGCTGCCGGATGGGTGAAAGAAGCGGATCTTAAGGCTCAAACTCAATGGGGTAAATATAGACCAGCTAAAAATAGAGTCGAATCTGTGGCTCAAGCCATAAACAAACAAAGATGGAGCGTTGAAATAAAATGAGTTATTGCATCAACCCCGATCACAAAGAAGGCGAATGGCGAATCGGTTTAGTTACCTGGAAATGCTGTTATGAATGCAATATTAAATGGAGAGTTATTCAATGAAAAAACCAATAGCAGTTATTGACTTATATTGCGGTATGGGTGGATTTACACAAGGGACGATTGAAGCAGGTGCTACGGTTATTTTATCGTGTGATTTTTGGGAAGAAGCCGTAAAGGTTCACAAAATAAATCATCCAGGTATACCATGTTTACAATTAAAATTAGGTTCACCTTCGGATTGGAAATTAATTAAAAAATATATTGATAAATACCCTAATCATCATATTCATTTACATGGTTCGCCACCATGTCAAGCACTTTCAAACGCTTCAAGTACCGATCCATCAAAGGGAATGCCTTTAATTTTACATTTCTTAGACCTGGTTGAGAAATTAAAACCGGATTCATGGTCAATGGAAAATGTCGTTCCCATGCGTAGGAAATTACCCGAAGGTACGCCCTCAGTAGTATTAAACTCGGCTGATTATGGCGTACCACAAACCCGAAGGCGATGTATAGCGGGTAAAGGTTGGTTAGCTAATCCTTCTCATTCTAAAGAAGAATGGGTTTCAGTAATCGAGGCGTTACCCCATTTACAAAATGATTTATTAATGGATAGTGGTCGAGCAAATGCTAAGACTACGGGCATAAATCCTAAAACGGGTAAAAAGGAAGGTGGTTCGGGTTATTTATCAAGATCTTTAGATAATCCGAGTTATACAATTATGACAAGTCCGAGAAATCTAGTTATTAATACAACGGGTGGCGGTAAATCTAATTCACGAAGAGTTAATTCAGCAGATTCAATTGTAACTAAACCTTCTAAAACAATTCATAATAATATTCCTTCAATTAGAATATTCAACCACGAAGAAAAACCTGTTAAAATAAGATCTTTAACAATTGAAGAAACTCTCATTATTCAAGGATTCAATCCTAAATATGACCTATCAACAACCAAAACAAAGAAAAGCCGTTGGACTATGGTCGGTAATGCTGTATGCCCGCCAGTGGCGCGGGCAATCATAGAAGGTATTCATAATGGCTAAACCAACCGATATTCAACAAGAGCGAGCGAGAACCCGTATCAAGCAAATGATAGCTACTCGCCCACCAGGTCGAACCAAAGGTAAAGAGAAATTAAGAATCGGTAAATTACTCGGTTACAAGGGTAAAGACTCTAACATAATACGTTCTGTTGATAGAATCATAACAACGGATCGTAAAAGCCCTTCAGCTCGTAACTTAAGAAACAAAGAGCAGGTAAAGAAGATAGATCGTAGTTTCAGAAATCGTGTAAGAAATCAGACTATTACAGGTGATGATTTTGAAACCGATATTACACCTTATGTAAAACCAGTATTAGTAAAAAGCGACTTTCAAGATCCTAAGTTTGATGTGTGGCTACCAGGGGCGATTGCTGCAATTGGGAAAAAGATATTTGGTAAAAGAAGGGGGGTAATTAGAGGTGAATATGTTTCTTATTCCGGTTCGGCTTTTACCTTAGAAGGTGTATATCCTATTAATTCTTTAACGGGTCAATTTCCTTTAGCTACTACTTTCGGTTATTTAGATAACAAAGAGGACTTATACCATATATGGAATAAGAGAATGAGAACCTTATTTGAGTCAAGACCCATTGACGGTAAATCTTCAACCTTTGTAACTAAAGCAATATTTAGTAAAGGTTCTATTACCGATGAAGATAAAGAGGATCTTATTGATAATGACTTTTCATTCGGTAATGTAGGTTTAGACATGGGTTACTATGTGAAAAAGGGTGAACAAAAATGAGTAAATCACATTTCATAAGAAGAATAATGCCGACTAAAAAGAAACCTTCGTTAAGGTTTACTTTAGATATAGAAACGTGGGGGCTTGACGCTCGGAAACTCGCATTTGGTGTTATTCAAAATGTGGATACTTTAGAGCAGTACGTCTTTTACACTTTTGAAGATTGTAAACAATGGATTCAAGAAAAACGGAAAGAGTACATGGAAATCAATGGAATTAGTGAAAAGGATGCGAGAGTTTTAGTATATGCTCATAACGGGTGGAAATATGATTACCTGGGCTTGTTTACAATTAATGAAATCAAACAGGCTGATAAGATTGATTCTAAGGGTAGAATCTTGGTTGCGACAATAGATAACATAGAGTACCGAGATTACAAAACTCTCGTTCAAGTTTCTTTATCAAAAATTGGTGAAGCGTTAGGTTATCCAAAAGGTAAAACACCTATGAAGTATATGATTGGTGATGAGTCGCAGGGGATAACTCAAGAGGATATTGATTACTGTATTCAAGATTGCCGTATTTTATCCGAAGCTATCAAGTCTCTTGAGGCTACTTACAAAGAATGGACTAATTCACCACATGATCTTGAATTACCCCTTACTACTGCTTCTATGGCTTATCGTGTATGGTGTGCTTTGTATTGGCCGAGTAACTGGTTCACAATTAACAAACAAAATAAAAAGGTAGATATTGCATTCTGTAATAATTTGTTTAATGATGCTTTAGAGTCGGCTTATGTTGGCGGTAGAGTACAAGTAATAGGCGAACCTATGAAACTCTATCCAAACACAATAAGTCTTGATAGAAACTCAATGTACCCTTCTGAAATGGTTGAACAAGTATTTCCCGATATGATGGGGGCGACCTATTGTAAACCCTTTATGTCAAACTTTAGAAAATTATTACGAGATCCAGATATTTGTATGTGGGCTAATCTAACTTTAGAAGGTGGTAAAGATAGTCCACCATTTTTAGCTACTACAACCGATGAAGGTCGTAGGTGTTGGACTGAAACAACCTTTACAGGGTGGTTGTGTGAACCTGAGATTAAACATGCCTTAGATTTAGGCTATAAGGTAAAAGAAATAAAAGAATTACATTATTCAAAAGCCATAAGACCTTTCAAAGAGTTTGTAGAGTTTTTCTATAACTTAAGGGTTGAAATGCGTAAGAATAACGATCCTTCTCAATTATGGATTAAATTAATTTTGAATGCCCTCTATGGTCGTTTTGGAATGAAAGATATTGCTAAAAGAATTGACAATGATGAAGAAATAGAGGCGATTATTGAAGCAGGTAAATTAAACGAGTATCACTTTGATTATTATGACGGAAGAAGAGGGTCGCTACCGTTTTTAGTAGCCATTAACGGAGACAAAAAGCCTTCTTCAACCTGGTTCGGTTTCGCATCCTTCACAACTTCATACGCTAGAGTATCTCTAAACAAAGCAATATTAGCTGCGGGTGATGGTGCGTACTACTGCGATACAGACTCAATATTCTTCAACGCTGATAAGTTACCCGATGTATTAGAGGAAATCGAATTAGGAAACAAACTCGGACAATGGGATTATGAAATTGAAGAACCTACAAACTTCATCGGATATGAACCGAAAGCCTATGTATTTATCACCGATGAGAAAAAGAAAATTAAAATCCGCCATAAGGGTGTTTCCTTAACTGATGAGGCGGGTCAATTAGTCCCTCAAGCCGGAGACTTGACAAAAGAGCAATTTTCAAGAAACGTAATACAGTATCGAACAGCCATGAGAAGAAACCTACCTTTAGGATCTAAACACGTTCAATCTAAAGTGAGTAAAAGACACTTTGGTAAAAAATCACCTTTGGAGGACTTTGATGACGAAGCGTAAAAAACGTAGATTAAAGATTAAACTTGAGATTGAGAAATGTCTTATTAAGAACGGTCAAATGCAGGTTAGAGACATAATTTACCATTTAGGTAAGCATAAACATTACCAGGTAACACCCTTTGAGTTAAGTGGTATTATCCGTTCAAGTGATCGTATAGAGAAGTTATCACCGGGTCTGTATTGTTTTAAGGAAACCTAATATAAGGAAACTAATTCGGAAACTTGTGGGTATTGGCTCGGATGAAGACGTATTAACACTTGTTGATGAAATCATTTCTTCTTCGGCTGCTACTTCAAGAAGGCTCATGGATAGATTAACGGTGTTAGGTTTTATCCCTAAAGGTCAAATACCCACACTTATATTCGCAGCTTTTCTGTTTATTCATCATTATGCGGAAGCACGAAAAGATTCAACCATTTCCGAGTCTTTGGAAATCTCAAAGGCTATGACTTTTGGAAATCCTATACTTCAAAGGTTCTTTGCTGATATGTCGGCACAAACTGTAAACGGGGCGGTCTTGAAATGATTGAACATTCATACACCGTAGATCCCATACTATTCCCATATCTAAACGGGGGTAACAAAAATGAGTGAAAAAGAAGAAGTAAAAGACGAAAAGAAATATAATATTGTATATCAAAATGATGACGTTGTAATTGCATTTAGAGTAAAAGAGGAAGAGGAATAATTATGGCTAAATATCCCGATGAAATAGTAAGAAACGGTTTACCTTTTGATTTTGTAAGTAGTCATACTACAAAAATTGATGCGAAGGTTACAGTATGGGAATTAAAAGATAAATCAAAAGAAAATTACTGGGGTTTTAGAAGTAAAAAAGCAAATATTCAAACAAGAATTATTAAAGCTAAAGATGGTAAATACTTAGTATATTCTCGTCAAATGTAGGTGATAAAATGAATGATATTGAAATACACGATAAAGTATCTGAAATAGTTATGGATCACAAAGGCGGTAAACTCGCATATCATGTGGCTCTTGATAAGATGGTGGATTTAGGAATGGTTCAAATTGAAGCACATGAATTATTATTCCCGCCAATAGGTGAAGGAGATTTTAACCCTCAATTACCTTTTGACCCTACCGACATAATGCAAATAGAAGTAAAAAATAATTTAGGAGACGAAGAAGAATGAGTGATGAAGATTTAACAACGGAAATTGAAACAGAAGATGGTAAGCGTTGGTTATCAACCGATGGTAAAGAATATAAGTCAAGATCGGGTGCTTGGAAGCGTTCAAAGAAATTACTAGAACAAGAAGAACCGAAAGTAGAAGAAACTCAAGAAGAGGTTCAAGATGATACCCCTACCTGGGCTAGTTATGATTATGGCGATATTGTGGATGAGGTTTCACCTACTGAAACTGTGCCGACCATTTTAAAAACTATCAAACCTGCTGCGGTTGCTAAAGGTAAACTATCTAAAAAAGAAGCAGCAGCTAAAAAGTCAATGAATAAATCAATACTTACAGTAGGTTACAGAACGGGCGATCATCTAATGACTGGCTACCGTAGGGCTATGTTAGAAGATCCTAAAGCAACGGCTATCGTGCATAGTGATTCTGATTATAACTGGATAAGCGAAGTAACTAACGAAGCCTTAGAGGATTCGGGGGTTTCTGTTTCTGATATGGTTGGTACTGGAACGATTGCAGTCGTAGCTAATGCTCATTGGTTTGGCGTACCTTTGTATAAGATTCACCAGGAAAGCGAGAAATCACCCTTCAAAGGTAGGGTAGGCGGTGCTTTTGGAAGATTCTTGAGAAGATTACCTATTATTGGGAAAAGAATTAAGGCTAAAGAAGAAGCCCAACTATTTGAGGTAGGTGAAAAACATGATTGATTTTATTAGCGGTTTCTTTTCTTGGGGTAAATCTGAAAATAAAGAAATAAAAGAAGATATTAAAAGATTAGATAAACTCTCAAGTGAAGAGGAATAGTCATGTCAATGTTGGATGACCTCTACAAACCGGATTACAAAAGCCGTCTCACAACACAGGTCGTAGGCAGGCCAGGCAGCGGAAAATCTTACTACCTACGTCATACAATCAATGAGTTTATGAAAAGGAATAAAGATCCTAATTATCGAATGGTCTTTGTATGCCCTAAACATGAAATGATATTATCTGATAAAAAAGAGCATAGACCCATACGAACCGACCAACTTGAAAAACATCTTCGTAAGAATCGTGTGGCGGTCGTATATCCCGATATTGATTATTTAGATTCGGAAGCCGATTATATTATAGATTTATTATTCGCTATTGAAAGAGAAAACGAAGGATTCTCAGCGACAATTGTAATTGATGATTCACAAGTATTTATTGAATCTCGTAAATCAATATCACCTGCTTTTAGAAGATTAGCCTTAACGGGTCGAAGTCGTGGAATCAGATATGTGGCTGTCGCTCATTCTATTATTTATTCAAAAGACCTGGAAGGTTCAACATCATATATCATTTTATTTAATTTACCTTTCAAACAACATTGGACAGATTCTATCAAGCGTTATGGCTTCGATCCTCAACCGTATGTTGAACAATTAGCTAACACACCTTATTCTAGTGTATGGTTTGATGTAACTACAACAAAGGCGTCTTTATACCCACCGTTAGAGATTTAAGATCACCACATTCGGGGCAATACCAACCAACCGGATGATAAGGGACTCTTGAAGTAGGTCGTGAATCACCAGGTAACTTCAACCTTGATGAAGCCCTTAACATGGGTCTTTCACAACATCTAGGTTTCTTCATATTAATTTGTAATAGATATAGGGTTTAATAGAGTTTGTATGCACAACTTCAAAACTTATTATATACCCTAGATAGAAACGGGCGGTTGAGCAATATGATACTACAACCAATGTTTCAAGGTATTAGCCTATCAGCAACTGTTGTTTTCGTTACTGCTATTAGTAATGGATTATCTACCTATGTATTAGGTGGGGCAACTTTAGAAGAAAAAGTTAGAGGGAAGTTGAATTAAGATGGCTGGAATGTTACCAAAACTAACAGGCGACTCTCTTCTTTCATACTTTGCGTTTGCGGCTGGAATTACAGTCGGCTTCGTACTACTACAACCAGTAGCGGATCAAGTGCAATCTGCTATTAGTAAAAACTGAGGTGATTAAGTATGAGTTTAAGATATACATTAGTAGAAACTTCAACAGTAAACGTACCGGGCGCAGCAGGGGCAACATATAACGCAGGTTTCAACGTACCAGGTGGTGCGGTGGATGAAATTATTGTTCGTATTCAAGGTACTATGAACGCCGTGGGCGATCTCGCATCAGATACAGGTTCAATAATAGCTGCTCTTAGAATCGTTCTAAATGGTGAGACTTTCTTCGACTTTAGAAATAACTTCGGAACAAACGCGACAACAGGTGCTTCTTCAACATCCGTATTTTTGAATGCTATGGGTAGCGGAAGATCTCAAGACGTAAACTCTTCAACAACAGTTAGAGATTACTACCTAAGAATACCAGTCGGTAGAAATATCGCAGCAGGTATCTCAAGATTAGAATACACAATTCAATACTCCGCTTTAGGTGGTGCTTTTACTGGTGCTTCTATCGAATTGTGGATGAGATACAACCCGGCTATGCAGAATACAGTTACTATTGGTGCGGCTACTTCATTCCTTTCTTCCGGTGCTGCCGGGGGTGTTACACAGGAAGTTGTTGTTAGAGTACCTCAAAACGTACCAGGTGTATTAGCAGGTGTAATGATTCAAGGTGGATCGGCTGCTGATACAATGACTTCAGCTAGAGTAATTTCACAATCTGATTACTCAATTGATACAGATTATTGGCGTATGTTAGGCGGGGATATTAGAAACGGAATCCTATTCGCTCAACCTGCGGCTGCGGTTGCTAACGGACTACTTACATTCAGTCAGAAGTCTCTAGGTAATTTATTCGTACCATTGTTTAACCTATCTCTACAAGACGATCTTAGGATGCAAATAACCACTACTGCTGCGGAAAACTTCACTTTCACACCAGTAATAGTTTCTTCAATAGTTGGCGCACCTCAACCAGGGGCTGTTCAAACACAAAGCGTACCTACATCAGTAAGTAAGGCTATCTTAGCCACATCTGATGCTCAAGCATAAGTAAGTAAAAACGTAAAAAGTTGAGTTATATGTCGGGTCGGATTCTTAGAGCTACTTTAGCCGAGAACGACCCGACTATGCTCAATGTAACAAACGTAACCAATGGTAAACTGTTATTAAAAAATGCAGGGGCTAACGATATACACATAGGTTATGACAGGTCAGATGTATTACTTGCGACTGGCGTAAATTACTTTGTCATTGAAGCGGGTGTAACTTACATCTTCGATCAGTCAAACGGGGTCGGGTTCCTTTCACAAAATACAGGTTTGTTTTTCGCTGCTCAAGGTGGGGCTAGTGAAATACAGATTTGGGTAGCTAACCAAAGTTGATTAATATGTCCGGGCCAGTACAACCACCATTAACAGTTGAAACCGTTGATGGTACTACTTCGGGTAGACCGATTACAACCATCAAAGTTACGAATGGTGATTTATCTATTTCGGGATCGGTAGCAACTATTGATACATCGGGGGGCGGTGGTGGTGGTACTGGTACGGTTACAAGTGTGGGTACTTCTCAAGCATTTATCACAATTACAGATCCTACAACTACACCATCAATTTCAATCGGTAATGCTTCGGGTGCTGCTACTGGCGTTTTAACTGCTGCTAATTTCAATACATTCGATGCTAAACAAGATGCAATAACACTTACTACAACGGGTAGTACGGGAGTCGCTACCTTTACGGCTGATACTCTAAATATACCTAATTATACAACCCCTCAAGCGTCTTATATTACTTTAGGTACTGATTCAGGTTTGACTAATGAAAGAGTCTTAACAGCCGGTAGTGGTATATCATTTACCGATACGGGGGCGGGGGGTACTCTAACTATTGAAACAACGGGTGGGGGCGGTTCTGTTACATCAGTCGCATTAACTGAAAGTGGTAATGCCTTAACTGTTACAGGTTCACCAATAACCGGATCGGGTACGTTGAATATAGCGGGTGCGGGTGATTCTTCTCAAGTTATTTTAGGTGATTTAACTTTAGGGACTTTAACAAGTGGTACGGTTACATCAGTTTCGGGTACTTCACCAATTGTTTCATCAGGTGGTACTACTCCGGCTATTTCATTAGCTAATACAGCAGTAACGCCAGGTAGTTATACAACGGCTGATATTACCGTTGATGCTCAAGGTCGCATAACTGCGGCTTCAACCGGATCGGGTGGTGGTGGTTCACCAGGTGGTAGTGATACTCAGATTCAATATAATAACGGTGGCTCATTTGGTGGTTCAAGTGTAATGACTTTTGATGATACAGCAGCAGCCGAACAAGTATTATTTTCTGGTACTTCTTCTAAAGCAATATTCAAAGTTGAACAATTAGGTGCGGGTAATTCAATTGAAGTACATGACGCAGCAACCGATACTACGATATTTTTAGTCGATCAATTCGGTAGGGCAGCAATAAAGACAAACACGGTTTCAGCAGGTTACGATTTAACCGTAGGCGGTTCTTCATTTATTCAAGGACATATCAAATTATCAACGGGGGGTACTACTGCAAATCCCGCAATTAAATGGGACGGTGATACAACAACGGGAATTAATAAACCCACAAACGGTGAAATTGCTATTGTTTCAGCAGGTACGGAGACATTTCGATTCGGTGCTAATAATGATTTAGAAATAGCGGGTAATGCGGGTACTTCTGGTCAAGTATTTACTTCGGGTGGTGCGAGTGCTGCTGCTTCATGGACTACGCCTAGCGGTGGTTCTAGTATTTGGAACCAAACAAATACAAAAAATAATATTAATTCTAGTTATAGGAGATTCGTTGTTTCAAGACTTGCACCTTGGGGTCAATATGGAACAGGAACAACAACAACGGGTGTAGTTAATACCCCACATTGCAGACCCTTTATTTCTCCGGTTTCAGGTGATGTAACAGAAATAGGAATTAATGTAACTACGGCTGATGCTACGGCTACTACTAAACTTTCAATAGGGATATATTCAGATTCAAACGGTGCGCCTGATTCTCTTTTGACAACGGCGGTTATGAATACTACATCAACGGGGTCAAGTTTTCAAACTTCATTCACAGGTACAGCTACTTTAGTAGCAGGTACTCAATATTGGTATATGTGGGTGCGTAACAATAATACTAATTCAATTAATTTTACAGCGATGAGTAATAGTCATTTAGTTTGGGTTGGTGCTTCAAGTACGGTTAGTGCGGGCATGAATCAACAGGCTGTATTATCTTTAAGCGGTTCTGATAACATTTTACCAGGAACGGTTACTCAAAGTAATTTAACCCCCTCGTTTTATGGGTCAATCGAATTAGGATTAAAAATAGCGTAGGTGAAAATATGTTTAACAGAAGAGAAATAATTTATCACGGTGAAGAAATAGTATCTGAAACTATGAATAATGTTGATTGGCCTTCAATTAAAAATATGAGAAAACATGTATTATCTGAATGTGATTATATGTTCTTAAGCGACCAAACACCTTCTCAAGAATGGATTGATTACCGTCAATTCTTACGGGATCTACCTCAAAACTTTACAGATTCAAACGAAGCTGCGGATGCCTGGAATGAATACGAGATACCGGAGTGATAATATGACAGTAAAACAGAATCACGAAAGAATCGTTAGACTTGAAGATGATGTTCAAGAAATACAGGATCGTCTAACAAGTTTAGAAATGAAGCATATTGATTTAATGGCTCGATTAGATACAATCGCTTCGGGTGTAAAAGTTATTTTAGCTATCGTAGGTGCGAGCCTCGGTATTGATGTCGGCATAGAGGGGGGAATGATTTGAGTAATGAAAGTATTTTTGTTTTATTAGTTATCGGTTTTTTAGTATTAAGGGGTGAATGATGCCATTCGTTAAGATCGGTAGAAATACTTATCGTAGCCCATCGGGTCGGAAGTTTACTAAAGCCCAGGTGCGAAGGTACTATGCAACTCAAGGAAGGTGGAAATGATGCCAGTAAAGAAAGTAAGAGGCGGCTACAAAGTCGTAAGTTATGTAACAGGGAAGACGCTAAAAACAACGTATAAGACTAAGAAAGCTGCTGAGAATGCTGCTAAAACTTCAAAGAGAAGATCCCGAAGAAAACGCTCAACAGGCTCAAAAAGGGCTAAGAAATCAAGGGGGTTTTATTGATGGCTAGAAAATATATGAAAGATACTAGAGTTTTCAAAAGTAGAAAACAAGCCGAAAAAGCTTCTAAGTTTTTTAGAAATGTAATGGGTAGAGAAACAAAAATATCAAAAAATAAAGAAGGTTTTTTTATTAAATTAAGGTGAATTAAATGGGCGTTTTAGATACATACAATAATTCAAACTTCGGTAGAACGGGCGGCTTTGGCGGTGGCGGTTCATCCGGGGGTGGTGGCGGTGGTGGATCAATAGGTGGAGGTAGCAATTCCGGTTACACTACAATTAGTGAAGTTGTTAATGCTTATGTTCAAGGTAAAATTAGTTATCGAGAAGCATATAGCATTTTAATGAACGAGTTTAATTTATCTGATAATGATATTAATGATGTATTAATAGAAGAACAAAAACCACAAAAACCACAAAAACCCCCACCAGGTATACCCAATGATTCAGAAGATGATGAGGATGAAGAAATACCTGATACTTCAACAGATACTACCGATACTGATACTCAAAGCGTAGGATTAACCGACGATCAAAGATTCATGTTAATTGGTTTAGTTGTTTTGGGTGGTATTTTAGGTTTCATCAAGAAGTGATTTTATGCCTAAAGTTAGAAATCCCTATACCGGAAAAATGCAAACCGTATCATCTAAAGTTAAGGTAGGTAAACCAGGTTCAGCAAGACAAAGAAGTTATTGTTCAAGGACTGCTAAAATTAGGGGATCGTGGAAGTCAAACCCAAAGTCAAAGAATCTTATCCAAAGGCGAAGGTGGCGTTGTGGGTATATACCGGGGGAATTAAGAGTATGATAGGTGGTATTGGTCAATTAGTTGGTATCGTTGGCGGTGTGGCTGTATTAGGTGGGATCACGATTGCAGTTATCGGTAAAGAGATAGTTGAAGAAGATAAAACACTTATTGACAAAGCTGAAGATGGTTTGATTAAACTTGGGTGGACAACTGAAGGTATGGTAAAAGGGGCTATAATAAGCGTACCAGTATGCGCCATAGTACTAATAGGTCTGAATGTATCTTTGAAGGCTCAGAAGAGTCTCGTAGGGGGTATTTAGATGGGGTTATTAGATAGTGCGAAATATGTAACATATACATTGATTCCAGGTTCTTACGCTGTAACGATATTATATGATAGATTCGGTAATACTATTTCAGAAACTAAAAGCGATATTGAATCGGGTGCTGAAAACTTAGCCTTAGAAATAAAGGATAAGGCAATATTAGAGGGATCTCAATTAGTAGATAATATTTCAGACGTAGCCCTTGATGTAGCTAGTGCTACTCTTGATGTAATTGAAGGTGCGGGGCTTGCGATTATATCAGCAGGTGAAAAAATGTATGATTATACATATAGCAAAGTCGCACCCCATAAAGTTGAAGCAGTAACAGCACTAACAGCACTTACGATATATCTTACTACGGCTGTAATTGTCTTTAAGAAAATAAGAGGGGCTAACTAAGGGAGATATACCCCCTAAGTTAGTTACGATCATTTAGATAAATAATCTAAGCCTTGACCTGGAATAACCAAGCCCAACCGAGAGGCGAAGCAGGGTAGTCATTCTTAGAGATTGACAACCTACCACCTTTAGCACTTGCATTAGTAAATACTTCATTCCAATCAAAACCACCAAAGGCTCTCCTTAATGCGTTACCTACTTTTGCACCATCCGTTTTTGATGGATCTTGATTTAGTCCATCAGGATGAGGAGTACACCAAAATGTAACACCTGTATCGGTTTCACCGTCTATTAGAGTTATACATTCTGAATTATTATTCATACCCGCACTACCGTTAAAGGTAGCTACTGTAAAGGAAAAGTTAAACTCTCCTTCAGCTTTACGGATCTCAAGATAATTCAGAAATGTTATCTCCGCTTTGTCGTTCGTTATTGTATTCTCGTTCCATTCCATTTATTTCACGTTCCTTGTTGTCAATAGGGTCTTTTTACCCCAGGACTGATTATAGGCTTTCATAGCCTCAAGATTTATGAGTAATTCACAATCACTCTTATCGAATATCATTATCATTTGGCTCATTAATCACACCTCATCTACTTTTATATCTAAATCAACCCAATGACAATTTTTACCAGGCGTATGAGTCTTTTTCCTTGTAACTGTTGAATTATAGATGACAATATTTTCTATTTCACCTTTAGCATTAACCCGAACCCCAAGAGTACCAAAACCAGGCGCATTCACCCAATTATACCCGACTACAAGATTATGTTTATATTTCATTCAATCACACCTCACTAATTTCCAATTAGCACAATCACAAGAACCCCAATAATGACGAGTTGTTGTACCGTATTGTAATATTTCTTCGTTACACTTTGAACACTTCATTCAATCACCATCTTCTAAAAAAACTACAAGTATTACAAGCGTATACAAAGTTAAAAGATTTACTTTCATGTCTTTGCATTTGTGTATTACAATATTTACATTTAGTGCGGGCTTCTGATACTGGGCTGCTACGGCTCATATGCTGCGGTCATACTATTAGTATATGAATGTATGCACTTTAACATCAAGATGATAGCTAATACCAAGTAGCTGATAGATCCTAGAACGTACCCTAATGCAAGCTGTAAAACACAATAAAAAATTCTTATCTC
>Ga0181412_1000596_pt1 | contig 15287 bp, 30 predicted proteins | sample 35SPOviralmetaG_FD_130113 | JGI IMG/M metagenome (GOLD analysis project Ga0181412, IMG submission 130113) | Marine viral communities from the oligotrophic San Pedro Time Series (SPOT) site, San Pedro Channel, CA, USA - 35 SPOT_SRF_2012-08-15 | ecosystem: Environmental > Aquatic > Marine > Strait... | reverse complement strand
TCAAAGATTAATAATACATGAAACTATTTGTAATCAAACTGCTAATCCCCAACAGAAGAACGGGTCAGTACACTTCCGATACCATAGGAGTCTTTGATGATGAGTCTGTTGCTAATCAAGTATCCGAAAGAATTGACAAGGAACAGAGAATGAATTGGGGTGATGGAGGAGTCACTGCTATCGAAGTGTTTAACTTAAATGAATTAAGAGATGAGTAGGATAAACAACCTAAGAGTAGATACCTACAGAATAACAGAATCTGAATCTGTTGACTTAGTGACCTATGAAGATGACGTTGGTTCTACTAAGGTTATAGCAGAGGGTGAGATATACTATTCAGTTATGAATAACATTGCGGTTATGTCCGTGATGGATGACATTACCATAGAAATATGGAATGAGAATCTTGAAAAAGGTATTGAGAACTTCTTGTTTACAGACTACAAATCTGTTAGTTTGTATTGGGGAGATATAGAAGTAATTAATTTAATAACAGAAGAAGATGAGTAAAGAAGTAGGGCAGTATGCCGTAGTAGTAGACCCAAGCGTGGGTGTATCAGTCCAACCACTTCAAGGAGGTAGCGTTGGTATTCAAGAGTTGTATTCGATTATCGACTGCGACTGCGTTGAACTAAGTGTGTTAACAGACTCACTTGAACTTTATGTAGATGAGGAAGGGTTCGTAAATGGAAGAGCTGATAGCGTTGGAGTATTCCAAGTGCAAGATGCCGATGGAGAGAGGCTAGGACAGCACGTCTATGCAGGTCGCGGAGTTATACTTCAAAGAGACATTGTTGATGGTGAAATTGATAGTGTTGGCTTCACTGAAGACAGAGCAACAAAAATAGCCAAGTCTTTAATTTTTCAAACTTCTTTCTTGTAACAACTGCCGATGGTCGGTATATTAAAAGTGTAACTAAACAACAACTATATGAGTAAATTAAATTCAGCACTTATCCAAGTGCAATCCCAACTGAAAGCGCCAAAGAATCAGCGCAATAATTTCGGTAAATACAACTATCGCTCTGCTGAGGACATCCTCGAGGCGGTAAAACCTTTGCTATCTGCAAACGGATTAACAATGTCTATTACAGACTCTGTTGAAGAATTAGCAGGTATGGTGGTCATCACGTCTACTGCAACGATTACAGATGGCACTGACTCTGTATCCTCATCTGCTCAAGCAGGTGTTGACCCTAACAGAAAAGGTATGGACATTGCTCAGTCGTTCGGCTCTTCATCTTCTTATGCTCGTAAGTACGCTATGAACGGACTTCTACTTATCGATGACACCAAGGATGCAGATGCAACCAATACTCACGGACAGACCGCCTCAAGCAGACCTGCAACGTCTCAAAGTGATGATGGTGATTGGTTCGGGAAAGCGATAGAATATATAAAGGGTGCTTCAGACAAGAACCAAGCGTTCGAGATGGTCAAGACTAAGTACGGAGCGACTGCAAGTGAGAAACAACTCGGAGCACTTAAGAAGTTCGTAGGTTAATGGATTTCGCTAAAGCAATAATGGACAAAACGGGGAAAGGACATGTGTCCGCTTCCTCGTTGAAGTATGCTATAACGGGTAGCAAAGACTTTGACATGATGGCTTGGGAGTTGAACATGAAAGGAGAACTCAGAAAGACCTCTAAAGCGTTCACGTTCGGCGGATTCTTCGATAGTCTGTTACTGACTCCCGAGAACACTTGGGACAGATACGTTGTCCTACAAGATGATGAGATTTGCTCTGAGATTGGCGGTAAGAATCCACGTGCTACGAAAAAGTACAAAGAGTGGAAAGCAGAACAACAAACGGGCAAAGAGTTAATCACACAAGTCGAGCACAATGTAGCTAAGGTTATGTGCCGTAGACTACGAAACTCAGAGGTGATTGACTACGAAACGGGAGAGATTGTAAAGCTAGACAGATTCATTCAAGGTAGCGCTCAAGAAGAGTTCAATACTTGGATAGGAGATGTGCCCGTACGAGGCTTCTTAGATGTCTTAGGAGATGGATTCATCACCGATGTCAAGACTTCATCACGTAGTCTGTCTCAATTCAAGTGGGATGTTCGTGATTACAACTATGACCTACAAGCATGGATTTATTGCGAGGTCTATGGAATCAACGACTTTTATTGGTTGGTACAGACTAAAGATAAGCCATACACATGTGGTTTATTTAAAGCTACTGACGAGACTCTAGCAAGCGGAGAGCGCAAGTTCTACGATGCAGTTGGGAACATCAGCGAGTGGTTGATAGAATCACCAAAGGACACTTCTTCATTTGCCGTACAAGGCTCAATCTAATTCAATTCACATGAAACTTAAATTCAAATCTTTACTCCGTTATCTACGTAGTCTGTTCACTTCTAAGCGTTCATTCTCCAAGAGCGAAACACAATTCCTAGTCGAGTCACTAAAAACACTAAAGGTGGACTTAACTGTACCAAATGGCTCAAGAGAGAAGACTAACATCAAGCAGTCGTTCGTTTACTACATGACGGGCTCGGGACGTAGTTCAGTAGAGCTAGAGACCTTATTCATGTCTATCGGACTTCCGCAGAAGGGATTCAGTGACAGAAACATCCGACACATGATACAGACAATCGGGCAAACAGAGTCCGACATCACTATCTATCGAAACCACAAAATGGTATTCGATAATATCTTAATGGTTAAATAAACCTATCCGCTTGTTTTCATTGAAAGCATTCTTTATACTTAAAAAACTAATTTAATTTAATTCAAAACAATTATGTCTGATTACCAAAACAACAACCCACTAGTAGGATTTACAAACGCTCCACGTACAGAGGTACGCATTTCATTTACTGAAGCGGAACTCAATGACCTAAAGCAATATCTTACGGGTAAGGAAACAAAACGAGTTTATCTAACGATTAAGTCGGGAGAAAAGAAAGACAAGAGCGGAACATACAACATCTGTTCAGTCTATGACCCACGAGCCAACGGACAAGGCTCTCAGCAGTCTCAGTCTTATGCTCAGTCACAAGGCGCTCCTGCACCAAGCCAAGCAAACGCAACGGCAGGTGGAGACCTTCCCTTTTAAGTCACAGACTTAATCAATATACTAGCCCTGCTCCATTCGGAGTGGGGTTTTTTATGCGGAGGATGGTCAATGTGGTTCGACTCCACGCTCCGCTCTAATCTTAAATTAAACTACAATGAAGAAATTAGTATTACTTAGTCTGTTTGCTTTTGCATCATGCGAAAAAGAACCTATCGTACAACACGAACTAAATACAATTAATGGTAGCTACAATGTTAGCCTTACTTCTGTATACGTATCGGGATACCTTACATCCCTGCCTAGCACAGACACGGCTCTCTACGACCTATGTACAATCATGTTCGATTACGGAACTATGTACACCTTGGTTAACGACACTATCCAACCCGTGCCTATCCTTGGGTTTAACTTCCAAACCGATTACGCTTTCCAAACAGAAAGAATCGGAGACACCTTAATGATTGGTGGTGAAGTATGGGAAGTACTAGAAGACGAGCACGGACATGGATTAAGCCTAAACAGAGTCACCAACTACGGAGGCATGGGTACAGATTTACAAACAATGAAACTGACAGAACTATGATGACGATAATTGTAATACTACTTCTAGCATTAGTTTATGATGCTTCTGACCCTAAAAAATAAACTATGAAAGCATTAACTAAAGTATTAGCTATGCATCTGTACTCGGAAGGTATGGGCGAGGTTAGCGAGATAACAGACACGACCTTTTGGATTGAAGGTCAACGCAAGAACAAGGTTGAGGTTTATGGAACTCATCTAAGCAGTAAAATTAATCTGCAAAAATGTTGTTTATGTGCGGATTTTTTATTACTATCCCTTTTCGACAAACAAGGGGATAATGTTATTCTCTTGAACACAGAGAAAGTCAAAGCCAAAATGAACGGAGATGAGATATCCTTAGTAGACATTGCGGAGATTATAGTTTATCGTTGGGCAGTAGAATTTTTACCACAGAAAAATGAATAGAGAACTAGCAAGTAACATACTCAAAAACGGAAGTAACGGACACGCAGGACTGATTAGTTTTGCGAGATGTAGTCAAGAGACTATAGACACAATAGAGGCCATGGGTGACGAGGAGTTAAAACTAGAGATGAAGTCCGCATATTGGATGACGTATATATACGGGCAGTTTTCTATAGCAGACTTGCAGTACGTTGAGCTTCTATCCTTGGAGTTAGACTCTAGAGGTTGGGACAAACCCGAATGGGATAAGTTCAAAGAATGGTCAGACGATGAAAAAATTAAATTCGATGAAGATGAGAGACGTAATGATGCACACGATAGAATACAGATTCAAGAAGGGCAAGAGTTTTATTGTCCAACAGACTCAAGTAGTATCTGTATGCAAGACTGCAATAGAGATGAATCAAACTGCAAGGTTAATAGTCGAACTAAAAGCTAAGGCTTTCGGTATTAAGTCTGTAGGATACAAGACTCCTAACAACCTTTGGGTCACTAAAGTGATAGACTCAATGGTGGTATCAAAATCCTTTCACTATAACGATTCTAATTTTGATGACAATGATATTAAACTCAAGTAAACTAATAGAGTACTTTCCCTCGGATAACCGATTCATGCACTTTGTGGCACGGAAGAACGGAATGTTCTTTAGGAATGACGATGACGTAGAGTCAGCGAGGTTCTTTGCAATAGAGTCTGTCATGCGCCTTGTAAACTCCGAGTACGAGTTCGAGGATGACCTACACTTGTATTCAGTCGTTGAAATGAATGTCTTACGTGGTATTTATCGAATGATTGAATGGAACTCAGCCAAGAAGAACTCTCAAGATATTAGACCCGAGAGTGACTTTATTGGTTCTGAAGATGAAGATGGTCTTCGCACTTACATACAGATGGCTAAAGCAGAAAGCATTCCCTATGACAACACCTTAGACTTAATTGAGGAATACGCTCAAGAGGTTCTTGATGATGTTGGGTATGCAGTCTACGAGATGACTCTAACAGACATGTCTCGTAAGGATATTGCAGAAGCTATAGGCATAAGCACAGAAGCCGTAAGGCAGAGACAGAATAGCAATGTAAAGAAACTTAAATTTAAATACGACAAGTATGAGAATGACAAAACCGATTTTCGAGAGACTCGTAAAGCAATACGAAACAGAGTTCTCAGTAGACCCGATGACAAGAACAAGGCAACGGAACGTGCTAGTGCCGAGGCAAACGCTTTTCTACATACTCAATACGAAATTCCATATACACTATCAAACGCTAAGTGAGTGGACAAGTTGGGATAGAACCGTTATGTACAACTCGTGTGATGCGGTTGAGAACGGAATACAGACTAAGAGCGCTCACTATATAGATGAGGTCAATAAATGGGCACTTATCTTCAAGCAGATGGATGGATACATTAACATCCAAGGCAGTCTAAAGACAAGTAAGTCTGTTAGCGCTGAGGCTTCTATTATAGAGTTCCTAGAAGAGTTTGACTCGGATACATCTATAGATATATTGTATAACGTAATAAACACTTTCAGAAATGACTAACGAAGAACGAAAATCCACGCCAATCTTTCAAGGTGTGTTAAGGTATTTTCCAAACGCCTTGAGAGAGGTTTCAAGATGCAGTCTAGCATCAAACAAACAACACAATGGAGACGCTCCCGTTTTTTGGGATATGAGCAAATCCAAGGATGAACTAGGGAGTCTGACACGACACCTTGTTGACCTCGCTTCGGGTGAGGAGTACGATGAAGATGGAACGCTAAACCTTGCTAAAATTGCATGGAGAGCACTTGGAGCATTGGAAAGACATCTTCAAGGAGATGAATCATTTGAAGGAGAAGAATTTTATAAAGAATTAAAACAACCACAAGATGGCAAAGAAATCAGAACCAAGGGTAACTATGTTTCAGTCGGTGTTCAAGACAGACAAACCCTACCACATCACTCTCAGTTCAGCGTTGAAACGCATAGCGGAGGGTTCGAGCAAGGATACTATAGAAGCAGTACGCTCGGGGGACAAGAAAGCCAAGACTGATTTACCCGTAGTTCTTTTCTCGGGTGAGTTTACATCCCGTGAGGATGACCAAATGATTTCTCATAGTGGTTTGGTAATCTTAGACTTTGACCACATCGATGTCGAGGCTTACAAAAACATTCTATGTACGGATGACCATATACTCGCTTGTTGGGTGTCACCAAGTGGAGATGGTCTAAAGGCGTTGGTTCGTATCAGTAATCCCGAAAGACATCGTGACCACTTCCGTGCGTTACAACAATACTTTGACAAGCAGTACAACCTAGAACTTGATTCATCGGGTGCTAATGAGTCTCGTGCTTGTTTTGAGTCTTGGGATGAGCACATCTGTATCAAGGACGATGCACAGACCTTTGGAGGTATGCTATCGGACGAAGGCGCTAACAAGAATGCTAACGCTACAATTCTAGAAGGAGACTTTACAGACTACCAAAAACTAAATATCGCATGTCGTATGATTCGTACGGCTCAAGAAGGCGAGAAACATGCAGTTCTTTTAAAGGCTTCTGTTCTCGTTGGGGGATACATTGGTGCAGGTCGCATGGAGGAAGCTGAAGCTATCCGTATTCTTGAAAGAGAGATTGCTCGTCACGATGTGGACTCAATGGACACTGCTCGTAACACTATCCGAGATGGAATCGAACAAGGTAAGCAGTTGCCTATTCGTGAGGTCATGGATGTTGAGAATGAGGTTCAGCGCTCTGAGTTAATCGAGTCTACTGACATGTCGTTCGTTTCAAGTGATGACGAAGATATGGCTTGGATTAATGCACTTGCAGAAGGTAAACTTCAGCTAGGTCTAACAACGGGTAACGCTCGTTTAGATGAGCACTTCCGATACAAGAAAGAGTTCTTTATCTTCAATGGTCACTCCAATGTCGGTAAGACTACTATGGCTCTTTACATGATGGTTAACGCATCTATGAGACACGGTTGGAAATGGTTAGTCTACTCTGCGGAGAACAAGACAGCATCTATCAAGTCTAAGCTAATGCAGTTTGCAGGAAACAAGAGACTCGAGAAGATGTCTTACCATGAGCGTAAGTATCTTTACGAGTGGGTAAACAAGCACTTCGTTATAATCAGCAACAAGCAGGTGTACACTTACTATGACTTGATTATATTCGCTGAGAAGATGATTCAAAACGGAGGCATTGATGCGTTCTTCATTGACCCTTACAACTCCTTGAAGATTGACTTGAGTGGACGTAACCAAATCGGTGTGCACCAATACCACTACGAGGCGGCTAGTGAGTTCTTAACCTTTGCAAACAAGCATGACATTGCGCTATGGCTCAATACTCACGCAGTAACAGAGGCACAACGTAGAAAAGGTCAAGATGGTCTTCCTATAGCTCCATTCGCTGAGGATACAGAAGGCGGTGGTCTTTTCGTGAACCGTGCAGATGCATTCGGTACATTCCACAGAAAGATTCAGCACCCCGAACCACAGATGCGTAGAACTATGGAGTTCCACATGAGAAAGGTTCGTGAGGTTGAAACGGGCGGTAGACCTACGGGTTGGCAAGAGCCTCTGATGTTTGAACTTAATAGTTCGATGACTGCATTCTCTATAGGTGGACAGACTTTATTTGATGACTTGTTCACCACAGAGCAAGGCAAACAGATTCAGACTGAGATACCTCAAGGAGACTTGCAGAATGTGTTTTAATCTGTTATGTTAGGTGTATGAGAAAGTTTAGCAGAAAGAAAGGCGCGGTTAAATCTAAGAAGAAAACCATAGATGGAATCACGTTCGCCTCTAATCTTGAGGCATACACTTATAGCAAGTTAAAGGAAGAAGGGATTGAATTTGAATACGAGGGCGAGAAGTTTGAACTACTCCCCTCTTTCAAGTTTCAAGGTACTTATCTATCATCCTCACCAAAGAAGAAAGAGTTGTCAGACAAATCGGGTAAGACTGTTAGGGCTATCACCTACACTCCCGACTTCGTTAGCCATACTCACAAATTTGTGATAGAGACTAAAGGATTTGTGCCAAGTAATCATTCATTCCCATTGAGATTTAAGTTATTCCTAAAGCACTTAAAAGAAAGTGACATGGAGGACTATCAAGTATTTGTACCAAAAAATCAAGGTCAAGTAGATGACCTAATAAAAATCATTACAGATGAGCAAAGAAAACCCAAGTTGTTTGACTAAACTAGAAGTAACAGACTTTCAAACAAGAACCATTGACAGAATAACAACCTATCTATATGAATTAGAGGATTCGTTAGCTGATGCAGGGACAGACCTAACGGAAACCAAGAGAGAAACATCCCTAACAAGAAAAGCTATAGAGGTCGAGTTAGAAGGCATTATAGCCATTGTTGAAGAGTACCACGGCCTATAAGCATGCTTTTTCTTCTTTTAAAAGCGTTTGGCGTGGCTTGGATGACAGTATCTTTCATTCAATTCGCAACCATTACTGAGGTTCAGTTCTTTTCGTCTAAAAAGAACGCGAAAAAAACGGGATTTTATTTAACCATAATCACTTGGTATTTAATATCCATTCAATGGTATTTAAACTTATTCTGATATGTCGAAAAGATTTGAAAGTCAAGAAGACCTTGACAGAGAGAAGAGAGCGATAGACTTGTTTGTAGGCGGAGCTGAGGGATTCTTTCCCAAGAAACTTCCTCCTAATGAGATAGACTTCGCTATAAGTAGTAGAGAGCATGAAGGAAGGAACGTAGCTTACGTTGAGATAAAAGGGGTTAAGAAAGTTAAGTCTGTTTATGACAAACACACTCCCGTTGTAGCAATAAAGAAGCTAACTGCTCTTCAGAAGTATGTAAACGAACGCAAGTGCCCCAATGTATATATAGTATGGGCGTATAGCGATGGCATCAAGTATGCAAAAGTGACAGACTTAAAGGGTATAATCCGTTGGGGAGGTCAGTTTAAACCAAGAAAAGGCTCTACAAATGACAAAGAGTTAATGTACGAGAACACAGACACTAATTTTACAATCAAAACATTTTAATTTAATCTATCATGAAAAAAGAAAAAAATTCATTCCGACCACGTTTAGGTGGCGCTAAGAAAAAGAACTTCGAGTATTTCAACAGCAAGGACAACAGAGTTCTAGTTATTGGAGATATTCATGCTCCATTCGATTTGAATGGTTATCTAGACCATTGCATAGAAACGTATGAGCGTTATAACTGCAACAAGGTTGTATTCATTGGTGATGTCATCGATAATCACTATTCCTCTTACCATGAGACCGATGCTAACGGCATGGGAGGTGGAGAGGAACTTAAGTTCGCTATCAAAAAGTTAGCGCCTTATTACAAGGCTTTTCCCGATGCTGTTGTTCTGTGGGGTAACCACGATAGACTAATCATGCGTAAAGCACAGACTAGTGGACTTCCTGCTGAATGGCTACGTGATATCTCAGAAGTATTACAGACTCCTAAGTGGGAATTTATGATGGACTACTATCTAGATGGAGTGCGTTACACTCACGGAGATGGCTCGGGCAAGGCTAAGACTGCTTGTGTTCGTGATATGCAATCTACGGTCACGGGACACTATCATACAGACTTCTACGTAAACTACCACGTTGGTGCTAATACCCGTGTGTTCGGTATGGCTGTTGGTTGTGGTATAGATGACAAGTCTTACGCTATGGGCTATGCTAAAGGCGGTAAGAAGTCCGCTATCGGTTGTGGTGTTGTTCTTGATGGGACTACTGCTATTGCTGTTCCGATGAAGTTAGGCGGTAAGTAATGATTCTGTTAATTAAGTATTACACCTTTGTAACCCTCGTAGGATTGTCTACGGGGGTTATTCTTTGGTGGCTAGGTAAAGACCAAAAGAAATGAGCTTAATAGATTGGATTATATCTGCGATTGTTGTATTTTCGTGGAACGGCTACCTCGTATGGAGGATGCGTAAAGAAAATAGAAACCTTTAACACCAAAGAAAAATAGGCGCAACCTATTAAAAATAGGCGCATAAAACCAAAGAGAGATGAAAGTAATCTATAACAAAGTAGATTGGAATAGAGGAAAGCAACTCAAGTTAGCACGAGAGTATAGAGGCTATACGCAAACCAAACTTTGCAAAGAGGTGGAAGGATTGAACCAAAGTAATTTGAGCAACTTTGAAGGAGGCTTAAAGACCATAAGCCAAGACACTTTGTTTAAGGTTATGGAAGTTTTGAATTTCCCTATACAATGGCTTGATAAACCAACGCCTAAATTTGAAATAGATATTTAAGAGATGACCCCACCCCTTACCCATAAGAACAAGGCGAAGTAGGCTCTGCAAAGTACACGCAGTTAATGGGGTCTTTTTTAACCTTTAACACCAAAGAGAGATGAGTCGTTGCACTCCTCACCGATAAATAAATTTATCTTATGAAAACACCAATGCAAGAACTACTAAACTATACAACCGACCTACTACACACCTTTGATTCAGAGCAGAGAGTAGCAATGGCTGTACTTGATTACCTAAAGACCAATAAGAAAGCACTGCTTGAGAAAGAGAGAGAGAGAGATTATGTGATGCCTATATAAAAGGAGGTGATGCGCAGTATCAGTATATTATTGAAGGAAGTTTTCCATACAATACTGCTGAAGATTGGTACAACGAAACAATTAAAACCAAAGAGAGATGAGTGAGGATTTTGAAGTACACGGATGCACATTAATACTGTTTGTCTATCATATATTCAATAAAGTGATAGACAAATAAAACCAAATAGAGATGACACAAGAACAAGAAAGGCGAGTACTATTTGCTTTAGGTATGTTTACATTAGTTACATTAGCGTTAGGCATTATGGCTTTACTCTATGTATATGCACACCCTACAATAAATATATTATGAGTTGTGATAAGCCAATGACTATTATAGAACTATGCCTTAGAGATAGGGATCAAAACGGAATAGAAAATGATTAAATCATACTTTCGCAAGACACGACACATACGAGAAGTACAGAAGTACCTTGATATGTTAATGATAGACAATGTAAATATGTCTATACAAGCAAGTAGATTCGGATGGACTCCAGAACTACAAAACCAATTAACCAACTCAGCATTACTTATACGCAAGTACCAAAGAAGACTGAGACTAATTAAATTCTAATGGGTAGGTTAACTGAATATATGGCATTGGCTAATATGACAAGTAAAGAACGCAAGAAGTACGCATACGGTACTAATGCTCAAGCATACTTTAGCCACATAGAGATAACAAATGATGTACTTAAAAAAATAAAGCCTAAGAAGAATGAGTGATACAGGTAAGAGTGCTAATGTACTCATCAATCGTAACAACCTAAACAACCTCTTTGAACTACTCGTACAAATACATATGAGAGGACAACTATCAAGAGATGAACAAGCATTCGTAAAGAACTTCATAGAACTACCTGAAGCACCTACACGAGAGAATAGACAAGCTCGTAGAGCCAACACTCAAACCATTAAGAAACTCTTTAGAGAAGAGGCTAAGAAACGAAAGGAAGAAAAGTAGGTTAACCTGTAAAGAACAGATTAATACAGAATGAGTAAATTCAATAAAGGACAAAGTGGTAACCCTAACGGCAGACCTAAAGGTTCTGCTAATAAAACCACCAACAAGATTAGAGAAGCCTTTACAAAGCTCGTAGAGGATAACTTAGAGAATATGACCCTATGGTTAACTGAGGTTGCAGCAGACAACCCAGAGAAGGCTCTAACGATACTCAACCAAATGGCAGAGTATACCACTCCTAAACTTGCAAGGGTTGAGAACAAGATAGAAACTGATGAAGAGATTAACGAAGTTAAGATAGAGATTGTCAAGCGTAGCGATAAAAACGAGTGAGATATTTGAAAGGAACTATAATGCACCTACCAAGATTGTAGTAAATCAAGGAGGTACTCGTTCTGGAAAGACATACTCACTACTTCAACTCATCATTGTATTGGCTTTATCCGAAAAGGGTAAGGTCTTTACTATTGTAAGAAAGTCTCTACCCTCTCTCAAGATGACTGCGATGAGAGACTTCATTGAGATACTAAGCAATATGAAACTCTATGATGAGAAGTATCATAACAAATCCGAACACATATATAGGCTTAATGGTAACATCATTGAGTTCGTGTCACTTGACCAACCTCAAAAGAAACGAGGTGCAAGGAGGCACTATCTATTCTGTAACGAGGCAAACGAACTTACTTGGGAAGACTTCTTCCAATTACTCGTTAGAACCACAGACAAGATATACATTGATTACAACCCCTCCGATGACTTCCATTGGATATACGACAGGTTACTCACGAGAGATGATGTCACCTTTATCAAATCTACTTACTTGGATAACCCTTTTCTGGATAATAGTATTGTGGAGGAGATTGAGAGACTACAATCTACCGATGAGGATTATTGGCGCATATACGGTTTGGGAGAGAGAGGTCAAAGCAAGGCTACAATTTTTACATTTATGGAAGAGGAGATACCCGAACAGGCTAAACTCCTCTCGTATGGTATGGACTTTGGTTTTACTAATGACCCGACTACTCTCGTTGCGGTATACCATCACGATAATAATCTTTTTGCAAAAGAACTTCTATACGAAACGAACCTAACGAATAGGGATATTAGTGAGAAGATGAAAGCATTAGGGATAGATCGTAGGGCAGAGATATTTGCAGATAGTGCAGAGCCTAAATCTATAGAGGAACTATACAGGATGGGTTGGAATATCAAGCCTACTAAGAAAGGTGCTGATAGCATCAATGCAGGTATTGATATGCTCAAGAGGTATAAGCTACATATTACAGGTGTTAACTTTGTCAAGGAGATGAGAAACTACAAGTGGGTAGAAGATAAGAATGGTAAGCTACTCAATAAACCTATAGATGCGTTTAACCACGCTATAGATGCGTTGAGGTATGCAACATATAACAAACTAAGCAGACCGAACTATGGTAGATACGCAGTCAGGTAAGGAGGTAAAGGTTATCCTTCCAGAGAACGCAAGAGAACTCACGGTAGAGCAGTACCAAAAGTTTCTAAAGGTAGAAGGAGATGAAACCTTTATGACACTCAAGGCTCTTGAACTATTTGCTAACATACCATTGAAGGTAGCCTATGCAATGAAAGCAGAGGACATCTTAGACATCTCTCAACACATATTATCTATCGTAGGTGGTAAGCATCCACTTGTAAAGAGATTGTCCTTTAGAGGCAAGGAATATGGTTTTGTACCCAACCTTGAAGAGATGAGCTTTGGAGAGTACATTGATCTTGATAGCTACCTAAGTGATATGCAACAATTACATAAGACCGTAGGGGTATTGTATAGACCTATTGTAAAGGAGAAGGGTGACCTGTATGAGATAGAACCTTACAAGGGTACTGATGGTTATGCAGACTTTCCATTAGATGTAGCTTTAGGTGCTACGCTTTTTTTTTATCGTTTAAGCAACAAATTATTGAAGGATACCCAGACCTCTTTGGAGGAGGGGAAGAAGGAGAGCTTAATCTCTCAGCCTCCGCTAACTTCAGTAGAAAGTGGGGATGGTATGGTAGTGTAGACCACCTTGCAGGAGGTGATGTTAGTAGGTACGATACTATCACTATGTTACCCCTATCACAATGCCTTACTAAACTTGTATATGACAAGGAGAAGAGTGATGTAGAAAAAAAATTATTGAAACATTAGGTTTGTTAATTATTTTGTTTATATATTAGCACTATAGAAATCAAAACAACTATTATGACTACTACGGAACAATTAAATTACTTAGAAAACAAATGTAAAGAAGCAGGTGTACCACTATCACAACAAATGCCTTTTGCATTACAAATACTAAACCACGCAAAAAATAAAGGTATTGATATCACAACAATAGAAATATCATAAATAACACAAGCCCCTCTTCGGAGGGGTTTTCTTTTTAAACACCTTTCGCTCATAGAGGTTAACCTATTATGAGTTTCTACGACATTACAACAAAGATTAGAGAACACCTCATTGCTAACTCTCAAGTCAACACAGTTACTGAGGGTGATATCTTTGAGGTTGACCTCAACAAGCAGACTATATTCCCCTTGTCACATATTATGATAAACAATGTGACATTTAACGATATTGGCATCACTTACAATATGAGCATCTTGTTTATGGATGTAGCAGATGTGAGTAAGGATGACCCAAGAGAAGAGGCAGAGATATTCTATGGTGTTGACAATAGGCACGATATCTTAAACACGCAACTTCTGGTAGCTAACGATCTTATATCACATCTTAAAAGAGGTGACTTGATGCAAGACAAATACCAACTCAACGGACAACCTACTTGTGAGCCTTTTGAGGATAGGTTTGAGAATCTATTGGTAGGTTGGAATCTTACCTTATCTATTGATATAGCAAATACTATTACCACTTGTCCATAAGCACGAAACATATGAAGCAGGTGCTTGAGCAGTTTGGTAGAAGAGTTGTGAAAGCTGCGAAGTTAAATCTTGGTGCTACACGCACTATCACTTTCAATGATGGTAAGAAGCGTAGAAGGAGACAAGTGTTCTCAGGTAAGCTAAAAGATAGCATAGACTTCAATCTATTAGTTAAGCAGAATAGAAATACTAAAGGGCAGTTTCAAAGTGGCTTTAACTACGAGATGTTCTTTGAGATGTTAGACTATGGTCAATACATAGATGAGGGTGTTGATGGTGTCAAGTACAAAGTACAAGGAGGCTCAAGATTTGGCTTTACCAACAAGTACCCTAATATGGGTGCTATAAGAAGGATGGTAACCAACAATAAGTTTAAGATACGAGACTTTAAGACAGGCAAGTTTATACCTAAGACAAAAGCCAATATAGATAGTGCTACCTTTTTAATATCACGAAGCATATACAGAAAGGGTATCCCTAAGAGCAACTTCTTTACTGCCCCATTTGCGTTAGAGTTTGAGAAGTTACCTCTTGAGATTTTGAGAGGCTTAGATGATGATTTAGATAACATATTACAAGACTTATAATATGAGTGTAATAGCACCAGACCAATTAGTAGGAGCAAGAAGCCCTATATATGTAACGGCAAACTATTCTGCCCTTGCAAGTTCTATAACTGATATCACCTTAGAGATATATGTATGGGCAGGGAGTAGAAGTAGTAGACCATCTACTGCTGACTACACTTTATTTAGAGATGTGTTTGCAGGTACTGATGTATCCTTTGATATCGCACCTATGGTGAGAGAAGAGATAGG
>Ga0181412_1000592_pt1 | contig 15379 bp, 17 predicted proteins | sample 35SPOviralmetaG_FD_130113 | JGI IMG/M metagenome (GOLD analysis project Ga0181412, IMG submission 130113) | Marine viral communities from the oligotrophic San Pedro Time Series (SPOT) site, San Pedro Channel, CA, USA - 35 SPOT_SRF_2012-08-15 | ecosystem: Environmental > Aquatic > Marine > Strait... | reverse complement strand
GTCAACCCTTTCCACTTTAGCAATAGTTCGTGAGACACCTTGAATAACCTGATTTCCAGCATTTTTACCCTGAACCTTGACCTTATTACCAATCACATACGGACACGCAGAAGGCTTACAGGGTGCCAACATTGTAAATTCAGTATCCGCCTGCGCACATTTACCAGCGCCACCAGTTCCTGAAAAACCAACCTGATTTTGAGCAAATGGATTGGGTGAACCGTGACTGTCTACTGTATCACTATAACTTGAAGGATTACGGTTCACAATTCCTGTATTGCCAGTCGTCCATACCTCTTTGGGCGGTGCTAATGTCAACTCAACACGCAAACCTCCAAGCATTAAAACTGGGATTAGTTTTTCGTCGTCCCATTCCCTAAAAATACCACAACGAAGAGGTGTCACAAAACGAACACTTGTATAAGCAGGTCTAATTTCCTCGCCGTCAGCAACGCCCCCAACCATTGAAGAAACCCTGCCATTTGAAGCCTCTGTCCACGATTTTCTTAAACTTTCTCTATAACTTCTTGGCGCAATTGGAATAGAAGATTTTGACTGATTACTTGGGGCTGGCACGCCTTCCATATTTATCACATTCGTTTTATCGTCCTGACTGTATTGCATTTGTGTTGCAGTCCATTTATTATAATCCTGTAGTGTTTCCAATAAAAGTCCACTTTCTCTTGAATAAATATCCACTCTTTTTATAATACTTGATATACCTGCCTCAGCAAGCATAAGCCTCATATTAGAACTGGAATAGTTCAAAATATCAAAGACTAAATAACTTTCTTTAGTCTTAATCCACCCAATAGAAGCGTCTAAATTAAATATTATTTTTTGGTTTGGTCTAAATTCGGTGCCATTTTCAGCAATGACAGATAACAGTTTAGCATTAGTAGAAGATTGTGCGTCCGTTTTACTCATTTATATCTATATACAATATTTTTATTTCAAATAAAAATTAAAATAATATTAAAAGTTTGTTTAGATAAAAAGATTAAAATATAACAATATATAAATGGTTAATTATTATTTAGACTATAAATGGAGAAGTGCAACAGATATTATTAAACAAACTGAAGATTTTAGAACTTATGAAACCAAATCTACATTTATTCATTTTACCTGTGATACCTCTTGCACCCTACAAATTTTTAGCGGTCTAACAAACTATGAAAAATGCAATTGGAAAAAATTTAACAGTGGTCAAGACTACGACAATATCACTTCCTTTGTAAAGGAATTAGAAGATTTAATCCCTGTTAATACAACATATACCAAACATTTTGCAAATTTATCCCCTTATATATTTATTAGAATACTTAATACTGCCCAAAGTGCTACTGGCGTATTTCGTCTTATGCTTTCCAATTCTAATAATAAAGAATTTATTAGTGCCTCCGTCCGTGATAGTAACCTAAAATTAAATCAATTAGTATCTCTCACAAGACCAACAACAGATATAAACCTTGATATACTTGACGGCAATATTACAGGATTTCAAAATGTCGTTATAAAAGCAAAAGGCAATTTATCCAATACCGAAGCACTATTAATGAATAGCGACACCGTGCAGGGATTTTTCGATAATAATAGGTCTTTATCCACCATTATTATTAATAGTGATAGTGCCAACGATATTGTTACAACTGGCACAGGCGCACGCTCAGTCCTCGTTAGTGGACTTGATACAAGCCAACAATTAACACAACTTAGCGGTAATATGAACGGCACTAATGATATGACAATAAATGGCGCTATGACATTCGTTAATCATATTTCTGTAACTACTGCTGGTGCATTGGGATTTAATAGTGGACATATACGAGTTTGGAATAATGCTAAAAATAATGCTAATCTTCTCACAAGTATTGAATTAGGTGAAGGACAATCCTTTAATCCACAATATGAAGTCCCAAGTGGATATACCCTATATATTACTAAAATGTCTATATTTGGCAATTGTGTTGACGAAGGCTATATTAAAATTGTTAAATATAAATATACAGACCCTGCCGTTTCTAATATGTTATACAAAGTTATAGACAAATTTAGTGTTGCCCCACAAATGAACCATTCAAGACAAATTAATTTTACAATCCAAGACGGTGAAAGAGTTGCGATATACAGAAAATCTACAGCAGTCCCTCAAGGAAATAACGATATTACCGTATCCCTGTATGGAACTCTAAAAATAACTAATCTTGATATACAAAGTAGTATTTAAGACCCCTTTTTATTTTTTACGGCGGTGATAATATTGTGTCAAAAAGTGTCCTCGATTTGTAGTCCCCCCTAAATATAGAGAAATGGCAAATCGAGGACACATTGTTATATGTGAGTTTTGATAAAACTTTTGTAAAAGTTAGTTATTATATTAAAGTTATTTTATAAGTTAATTTATATATGAGTAAATTATTAGGACTAAATCCGTCTAATGTTTTAGAAACAATTAAGTCAAAAGAAAATGCATTGTTAGTTAATTCAAATACTAATATGGAAGTTTCTGTATATGAAGCAACTTTATCAAATGGACAAGATAGCACCCCTTTTGATTGTAGAGGAGCCACAAAAGTCAGGATTTATGGAAACAGTGGTAGTAATCAATATCTACAACTACAATTTGCTACAAAATCTACACCAAGTTATGACTGGCAATTTGTAGACATAATAAATCCATTAACTATAAATGGGAGTATATGTATTAATTATCACATTGTGACACCCCCACCATTTATAAGAATTGCTAATACAAGCCCTGAAACACACGGATTAAGTTTAAGGATTGTTTTAGAAAAATAATTTATGATTTTTCCAAAATTAAAATCTATGATATATATATAAAAATGTCAGGAATAATGCAAATCGTAGGTCAATCGTCAGGAGTGTCTCACCTTCTTGGTGTTGATAGTGGTGGTAAACTTTTATGTGGAGATAGTGCGCTACTCTCTAAAAATACAGAAATCCTCGCAAAAAATACCGAAATTGAAACGTCGTGTGACGCAATCCTCGCTAAAAATACTGAAATTCTCGCAAAAAATACAGAACTTGAGGTGACTGCGGACGCAATCCTCGCTAAAAATACCGAAATTCTCTCAAAAAATACCGAAATTGAAACCTCGTGTGACGCACTTATTCTCGCTAATCATACAGATTTACAAGCAATTAATAGCACATTAGGGGGGACTTTATCCGTTTCTGCGCCTGCTATTTCGGCTTCTTCTTCAGTTCTTGTAAATGCTGTTTCCGTTGCTAATATGGCTACTCACACGTCCTCAAGTGTTGATTTGAATACGGCACGCTCTGTTATGGTTATGGGTAATCTTCCTGATACAAGCGGTGTCATTAAGGTCTTGGTTTCGGTTGACGACAGCACCTATTATGAAAATAGTGAGCAATCTATTTATACGACTGCTACAGGTGATTTTGCAAGGTCTATGAATGTTGACGCACGCTATCTTAAATTTTCATACGCAAACTCAAGCGGTTCTGCACAGACACTTACGCTTATATCTTCCTTTAAAGCCTAAATAAATTTTCTTATGTATATATATACAATGTCGCACACACACGGTGAATTAATTAGTAATGTTACATTAGGAAATAATCAAGCCTCTACAGAAATTCTAAAAACTCATAATCATAATCATTTAGTCCTGTATGGTAAAACGAATGCAAATACCGCATTAGTTCTTTTAGGTGCCAATAATGAAAGTTCTACTGATTGGTATAAATGCGGTGATATTGCCGTAAGTGAAAAACACTTTTTAGGCTCAACTTTTGGAACAGATTATTTTGACCTTTTTTTAAGTGTCGCTGAACCCCCCCCATTTATCCGTATTGGTAATATAAGCGGTTCTAATACAACCGAATTGACTTTACTTTATAAATTATCTAAAAAATAAATAACTTTTAAAAAAAGTTAGAACAAAAAAAAAAATAATATATTATTAATATATAACAATGGGATACTGCGTGACTTGTAATGAATGGTGTGGATACTCAACTTCCTATTGTGAAAATAAATCGTGTGAACTTACACGAAAACTTATAGGTCTGTATGGAATTGATAAAATTGGAGAAACTCTACAGAAAGTTTTTGTTAGAGAAGAAATTGCTATTGATAACAGAACCGAAAATATCGATAAAATTAAAAACAAAGTTAAAGAAGAAGAAAAAAAAGAATACGACTTAAGGAAAAAAAAGGCTACCGAAAAATAATATGTGATAATAATATACAACTATGGAAAAAACAAGACCAAAAGGGGCTATTAAAAAGCCCACTAAACCTCTTTATAAACCCTTTAAATATTCAGGGGCAGGGCTATTTAAGAAATCTGTGTATGTCAAGGGAACAAATGGAAAGCCCAAACTTATTCATTATGGGCACAAAAAATACCAAGACTTTACCCAACATAAAGACCCTAAACGCCGAGCAAGTTATTTAGCACGTGCAAAAGGAATAACCAACAAACAGGGTAAACTCACTTGGAAAGACAAAAACTCTAAAAATTATTGGGCAATAAGAGACCTTTGGAAAGGTTAGAGAGGTGCTAATATATACTTTTCGATGTGTCCTTGATTTGCAGTTTCTCTATATTTAGGGGATTATACAAATCGAGGACACTTTTTGGATGCATTTTTTTTCAACTATTTTTAATTTAAAATTATATCTTACTATATAGTAATAAGATATGAATGATATTTATATAGACGCTAATGTAAACAATTCCTTTAATGTTAATGAGGATAATAGTGATTTTACTTACAAACTTGCAGAACCTTTAGAACTTCCAAAAGGGACACAAATATCAATTCAGCAGTCTTTTATTAATAAAAAGGGGATTACAGGTGGGTCAATTGAGATTGACGAAGATATTTATGAAAAAATACAATATATCTTTTATATAACTGAACAAGCACATTTTCAACCTGTTGCAGTTCCTGACACGAGCGAAGGCAATGGAGGTTGGGCAAGACCAACACTAAGAATTATGCCCCAAAGTTTTTGTGCTAATTTTGACCTTGAAGATTTAGGAGGTTCTAACGCTGATAGAAATACGTGGACGGCTGATACAAGCAAAGTTGTTTATGGAGAAACTATGAATGTTGAAGGGATTAAAGCAAATGCAGACAGAGGACAGGGCGATGGAATGCACGCTGACGGCAGTGATTTTTTCCTTAACCAAGTCGAAAGCACACATAATTCCACCTTTTTAGACTATGGCGGTAATAATATGATATTACCACAGATACAATGGAAAAAGAGCCTTGCGAATGGGGAATATTATATGACACCTAAAATAAAAGAACTGGAAATTTTCATACCGAGAGGGGTATACGGTATTGGACAATTGGGACAAATGATAGAAGATTATTTTAATGGTGCAATTAGAATGGTTACATTAAACGGTAAACGTGAAATAGAACGCAAAAATGATAGTGAAGTAAGAATAGGAAATATTACAGAAGACAGCAAAAGTCAAGCAAATACAGAATTACCGAATAAATGGGACGGACAACCTTACAATAGACCTACGATTGATACAACTTATACAAGAAATGACCAAAGGTGGAGAGCAAGCGGAGGAGGCGGTGACAAAATATCTTATAACACATTAGACGATAGTGACAAAACAAAACCTGTATACGAATTTTCAAGAACTGGAATGGACGGCTTTACTTCTATGGATTGTTATAATGAATTATTAGCATTTACGCAAAAAAATGGAATGCCAAATCAAGCAGACCCTGCCAACAATCAATTTGCTTGGGAAGATTGTAAAGATACGAGTGACGCACACGCCAGCGGAAAATGTGATTTTCCAACACAAGAAAAAGTTAAACCATTTTACTATTTTGTTGTGCCTGAAGACGAAGGCGTATTAGGAACAAAAACACCTGCAGAACCTACAGGAGCCACTGGAAGCACAACAGGGGAGGGCGGTGACGGACAAATGAATTTATATGGATACGGACTTAATGGATATAGTGACGCAGTAAGAAAAAACTTTAGTGGGGATACTTACCAAGTTTTTTCACAAACTTCAAGACTTTTAAGCCCTGAAACACTTTATACAAGAATGATAGGAACTTCTAATTTTTCTTTCCAATACAATACCGAACAAAATGGATTTGAAATAAAGGGACTTCACCAAGTCCCAATAGCACCTTCCCACGACAGAATAGGCATTGCTAATAGCAGTGCTGGAAATCAGGTTATTAATATTAAAAGAATTACAGGAAATTCTCTAAGACAATTCCCAGCAGGGTCTACCGTATCTCAATTTTTTAAAGGGACTGACACAGACAACGCTGGATATTTTGACAGCCAAAAAAATATTAATCTTATTAGAAGTCAATTAAACACCCCTGAAACAAGAACGAGCGGTATTATGATTTTAAATTGGGCTGTAAACACTTGTGAAAATAATAGAACCAAGATTACAACAGAAGCAAACGAAGACGATATAGGGAAGAATTTTGCTCAATATTTTAATACAGATAAAGAAGCAAGAGAGAATTGGAAACAAACTATTTGGTATAAATTGGGTTTTGATTTTGACCAAATTGCGAATAGGAAGAAATTTAAAAAACAAACTATATATAATAAGGACTTTAAAAATAATGTATACTACAATACTCCTAACGCTAATCAAGATTGCGGTTTTACCACCGATACGGAAATTGATAATACCATTATTACTACTGTATCTACTCTAAATAATCCATACGAAATAAAATCAGGTGCTATTTTACCTGATAAAACAAATAAAGCAACTTCTAATTTCCAAATATACGGTTTAGGTGCCGTTGCACGTCCGTATGACCATTATTTAACAGGTGGCAAACCTGTTTCTATTTGTGGCAGTAATCAGTTTAGTAATTCATTATATAAAGCGTGTTCTACTGTGCCTGTTTCCATTGCAGACGTTGGAGGTATTACTGCAAATCGATTACCAACACTTACTGAACAATCTTATTATCTTGTAACCAGCGATATTTTAGATAATTTTAAAGATAATGTTAAAAAAGGTGAACCTCTTGCATTAATGGGTGTTGTTGCTAAAACAAACCTATCTAATCAAGATTTTATTGTAGATAAAAACGATATTACCCAAGTTATATCACAAAGTAAAGTTGTAAACAAAATTAGAATTAAAATATTAAACCCAAGTTTGACAACGCCCATTTTAGACGAGAACAGTAGTATTTTAATAAAAATTACTAAACCGAATATTATACCAACAACATTACTTCCACCAAAAGAAATGAAAATTATAGAACAGGAAGTGAACACTTTTTAAATTAACTTTTAGAAAAAGTTATGACAAAATAATTATAAATTCTTACCTTATACTAATGGGAATTCTAAAGTGGCTCTGCAAAAAATTTAAATGCAATTCCAGTTGTGCATACAATGGCAATGAGGAGTTCCTAAACCACGATTTAATGAATGAGAGACTGTCTAATTATCAATTGAAAATAAAAGATTTGAAAAAAATATACCGTATTCTTAACAAAAGAGAAACACTTACTATTGAAAAACAAGAGATATTAAGCACATTAGTATAAAAATATCTTTTGTTAATATATAAAATGTATAAAAACAATAATCCAATGAAAAATGGCACAGGGTGCGGTTGCGGTTGTATAAAATCACTGACACAAAGTAATATTAATAGCAGTAATCACATTGACCCTTTTAAAATAAAACATAAACCAATAAAAAAAATAAAAAAATGATTTAAAATTATATCTGTGATAATATAAAATGACTACTAAAATCACTGCTGATACAATTATGAAAAAAACAACAGAAGCCCTTAAGGACGCTGACCAACAGATTAAAAATATACGGACGGATATGCATATACTCGAACTTGAACATATACAGGACATTGTTGCTCTTAAATATGCTTATGGAACCCCTATTATGACCACCCTTGAAGAAATGGGGCGACCTGAATTGATTGATTGGCTCACTGATAAAACAACAGGACTTAATACTGAAGAATATGAATTAGGACACGCATTAGTAGAAGCATATAATAACTTTATTAAAAATTAACTTTTCAAAAGTGTCACGAAATCTGTGATTTCAACATACTTCTACGAAGTGTCCTCGATTTGTAGTATCCCCTAAATATAGAGAAATGGCAAATCAAGGACACATTGTTATATGTGAGTTTTGACGTAACTTTTTTGAAAAGTTATTCTAAAAATCAATTTCCCATAGTGTTTTTAAATCACTAATAACATAATCTATTGTATGTCTTAATACGGCAAACAGGATATTTTCGCCAAAATCTATCTGTGATAATACTTCTTCAATGAGTGTAATATTGCCTAAACATTTACAATAAGTATATTTGTAATTGGCTATTTCTTTTTTTAATTTTTTAATTTCTGTATCTTTTTCTTCCATAATATCTTTAAAATTGTCCGCCAATTCTAAATATTTTTGCTCTGTAATTCTATTATTAATATCGTTTAAATCCACTTCTTGCATTATATACATTATACTATATATTTATTTTTTATTCTAAATATAAAAACTTAAACGAAAATTTATTTATATTTATAATATATAAACAAACTATGGGAGATAATAAAACATTCGATTTAGACGAAATTATGACATTTTTTAGCACGATAAACCCTAATAAATCACAATCAACCTATACAACAATGAGATATAATCTTTTACGAATTCCCAAAATGACGAAGATTGACTTTGTAGACACAAGCGAAAGTGTATTACAGCCAGATTTTTTAGAAATTCCAATGTCTAAATATTCAGTTAATACACAGATACAATCTATATTGGGAATTGAATTATGGATTAAATATAAAATTGCAAAACTATCAATTGGCAGTAAAGTTAAAATAGCAAGATACAACGCCTTAAAAGATAAATGGGACGTGCTATTAAAGGCTCTTTGTAATAAAAAAAATGATACAATTAACCAAAATGTAATGACGAATACTGAACAAGAAAACTGGATAGAATATAGTAAGTTAAGACGAGTTTGGGAGAAAGTTGTTGAAGATACACTTGAAAAAAATGACAACTCTTTTACTACCCTAAGAGACCTCACATTAACAAGTCTTTTTATCCTATTGCCACCCACAAGAATTGGTAATTATGAAACTATGAGAATAAGATTTATGAAAAAAACTGGTGTTAAAACACTAAAACAAGACAGAAACTATTTAATGATTGACAAAAATGCAGAAGGGGACAAATACACAATTTGTTTCAACCGTTATAAAACTGCTAAATATATAGGACAAATTATAGATAATATTACAGACCCCCTTATGATAAAATTATTGGACGAATATTTAAAAATTAGACTAAATTTGGTTCCTATTAATAAACATAAATACAATGATACAGACACTCTATTTATAAATAATGAAAAAAAACAAATATCCCAGTCTTATATTACTGAAACTCTTAAAAAAACAACTAATAAATATATTGGTAAAAAATTATCCTGCGATATGTTCCGTAAAATCTTTTTGACTTGGTTTTTAAGTGACGAAAATAAAAGCATTGCAGACAGGAAAAAAATGGCACATTTTATGGGACAAACTTATTCCCCTGCCACTGCCGAAACATACCGCAAAATACCACCGCCTGAAAATAAAAAAATCGTTCTTAATTTTGATTAATAACGTTTCACTCTACCTTTATTCTTCTTTTCTTTCATTGCCCTTTCTTTATCCTTTTTACTAAGTTCCCCCATTGTTTTAGGGGTATCTTTTGTTATTCTTTTCGTTGGTCTAAAAATATCACCTTTTTTTTTATAGGTCGTTTTACCGTCCTGTGTCTTCCATTTTTCTTTAAACCAACGGCTTAATCCTTTATCTTCAGCCTTTTTGCCAGTATATGTGCCTCCGCGTTTTTTATATTCTTTTACTAATAAACCGCTCCTGTATGCACTATGTTTTGGGATTTTTTTATAAATTTCCGCCTTTACTTTATCATATAATTTTTGATTTTTTGGCTTATTCATACAATAACTTTTTATAAAAAAGTTAACACAAAAAGCGATTTCAAAAGTGTCCTCGATTTGCATACTCCCCTAAATATAGAGAAATTACAAATCAAGGACACTTTTTAAAATGCGACTTTCACACATTTTTTAGTCTTTCTATGACGATATATACCTTCTTTATTTACAGTAGAACCACATTTAGAGCATACGGTTTTTGCTTTCATATCCTTTAATTTTCGACTTTCTTTTCGTTGTTGATTTATTTTAACTCTATTTTTATCTTCGTATTCCTTCCTATTAAAAATTGCACCACATTTATTTATACACGGATTAGCACGGATATAAGTATCTTCGGTCGCCCTTAATTCCTTAAGTTCATTAAACATAACTGTTTCTAAAATTGTGATTTCAGGGTCTATGCCGTCTTCGAATAATATAGCACTCGCACAATTTCTATCATTATATGTTTTATTATGTTGTCTATGTTTAGTCATTCTTTGAGCCATACTCATACACGTTGAGCCATAATAATCCTTACCATTTTTTGATAGTTTGTATACAAGTCCAACTCTACTCATTTTATATTATAATAGAATTGTCTTTAAATAAAAAGTATGACTGTATTTAAATCAATAAAAAAATTAGTATGAGACGTTCACCGCCATACCCTTAGGTAAACTCATAATACTTGCAGTCCTTGAGCATTCAATAAAGTAATTTACCTTAATCGTTTCATTATTTATCCAAGAATTCTTGCCAAAAGCACTGTTACATTTCCTGCTCCATTTCCACACAAGAGGATATGCTCCAATCTGTCTGCCAGCACCTACTACCCCTTTTTCACCATTCTTAAGAGATTGCGCCAATGGTTTCATAGTTCCAAAAAGTCCGTTTTCAAATGGGGCTAAAAGACTACCTGCAGTATTTTCGTCCCCAATATATTCAGGTCTGTCAAGGTTTGGGTCACTACCAAGAGCCTCATTAAGTTCGTTATATTGTGAGCAAGGATTATACACAAAATGGTCGTGTTCGTCCCTGCCATTGACTTCAAGGTTGTATTCTTCCTGATTGTATGCTTTACAAAACTGGCGCAATCGTAGCGCACGACTTGACCCATTATTACCACCATTACCGCTGTTGAGCAGTGCGTCCATTGGTGGCTCTTTCCACATATAAACATTATGGACTTCACGGTTATTTTGTCCTATACGGTGTTCTACACTTTGGACTTCAGTATCAGCGCCAGCAGGAATGTTTTTCTCCACACTTACAACGTCATAAAAGTTAAGTTTGTATCCACCCTGTTGCTGTGTTTGTTCTATAATTTTGTTTTGGACTTCGCTTGGCATTATAATATAGTCTACAACCATTCTACAATCTTCAACGGCAATATCAATATCGCTCGCCTGCGCACTTTCCCCTGTGTTGTAAGCAAGTTTGGCAGGAACAAAACTGTTGACATAGTGGGAAGCACCGTGAAACTCTATAGTAATTAAAATGCGTTGTTTATCGAATAAAAATAGGGGGACTTTTTGACCTTGAAGAGCAGGGAAAAGAGTGCCTAATGTTACGCCATATTGGTTATTAGTAGTTTTATCAGTGGATATAGGCTGACTATTAATATGAGCCTTTGCACCTGTAGAGTAAGCACCGAGTTGTGCGCCACTCTTATCATAATCAACAACAATACTGCCTACAGTAGAATTGGCAAGATTGGTATAAGTCTCATTATTTGTAGTATGTTCTTTAGTTCCGTCACTGGCGGACTTCACAACGTGCGTCCATAACTGAGAACCTGTGTAGTGTCCTGTATACTGATTAGACAATGAGCGATTACCCACGAGCATTTGCTTAAGAGTTGCATACTTGTTTAAATCCTGCATATCATTTATAATGTGGTCACCCACTTGAAAAATAGCACGCTTAATTCCGCCGAGAACGCCATTGAACATATTTACTCTAAACAGATTAGAGTTGTTGGTTGCCTGTAATTTAAAGACAATGAGGGAATTTGTATCTAAATATCCTGCTTGGTCTAATCTAAAAGTAAATTTTAAAGGGTGTGACGTAATTGGCTCTAAATATTCGGTTCTAATATCCATAGAGTTTGGAGCAACTTGGTCACTGGAATAATCTGCGAGAGAGTTAACTGCGTTTTGACTTGGACTTGACATTTATATATATAAGTAAGATAATTATTTTTTAGACTTTGTTTTAATAAATATATTTTCTATTGGCAATTTTTTCTCTTTTTTAATTAATTTATTACTTTCAGGAGTATTTAAAGCCCTGTATAAAATATTCGCTTCTTGGTCGCTTTTTTGTATTGGAATAGTCAGCGTTCTTTTACTTTTCGGTTTTGGCTTTTTTCTATTGTGTGTCATTGTAAACATTTTATATATACATATAATCAACATATTTTTATGGACTTTAAGGTAGTTTTTTAAATCCTGCAATCGCATTAATATTGCCCTCATAATCGTCAGGTGGCACGATTGTAAAATTGACAATACTTTCTTCAATTTCGGTTGCGTCTCTATCATTAGACATTTGTTTAATATCAATTTCGAATTTATTAATAATCATATCTTGATTGTATAAATGGGATACAATAGGTGTATTTGGTTCGTATAATCCTGTAGTTTTTATATTATAATGGTTTAGACTATCTTTAAAAGGAAGAGGAACATTAGCCAAAATTTGTTTAGCAAATCCTCCCTGATTTTGTGAGGATTTATTTTTATAATTTTGTAAAGGTATTCCCTTTAAAAATATTGAATAAGACCTTGCACGCCAGCCTCTGCTGACTTCTCCGTATGTTGTTTTATCTTGAACAATTCCTGTATTACATTCAATAAAATTAAATGGGTCGGTGTTACTAACTTTGGATTTTGTTAAATCATTAGCAATATTAAACATTTCGGCAAGTTCTTGTGTTGCTGATAAAAAGTATTGATTATAGAGTGTCATTGGATAAGCATTATAATCAACACCGTCCACCGTGCCTCTTGGAACACCTCTGTATGAACAATGTGAGAAACCGTGATTTTGAGTATTACTCCATAACATTGGCGTTAATCCTATTTGACTTGCAACTTTATTATTACGAATTTGGGCGGTGGCTCCAGTTGTATAATCTATATCACTATTGTTATTATAAAAAAAATCAGTGTTAAAATTATTATTATTAGAACTGGCATAACTATCATATAAGATTATGTCCGCTTGTTGAGAAATTGGAAGGTCATATTTTGGGCTTGTAAGATTTAACACTCTGTAATAGGTTTTTTGATATTTTGAGCCATTATTTTGATTTGGTTTTTGATATAATTGTATACCTAAATTAATTTGCTCGTCACCAGCAAATCCCTTACTACGTAAATCAATCCGCCTTTTTCTTTGGAAATAATATTTATTCGCATTATTTCCACCTGCACCTCCATAAAAATGCTCATTGATACTTCTAAAGTTTCCAATAGCAAACTTATTTGCTGTTTCGCCAACAGGACTATTAGCAGAGGCGGTTGTTCGTCTTGTTGTATAAATCTCTAATTTAGGCACCCCTCCACCAGCGCCGTTTGCGTCATTTTCAGCAGTAATAATACAGGTAATAAATCCTGCTGGAACTTTTCTTGTCGCACCTGACCCTGTATTTTTAACACTGCCGTCACCAGTATCTAATTGGTAAAAGGACTGCTGAATTGGATAAATATTTTGGTGGACTTGACTACCTTGTGTTCTTACAGCGTCGTCTAAAGGATATGCGCCGTCTGTCCCTTGTATACCATTTGCGACTTCTTGGGAACCAAGACCAAATGCGACAGAAGCAAAATCAGTAGCCATTTTATCAAGAGTTTGGGCGGTTTCTACTTTTAATATATTAATACTTGCTAAAGGTGTATTATCGTCTAATCCTGTATGTCTATAATTATGAACACCCATTGCATAACTATCGTAAACTTTTGCCCCAGTTTGTCCACCAGTTGCGGTTGCATCCAATAGATTAGCGCTTGTTTTTACAAAGGCTAAAGTCCCTACTTTAGTTGGTATAGCCGTTGAGGCTTCTGCTTTATGGACGGCATTTATCTCAAACTCAAATAAATTGACACTTTCGAAATCAAAAGCATTATTAGTAACAAATGTAGTGTTTTCTAAAATTCCCATACTAATAACAGCACCCTCACTCAAATCAGGAGCGTTTAATACTTGAGATTGTTGGTTTGGGTTTGCGTCAAAAACTTCGCTTGCTCGATAATTACTATTATTACTTACAGTAGGAGTTGTGCCGTCACTTTCAACCCTTAAACCTTTGTTAATTCCGTCAGTAAGTGTTTTATAAAATCGTTCGAATGTATAGAAGCCTTTTGGTATGGTGACTTCAATTTTATTTCCTGCTGAAGTTTTGGTAGGGTCACCTTTAAAATTCTTGCTTCCCTGTTCTGTATTAGTTGCGTCTAATTTGCGTCTTGGTAAAATATTATTAAATAAGTAAGAACCACTGTCGTCTATGTTATTAATATCTAAAGGTATATTTATAATGAGCGTTTGGTCGTCAAAAAAACTTAATTCACTTTGTCTCGTTAGACTTGCGAAGTTTAAATGAACTTTACTTTTTGCAGGAATTAAAATGTCTTCCTTAAATCTTACAGTATAGCGGTGTCCATTTTGCTTACCACTTGAGTTTAAAATTGTATTATCAGTTGGTGAGATTAGATTAATATTCATTATATATATATTACAGATATTTTTTATAAACTATAAAATCAAAAAAAAAGTGTCCTCGATTTGTAGTATCCCCTAAATATAGAGAAATGACAAATCAAGGACACATAAAAAAGTATATATTAGCACCTCTCTAATCATTAATAAGTTGTGCCAACCAAATTTGTTGATTGACTTGCAGTCTTTAAACTTTCTGCCGAAATACCGCCACCTTGTGCAATATTAGTGACTTGGTTTTCGTCGTCACTTTCCTTCTTTTCTTCACCGCTATCAAAAAGACTATGGAAAAATCCACCCAACGCAATGCCAGCGCCAACAACTTCACCCACTGGACCCAAAAAATCCAATACAGTGCCAGCGGTTTCAAGACCACTTGTAAGCAATGAGGAACCAGCGTCCGCCAAATCTCCAGCGTCAGCGTCAAGACCCAAAGCGCCTTTAGGGGTCGGCGTAATATCCTTAAAAGCCTGTGCGCCTTGCTCTATCCTATCAGCACTACCAGCAGTAGTCAAATCTGCGTCAGTAGTTTCTGCTCCTGCCTGAAATCCGCCTGTTTGCTCTTGGTCTTCCGCTGATACCTCTACCGCTTTACCTCCAGTATCTGCCCCTCCCCCTGTTTCTGTGGATTTTAGTTCATAATCTACAGG
>Ga0181412_1000584_pt1 | contig 15496 bp, 24 predicted proteins | sample 35SPOviralmetaG_FD_130113 | JGI IMG/M metagenome (GOLD analysis project Ga0181412, IMG submission 130113) | Marine viral communities from the oligotrophic San Pedro Time Series (SPOT) site, San Pedro Channel, CA, USA - 35 SPOT_SRF_2012-08-15 | ecosystem: Environmental > Aquatic > Marine > Strait... | reverse complement strand
TGGATATTAGAAAAAGCCGCAAACGGTTATAATGATTTTTACTTTGCTGATGACGCTTTAAAAAATGTTAAAGCAGTTAAAAAAGTATTAGACGTTATAGATGTTAAAGGTAAAGTTCAACTAGCATTAGCTCAGAAAAAACTAGGTAAAACCTTTAACGAGATAATACAAGAAAAAACTGGCATTGACGCTAATAAAACTTTTGGTTCTGCTAAAGCAGAGATCATGGGTAAAGGTAAAGGTAAGTTTGATTTGTTTATATCTCCTGGCGCTGAAGACTTTGCTGGTTTATTATATAAGACATTACCTAAAGGTAAAAAAGGCGAAGCAGCTTTAAAGTTTTATAAAGATAACTTGTTTGATCCTTTTGCAAGAGCAGAAGATAATATAACTAGAGATCAAATATCTTTAACTAACGACGTTAAAGCTTTAAAGAAAAGATTAGGTGTTGTACCTAAAGATTTAAAAGCTAAAAACAAAAGCGGGTTTACTAATGAGCAAGCTTTAAGAGTTAGGATGTGGACGAAAATGGGAGTAGAAGTTCCTGGTCTAAGTAAAGCTGATTTAGCTGAATTAAATAAAATAGTTAAAGACAATCCTAAGCTAGAAGCTTTTGGTGATCAGTTATTATCAACTACTAAAAACGACGGGTGGTCTCAGCCTGGTAAGAATTGGTTAAGTGGAACACTAACTGGTGATGCTAGAAATTTATTAGGCACAATTAAAAGAGCTAAGTACTTAGAAGAGTGGAAACAAAATAAAGAAGAAATATTTTCTGAAGCAAACTTAAACAAACTAGAAGCTGCATATGGTAAAAACTACAGAAAAGCTTTAGAAGGTACTTTAGCTAGAATGGAATCTGGTAGAAACAGAACTGCTAAAAATAATTTAGAAAACAGAGTATTAGATTATGTTAACAACTCTGTTGGTGCTATTATGTTCTTGAATACTAGATCAGCTGTGCTTCAAACTATATCTTCTGTTAACTTTATTAATTGGTCAGATAATAATCCATTAAAAGCAAGTGCTAGACTAACTGATGTTAAACAATATTCTAAGGACTTTATGGAAATAATGAACTCAGATTATTTAGTTACAAGACGTGATGGATTAAAATTAAATATTAGTGAAGCAGAAATTGCTGCTGACGTGGGAAGTAGAGGTATAATAAACACTATACTTAAAAAAGGTTTTGTGTTTACAAGATACGCGGATAGTTTTGCTATAGCTTCTGGTGGTGCTACGTTTTATAGAAATAGAATTAACACCTATAAGAAACAAGGTATGACTGAGGTTAAAGCTAAAGAACAAGCTTTTTTAGATTTTAAAGAAATAGCTGAAGTATCTCAACAGTCTTCTAGAACCGACATGATTAGTCAACAGCAAGCTAGTAATTTAGGTAGAGTTGTTTTAGCTTTTGCTAACACACCAATGCAGTATGCTAGAATACAAAAGAAAGCTATATTAGATTTAGCTAATGGTAGAGGAGATTACAGAACAAATTTATCTAAAGTTGTTTACTACGGATTTGTACAGAACTTAATGTTTAATGCTATACAAAATGCTATGTTTGGAATAGCGTTTGCTGATGATGAACAAGATGAAAAGCTTTTATCTAAACAAGGTAGAGTTGCTAACGGTATGGCAGACTCTTTATTAAGAGGTACTGGTTTCTTAGGAGCAACAATAGCTGGTGTTAAAAACGCGGCGATAAAAGTTCACGAACAGTCTGAAAAGAAAAGTCCTAAATATGGTAAAGCAGTTTTAGAATTAATTAATATATCTCCAACAGTAGGGTCTAAAATTAGAAAACTAAACAACGCTGCTAAAAGCGCTGAGTACGGAGCGTTTGATAACATGGAGTTTAGTTTAGATAATCAAGCTTACATGGCTATAGCAAATGTAGTATCTGCTACAACTAATGTTCCTATGGATAGAGCTTTACGTAAAATGCAGAACATACAAGGTTCTTTAGATGAAAGTTATGAGTGGTGGGAGAGAATAGCTATGGCAGCTGGTTGGCAAGACTGGGAGTTAGGAGCCGGTAAAGAAGAAGATAATAAAAGATCAAGTAATAATAATAATAAAAAAAGAAAACGAAGTTTTAGAAAATAGTTATGGCAAATAAGATAAAGAAAAAAAAGACACCGTGTTGGACAGGTTATACACATATTGTAAACGGGAAACCTACTTTTAAAAAGAAAGGTGGTAAAAGAGTGCCTGATTGTAAACCAGTAAAAGGAAAGAAAAAATAAGGAACAAAATAAAAATGGGCGTACCATACCCAACAGTTCCTATAAAAGAAGGGGATCACTAACGTGGTCCCCTTTTTTTAATTATCCATCACAAGCAACACAGTCTTCACTCATCGCTTGATCTGCTATGTCACCTCGTAAAACAGATTCTGTTCTAACATAGTATAAAGTTTTAATACCTTTTTTCCATGCATCGAAATGTACTTTATTAATCCACTTAGGAGTTGCTGTACTTGGAAAGGCTAGATTTAAACTAACAGACTGATCTATATATTGTTGTCTTATACCAGCTTGCCTAACTAATTCTAGTTGATTAAGTTCTTTAAACGTTTTAAATACTTCTTTCGTAGAGTCGTCTAAACCTTTTATATCTTGAACCGAACCACCGTCTGCTAAAATTTTGTCCCATGTTTCTTTTGTATTTAAATTAAGTTTTTCTAATTGTTTTTCTAACGTCGGGTTTTTCCTAATGAAAGTCCCTTTCGCACTTTGCTCTGTAAAAACATTCGCAGCCCACGGCTCAATACCAGGCGAAACATTGCCACTAAGCTTACTATTGCTAACAGTAGGAGCAATAGCGCGTAAGTGAGTATTGCGAAAACCAGTTCCAACACACCATAAAGGCTCGCCGTAAAGCTCTGCCAGATCCATACTAGCTCTCTCAGACTCAATTTTAATTTGAGAGAAAATTCTGCGAGTCTCAAACTGAGAAGATAACCCTTCAAACGGTAGTCCTTTTTCTTGTAAATAGGTATGCCAGCCCAATACTCCCAACCCAAGCGCACGGCCTTTTTCTGCTGATCTAACTGAGTTCCCAAACCCAATTTTACCTTTAGCTTTTTGTATAAACTCTTCAAGTACGCCATCAAGAAACCATATTGCATCATAAATTATATTTGTATTTTTCCACTCTTCATACTTTGCTAAATTTAAAGACGACAAGCAACATATAAAACTATGAGACTCGTCTGTGTGTAATGTAATCTCAGAACATATGTTTGTCATATGTACTTTTAAACCGTTGTCTTTATATGCCCGTGGGTTATTCTTATTTGTATTCCCTTTAAATAAGATATAAGGTTCTCCAGTAGCTTTACGCTTTTGAAGTAATCGTCCCCAACGTCTTCTAGCTTCTCCATCTCCTTGTTCAAGCTTTCGCATGAACTTATCGCCAACAACAGCGCATTGATGAAGGTTGAGGGATTGGCGATTGACGTCTCCTTTAGGTTCACGTATTTCGAGCCACTCATCGAAATCGGCGTGATCAATATTAATATTAACCGATGCAGCTCCTCGTCTGACAGATCCTTGATTAGTGGCAAGTATTGTTGAATCGTATATTTTACAAAAAGGCACAACGCCATCACTTGTTCCATTACCTTTAATTTTTGCACCGGCAGGTCTTATTTGATTTATACCGATACCAACTCCACCGCCGTGTTTCGCGAGTAGCATCATCTCTAAGTTTTTAGTTCCTATATCATATATAGAATCAGCGACGTCAATACCAAAGCAACTAATAGGCATACCCCTATCAGTACCAGTGTTACTAAGAACAGGTGACGCCAAGCATAACCAACCATTCCATATGTATTCATAGAACGTTTTCGCGAGCTCGGGTTTATCAAGTCTTCTTGCAACAGTTTCACAAACCCTTTTATAAGCTTCTTTTGGTGTTTCGTTTGATAATAAGTATCCTCCTGCAATAGTTTTTTTATAAACTTCAGTGTCTCCCCATTCTGGGTAATCTTTTCCTTTTTTCCATTCATTGTTCCACATTATGATAAATATAATATTATGTAGGCTATTGCTACGTTTAAATTAACAAATACTAAGTTCCATTGTTTTGCTACAAACACTTGTGGTATAGATATTATACCAGCTATTATGTATGTAATCATACCTCTTTCGTCAGGCAATAAATGAGGACTAGTCATCATAAATGCAGTCCCCATGTATCCTAATCTATTCGCTAGCCTTTCTGTCGGGCTTAGCCTCCTTTGTTTTACTAGACTTTTCAACCAAGTCTTTTTTAAGCGATTCGATAGCTTCATTATAATTAGGCATTTTTTTAATTGTTTCTAATGTTCCAACTGATAACTCTCTAATGTTTGCAACCTCATTTAATAAGTGTTGAGCTACGTTTGTTAAAGCTTTAATCTTGTTAGACATTTCTATTAAAGTTTTTTCTTTCATTTTAAATCTTGTTCTATATCTTCTCTTGTTATAATTATATCAAAACCATTACCAAATGTCTTCAAAGTCTTCACCTTCATTAGCTTTGCTATAGTCCGTTGGACGTATGGCGAAAAAATCAGTATGAGTGTGGCCCCCGGTAAGATGATAAAACCAATCGAGATTAGCCGCTCCTTTGTTGTCATACTTAAAAAGTTTTCTTTTATCTGTATAACCAAGTTCAATAAGTTTTTCATTTGTTCTTTTTCTTATAAATTGTTTTAGATCATTTGACGTTAGGTTTTCTAAATCACCCATTTCAAACATTTTATCTATATATTTTTCTTCTAAACTAATCATTGTTTTAGCTGCTAAATATACATCGTCTTCACATTCTTTTAGTAAAGTAGGATCTTCTTCGCACATATGATTAAATAATCTACAACCCATTTTGCTGTGTAAGCTTTCGTCTCTTACAGACCATTTCATTTGTTGGCCTACTCCTTTGAGGAGGTTGCGCAATTGAAAAGAATACAATACTGCAAAAGCAGAATAAAGAGATACTCCCTCTGCGAAGGCAGAAAAAATAGCCAATGACTTTCCGATACCGATTGATTCATTGCCATCGTACGCAACGAGATTGTCAAAACGATCAGCAGTAGCTGGCTCGTGCAGGAAAGCTTCAAAATTTTCAAGTCCAAGTGTTTCATTTAAATAACTATATGCTACTGCGTGAATAGTCTCTTGTGAACCAAACATCATAGCCATTTGTTGTATTTCATGTTTAGGAAACCAACCAACAACTTTTTGTGTCCAGTAGTCAGACACAGCACATTCGGTTTGAGCAAACCCTAGTAAGATATTTCCTACTAGGTTTTTCTCTGATTCATTTAATTTCTCATTCCAGTCTTTAACATCACCTGACATAGGTATTTCTGTATGTAACCAAAATGCCTGAGCTTGTTTTAACCAACCTTCTGTGTAGTACTCAGGATACTCAAAAGGTTTGTACGGTATTCTTTCATCAAATAATCCCATTACTTATATATTTCTAATGCAATGTCAATAAAAGGTACATACAACACGTGTGTGTCTTGATTTTCTTCATTATAAGATCTAACTCCTAATAATATACCTGGGTAAAATCCAAAAGATAAACTCCAGTTTTTTGTTTCATTTTCCATATACTTTTATTCCATATTTATCTTGTACTTCTACAAGTTCTTTATAAATTATTTTATTTCTTACGTTCCAGCTCCACTTCCACCAAGTATCGATTTGTCTCTCAGCGTATTTTTGTCTTGCTATTACTTTCGAGAGTTTAGGATTAACCTTATTGTTTCGTCGCATTCTTTTTGATTTTGTGGTTTGTATAAAGTAAAAGGACCTATCTTACTTTCTGACATAAGCTTTTTAAACATCTTCCATCTTAGTGGAAACGACTCATTTGCTCGGCCTTTAGTTTCTATTATAAAACCTTTACCTACAAAGTCAGGAGTATATTTAATATTAAGTATTTTTTTGTTACCTCTTTTTTTATAATCCCCTTTACCGTTTCCACATCGTTCAAACGATTCAAACGGAAAATCAAATGACTCTTGTAGTTCAAATGTTTCTCCTTCATACAAAGCCCTGATCTTAGCTTTTTTTAAAGCCATATACATATAACGTTCTAAACCTGATGCAAAGGTGATATTATCATATGATATTTTTTTTGACTGTACTGGTCCACGTTTTTTCTTTTTATAAAACTTTTTCATCATTGACCTCTATATAATGTAAACCATCATTTCCATTTTGGCCTACTATATTCATACGGTTTAACATAGCTTCTTCTATTTCGTCTCTTAAGCAATGTCTAGCTGATTCAATATACAATATAGCATCCATCAATTCTTCTTGTACGTCTATCATAAACCTATTAAGATCTTTCTTTTGACCTTCAATCTCTTGCATCATTGTAGCGCCATATTTCTTTTGACCTATTAAGCTACGTTCGTCCATCTTCCTTAGTACGTTTTGTACTATCTTATCTTTAGTTTTAATCTGCATCTTTAACAAATGTACCGTTAATCATTTTACCAGTTCTTGCTGATATCTCAGTGTAAGCAGAGTCAATACAGTCTTCAATAGACATGCCTTCTAACTCAGCTAGATTAGTCAGCACAACAACCATATCACCTACAGCATCTTGTATTTCTTCTTTATCATCTTGTAACAAAGCTTTAGCTAACTCACCGGCTTCTTCCATTAGCTTTACGTATTGTGTATGTGAGTTACCTCCATCATATATACCTCTAACTAATGCCCAGTTTCTAATAAGATCAAATCTTTCACAATCTAAATTATTAGATATACATTTGTTAGGATTATCTTTAGGATTAAAATAAGCTTCATAAAAAGCTTTATTATAAATGTAAGATCTATCACTGTTAAACATAGATGTTTTTACGTTTTGCATGATCCATTTAATGTTCTCTTTTGTTATTTCAAACTGGCCAAACTCTGTTTTCCACGTTAAACCAATGTTATCCGCTAGCCTGCCTTTTAATTTATTTACAGGCACAGGGAATGTTGAGGTTTGTTCTGTTGCGTTTATTTTCATTTTATTAAATAATTGTTTATATAGTTTTCTATCTTTCTTATAGCCATAAGACTGTTGAAGTTCTATTTCGCGGTCTGATATATAATCTATATCGTCTGACTGCTCAAGAACCTCATACTCATTCTCCTTGTATCCTTGCACAAGGGTTACCCTGTTATTAAGATCACGTGTAACGCCAATCTTTTTACCTGGTATGTGGTATAAATAATACATATTTTTAAAGTTTATCGTTATACAAGTGCATGTTGTGGGCATGGTGGTAATACCAACCAATTTCAAAATTTAATCTGTCTGCAATCATTTTTTGTAATGATGAAAACTGATACTGATCATTGCAGAAACCGTACCAGATGTCATTAGAACGCATATAAACAGACATACAAAGCTTATTGTTTATAACTGTAAACTGAACCGCATAAGTACAAGGAGTATCTTTCTTATATTTATCAAATTCTTTAGCATCGTATATACTAATAGCTGCGTGTCTAGTATTAGGATTAGTTTTAAGCTTGGCACAAACATAATCTATTTGAGCATTACGTTTCCATTGATAACCGTAATTACTGTTTACGTTTCCGTCGCTGTCAGCCATACGCTCCCATATGGGCGGTATTTTACCATATAATTGACCTAACTTAATTATATTAGGATCACCAGATAAATACCATTGCCATTCGGCTTCGGCATACTTTAAACTCCAGTTGCGTTTTTCATTTGTTATGTGATTATCCAAAGGGTTTTGTATGTAAAACCCACAATTAAATAAAGCTTTTGTATTATCAAAATCAATACCATCTTGCTTGACATAATGTAATAAGCTTTCGTAAGCTTCATTTGCGTTTTTATAACTATTTAGCATATTTTTCGTAATAATATTTGTAAAATTCATATAATTTAATCCATATAGTTGTTGGACCATATGATTCAGGTGATCTATTTATCTTGCCACCAATGTTGATGTCTATATACCAGCTCCCGTTCCCAGTCGCGAATGGGGATATAAATATCTTGTTCCTTATACACCAAACATACGCCTTCTGCTCCTCCGAGGATTGCGTATATTGACCCATGGTGTTTTTCATTTTCTTTGCTGGCATCTATTCCCATGGCATTGGTTCGTCGTTAATACCTATCGGTTCATGAGGTATAAAACAACCTGATTTTGGTTCCCATTTGAAATGAGCTTCAGCACCATTTTCACCAAGGTTTTGGAACTTAACTTTAAGTACTTTAGCTTTAACAGTTCTAGCTTCATAATCTCTATGAACTAATATACCGTGATAACTAGCATCGTACCATTCGCCACCACCTTTAATGTTATACATATTAGGTTCTTCCATTTTACCGTCTTTGTCTTTATACATTTTAGTTGGGTGAGCAACTACAAAAACTAATACATCAAACTTTTTAGCAAATACTTCTATTTTAGTTAAGTACTCCATCGTATAACGATTAACGTCTTCTGTTTTACAGTCAACATCTCTTACTTTATTATAAGGATCAATTACTAAACATTTAATACCTTTACGTTTAACTAGCTCAGCGCCTTTACGCAATACTGATTCTAACGTATAACGCTCCATATCAATATGAAAGTAATTAGTGTTACAATGATCTGCTATTTGATTCCATTTGTCACCATGTATATCTGCTGATGTTGGCATACCTTCCCATGTCTTACGCATTAACTTGTGAGCATGAAGATACGTCGGCGCATTTTCTGGCGATGCAAAAGCCGTCTTCCAACCGTAGTTACGATTATATCCGACAACCATTTGATCAACGAAGTCTGATTTACCGCTACTAGGTATACCAGTGACAGTAATAAATTGACCGGTATAAGTAGAAAATATGTCATCAAAATTGGATAAACCAACTTGATATCCTTTCTTAAAGCCGTTACGAACAAAGTCAGTAACCTCATCTTCAATATCCTTGAATGTTGTAACATTTTCAAGTGGTACGGGTCTCGCGGAGGTAATACGCTGTGCCAGTTTTTCTTTTCCATGTTTTTGTAAGTATTCATTAGCATCTTTACAGTCGTCAAAAGTTGCTAAGTAACAAACCTCAGCTCCAAGTCTGCGGACTAATTCTGATTGTAATGCTTGCCCTGCTTCATCTGAATCAACTGCTAGTATGATTTTTTCTTTGTCTTCAAAATAATCAATACAATTATCAAGATAATCTAAGTTGTTATTATTAAGTGTAGCCCCATTAGGAACAGATATAACGTTTGGTATACCTGCTTCATGTAAAGCTAACACGTCCATCTCGCCTTCAGTTATAATACAATACTCATAACCTACTATGCTGTTTATATTATAGAATACTTTTTCAGCACCCTTATATAATTTAAAGTTCTTTCTTCCATCACGATACTTAACGTTAATAAGTTGATCGCCCATGAAATAATTAAACTTTATAGTGTTCTCGGACTTACCGGTTTGCGGCATATACTCAGAACCCTCGCTGATTTGTAAATCATAAAGGGTTTGAGTTCCTATACCTCTTGTTTTAAACCATTCAATTACCTTATCGCTTAAAAACTCAGGTTGATCAACGTTTGCTTGTAACGTTGGTCTTACATATTCTTTTTCGCTAGCGCCTTTACGCTGATAAGTATGTAATTGAAATGATGTATTACAGTTGTGACAAGTACCAAGACCCCGTTCCCAATCATAAGACGCGCATTTTGCCTTTTGATTCTTGGGTTTTCTATCGTGAGAACAAAGAGGGCATGTACCCTGCTTTTTTCCCTCTTCAAGCCTATATTGATTGAAATCATCAATCAAAAATCCATTGATCTCTGTTGTCTGCATTTATTTATTTTCTATTTGGATTTTCTAAAAAAGTTTTTAACTCTTTAGATCCAACCCAACCAGTTATAGTTACGTCTATGTAGTATTTACCGCTGATTATTTTAATTGAATCTTCTTCTGTATCTTTTTTTATTTTAACAGGTAAATAACTTTCATTTATTAATTTACTATTTTCTTCTAATAAATTATTAAAATAAACTATGTTATCATAATTTTCTTGTAAAATAATTATAGATTTTTTATTTTGTTTTTGAAGCTCTTCAGCTTGATCAAGAGAAATCCATTGTATCTCTTGACCAAAGCTTACTAAGCTAACAAACAAACATAAAATTAAATTAAAACGGAAGATCATCTTCCACTGCCGCGGGTGCGGGCTTGTTTTGCTGAGGTTGATCGTCTTTTGGAGCGACAGCAACGTTATCACCATTAGTCCAAACAACTTGTACATTCCCTAAATATACTTTTGCAACCTTAGCTTCTCTTTCTTCCTTTGATTGTGCTACAACCACAGGACCGTTATTGCCGAATTGATCTAACTCATCGTTGATGGTTATTGTTATCGGTAAGTATTTTCCTTTTTTACCTTCAATTATTTTATCTTTAGGTATATTGTTAAGGTTAATACTAGTTTTAATTATACTTGCCATTATGCGTATTGATTTATTTGGTTAAACATTCTAGCTAACTGATTTTTTGTCACGTTAGTAGTTCTTCTTATATTGTCTACAGCTTTTACGTGTGTTTGGTTTTTGTAAAAATTATTTACATCAGTTTCTAATCCAGTTACACTGCATACTTTTGTTTGATTTTTTCTGGTTCTAGCCATATTATAAGGTTTTATTAATAAAATATTGTGTAGGATCAAAGCCTTCAGACTTATAAAATAATTCATAAGCCACTACTGCTCTTTCGACCTTGTCCTTACCACGTTCATAAAATTGCGGTGAGCAGTCAAATATACCTATTTGGCTAGTGTTTTTGTCAATGGCAATAAATACCATTTCATAACCAAATAGTTTACTATAAATATAAGCTTGTGAGTCGTAATTGTACTTAGAAGCTGAGTATTTAAATTTATTAAGATCCGCTGTAGTCTTCAAATCAACTACTAGCTTTTCATCATGATTTATAATATCAGCTTTACCTTTCCACATATGACCTTCAAGCTTTGTAATGCCAGGTTTTTCATATTCATTTGTTGAATTTCTAATTAAGTCATAACATATTTTATTAGCTAGCATTTTATCTGTTAGTTTTTCTATGTTATCGACTTCGTGTTGCAGTAAACATAGTTCACCGCCTGACATCTCTTTATATGCCTTTGTGTTTCTAGTTGTAGCTTCTATAATCTTAAACTTTTTAAGTTTATCTGGTTCTAGTATAGCTGTGTGAAAATAACCACCAACTAAAAACGCTGGTCTAGCTTCAGAAGCTTTACCAAGGTTTAAAGGATTTGTAAGTAAAGTACCAATGTCTGAGTTACTAAGATATTTCTTACCGAAATTACCGTAGTAATTCTCATCATCACGTAGCTTTTCAATTACTTTTTCTTTGTTCATATTATAGTGTTGTTAATGCTCCTTCTATTTCTTGAGATAGAGCATATTTAGCTTTTATAGCTGATACTTTACCACCTGCTGTTACATATTGAACCGCTTTTTCGTAAGCTGGATCTTTTTTAGAGGTTAAAGTTGGTTTTTTTGGCTCAAACTTCTTTTTGCCATGATCATTTGTAGCGTCACTGTCTGCTGTATCATCAATTAGAAACAAATTACCTAACGCATACTTTTTTGCATACGAAGACGCTGAGCCAAATTGTTGAGGTACGTTCATACCTTTTTGATTTAGATCAACACCAACGATTGCAATAGCGTGTATAGCATTTTCGCCATCAGATACAGTTGCCGTTGTTTGCATTATAGGCATATTGTGGTTGTCGATTAGTTCTTCATTAATCGTTACTGATACTCCTAACTCTAATAGAAAGGGTTTTGTTGCTTCGAGAATGTCTTCGGCTGATCTGAAGTAGTATTTGCCGAATGAATTAAATCTTGATTTTTTAGATTTAAATTTTGTCTGGATCGTTGCCAGTTTTTCATTTATAGTCATTGGTATGTTGGTTTTTCTTATTAATATAATTACACGTTATTTTAATGATTTACATGCATAACTTATAGATAATCAAGCACTTGCGAGTGGTCGACTTCATTGATAAGTTTTTGTATTGCTTCTTTTTTTATTTCAGAAACTCTTACATATGCACTAACACCATTGATCTTTAATTTAGATGCAATTTCTAAAGCCGAGTGCTTATCACAGTCTAATCCATATGATAATCTTAATACTTCGTATTGTTGATCTTTTAAGTGTTTTTGTAATAAACTTTTTAAATATAAATTTAAAAAAGCTATATTGTAAGGTTCTGAATTATCTGGTAATTGTTGCATCATTGATTCACCGTCTTCGTTCAAAGGTTGAGCATCTATAGATAAAAATATAGAATTAAAAAACATTTCTACCATTTTTTTATCTTTAGGATTTTTTCTCATTTCGTTAAGCTTATGCTCTGGTATTCTCATATTACCTCTATTTCTATCTATTCTTCTTCTTATAGCGCCTTTAATTCTTTTACTAAAAAAAGATTTTAAAGTTTTTTCAATATCCTCTGATTCGTCTAACAAACTCCAGTCTAATTTAGTAACTGCTCTAGTTAAAGCCTCACCACCTATTTGTAGTAAATCTAATATACTTAAAACACCAGAAGCTTGATCTGCTGTTGAAAATTTTCTAGCTAAGTTTTCTACTAATGGTAAAAATTTAACTATAAGTTCATCTCTTGAATAAGATTGATACGCTATTTTATCTTTAGGCATTGAATCTTTTAGATCTTTTTTATACCTTATATAATTTTGTATGTTATATTTCTTCATTTAGTATTTTTATTTCTTGTTTTAACTCGTCATTTATATGACGATATATTGTTCTTTTAGACACATTTAATAGTCCGGCTATTCTACCAATACAAATATGTTTACCTAAATCATTAAGATCAAGCATGCATTGGTAAATTGCTTCATCGTCAACTCGTGATGATCTGCCTATTAATTTACCTACTATACTAAGCTTTTCATTTATAGTTAACATGCTATAGTCTTTAAATATTACTTTACGTACTTTATTTACAGGAGGTTCACCGCCTATCTTAAACACGTCGTCTATCATATCATTTAATACTTTTTTACTAATAAAAAATGTTACAAAACCGTTTTCTTTGTTAGCTATAAATTCATATACATGTGTAGGTAATAAACCATTTTCTTGATTTAAATAATATAGCACTAAAAAATGCCATTTTAAAGATTTGTATGTTGTAATTTTAGCTTTAGTATTAAATAAACTATAGTGCTCGTATGTGCCATTTTCAAAGAACATGTACTTGTTGGTTTCAATGGTAGGTATATCATTTATAGGAAGTTGCCTATAAATAACACGTCTACTATTTAACCATTTTATATTTCTTTCTTGTGACATTTGCTTATTACTTATTTAACTTATAAGGGCTGTTGTCACAACCCTAGGTATTTCAATCTTCGATTGTATTTTAAAAAAAGCTTTGCTTTTAATTGTGCTAAATGATAATCACCATTTAACGTATGCAATACTATATCACTATGCGTTCCTGCTATTGCGAGTTCTAGCTGTTTTTTGTGCGCCTTTTTTCTTCGGCTTTCTGAAAGATTTAATTTTATCGTTAATTCCATTGTAATTTGTATTTATTAAGTGGTCTACTAATTTTTTGCTCATTTTTTCCTTTTATTAATTGTTTTTCTTGTTCGTAATAATTCCAATAGGCTGACAAACTGTCACCTTCTACTTTGTATTCTTCTGGCATACATTGTGGTGGTTCTGTAAAAGTACTGTCCGGTATTCCTAGAGGTAATTGTTTTAAAGGTTCTTTGCATTTAGTTATTGTTAAATGTGTTTTATTATATCTTTTAGTATATTCTTCGCCAAGCGCTATCATGTGATTATATAACCACATATATTGCTTTGCGTTCTGTCTACACCATATAGTAGACGGATGATTGTAATGCGCTTTTTTATAAGGTACTTCAACCATTGGATAATTTAGTTCAGCATAATGATGATGTGCCGTACAAAGCATCTGGGCTGATTCTAAGACCATTTTGACCACATGTTTATTATATTGTATTTGTGCAGCTTTAACTGGATCTCTGTCTAAATAAAATATATTCATCTATATTTTTTATTATTTATTCTATTGTAGTATTGATCTAACAATAAGTGTACTACTTCTTCGCTTATCATATTATCGTTGTACAATTGGTATATAAGCTTTCTCATAGTCCTGATTTATTTAAAAAGTATTTATATACTTCTGGTATATGCTTTTTGTAATAAGGTTGCTCTTGTGCAACCCAACGTCTAAGACTTTTTTTATCCATAAACGGAGCACACAGATCAAATACAGGTTCTATATCATCAATGAAGTCTCCGACTGTCCAGCCTTCCCATATGTGTTTATCTCTATTCATAATTTCTAAGTGCTTTAAATAGCGGGTGTCTGTAAGAACCTGCTTTTGTTCTTTGAAAATAAGTAAAGGTAGCACGCTTGCCAATATAAGAGTTTATTTCAACGAGCATACTAGCTAGATCCTTGTAGTTGTAACCTTTGCCCGGCGGACAACCGAACTGTACACCTTCGTCATCTAACATGATGAACTTGCCTAACGTGCCTGTCCTTTTACCTTTACCTAATTCATAACCTATAATTGTTGCTTCAGTATCGCTGAAGTCTTTGAATTTCATTAAGTCGTAAGACCTACCGTGTTTGTATAGACCATCTAGCCTGATAATAGAGCCTTCGTAACCTTGATCAAGGAACTCAACGTGTATATCTCTAGCATAATTATAACTGTCAACAAGTTTTGCAGGTACATACATAACTGTGTGATCAGGAGTATATATACCTGACGTTACAAGTTGTTGCATACGAGTTTTGTAGCTGTCATATTTGACGCCATCAAAGTAATCGTATACATGGAACTGCACAAGATGTTGAGCATCTAGCCTATCATCTGCGGTAGGTTTTTGCTTACGAACTAATGATATAATCTTTTCAAAATCGTTTTTAAGCTTGTGATTGTATAACTCGCCATCGAGTACTACATCAGGGTTTTGCTTGAAAAATGATACAAGAGCTAACTCAATATGAGCTAGGTTTTTAAATTGTTTGCCTGTACGAGAGTATGCGCCATTTTTAGTAAAAAGGCAGCGTACACCGTCAAGCTTGGCTTGTATATACACAGGTTGAGACCAGTCAACTCGACTGTCATCATACTTGTGTGCTAACATAGGTTTTTGCATATTATTTAAATTTATTTAATTTATTTTCTATTTGTACTATTAATTCTTTCAATTCTGCACATTTATCATAATTTTCTTCTTGTAAGTTATAATCTAAAGCTGTCATAGCTTGAGCTAATTGGGTTAATAACCCTTGCTCATCTTCTGTAGTTACTACCGTGCCTTGAAGTATACCTTCGAGTACTAGTTCTGATACTCTTTGTGCTAGTTTTTCTATTTCGTTGTTTGTCATATTATTATTATCCAAGCTTGTT
>Ga0181412_1000580_pt1 | contig 15583 bp, 13 predicted proteins | sample 35SPOviralmetaG_FD_130113 | JGI IMG/M metagenome (GOLD analysis project Ga0181412, IMG submission 130113) | Marine viral communities from the oligotrophic San Pedro Time Series (SPOT) site, San Pedro Channel, CA, USA - 35 SPOT_SRF_2012-08-15 | ecosystem: Environmental > Aquatic > Marine > Strait... | reverse complement strand
GTTTGTATTCTCTTGTAGTACTTTGGTGGCTGTTTCATGACCCATGCTACGTATTGTTTGTCTGTATTGTAAATAGCATCAAAGCTTTTTCCTTTGTGCTTACCAAATGTGAATGTGTTGGTTTGTTGCTTTGGTTTTACTTCTTCTGTTTTTTCAAATTCGTTTAGAAATTTCGCAAGATATGTCATATTCTCTTTTTGTTATATTATTATATATTTTTTAATTGATGTAATTTAAACGAACTACATAAAGAGAACGGTGTATTAATATAATAATGACAACGACAAGCAAAGATAAAGCGATTTTGTGTAAACATTGCAATATTTCATACCCTGCGACCAAAGACCATTTCTATACATGTTATGGTAAATTACAACTTAATATATGTAAGGAATGTAAAAAAACAAAATCAAGGGTAAGTGAAAAGATTAGGAAACACAGAGATAGAAAAAAGTATATGAGAGAGTACCACCGTAAATACAGGCTAAAAAAGAAGCTTGAGAAAGAAAAAGAATTAGAAAACAGTAAGAACAAATAAGGAAAATAGCCACCGATAATCATCGGTATTAATATATGGATTTCTTACCATATATCAATAGCGAAAAGGCTTAAACGGAAGGGTTTTATTAGTATATAACCCAAAAATAAAATCTAAACTAAATTATTATGTCTAACTCCTACGACGACTTTGAAAGCCCCATTGTTACCCATGATAAATACAACGCACGATGGTACAAGAAAATTATGAAGACCGATGCTAAACCCAGTGAGAAAGCATATCATTATGCTAAACTACGTAACCATAAAATTATTGTATCAAGACAAATTAATATGAACCGTGTTTATGGTTCATACAAGGATATTCAAACAGTTGAGAAGGTAATTAACAGGTTTGGTAATATACACCTATACGAACTGCTAAGACCAGATACACCGTTGTATCTGTATTTAGATATTGAATTTCCAAAAACAGACAAAGACCCTAAAGACATATTAACAAACACGGTTGAATTTATCCGTAATATTTTTATTGAAATATACGGTAAAAGCGAAGCCTTTGACTATGAGGACATATATGTTTCAGGATCTATTGGTATGGGTAAGTTGAGGAACGTAGAGGTTGAAAAATGCTCCTATCATATTATCATTAATACCAGTTCCATTTTTAAGAATATGAACGATTTGAGGATATTTATGAATTATGTAAAATATAGAGTTTTTAACGATAATGTTGAAGATATGACATATACTCTTAATGATACTAAAGAAAGTGTTATTGATTTCCAAGTTTACGGTAAAAACCAGAATATGAAATTACCCAAACAGTCTAAATATGGAAGTAATAGGGTTCAAGCACCGTTAAATACAGATGAGCGATTATATCATCATTTTTGTGGCGTGTACGAGAATAGGGATGATTATGATTACTATGATATTTCAAAAATACCAGTTCATAGCAATATAAAAAAGACGACAAATAAAGATAAAAAACAAAGTGGTTGTTCTTACGGTGGGATATATCAAGATTTTATGGCTCGTAATGTAGTTGTAGATGCACCATATTCATCATCGGTTAAATATTTGGTTGATAGTATTGATAATAAAGACCAATGTTATAATGTATGGTTTGGGGTATGTTGTGCGATCAAGAACAGTGGAGAACCATATAGTGTTTTTGAGAAATGGAGCAAACGTTCAAACAAACACGACGATGATGAATGTATTAATTTGTGGAATTCAATTAAAAGAACAAGTCAAGGTTACAACAAAGGAACGCTTTATAATCTTGCTTCTTTGTGTAATGATAAGATAAAAGATAAAAAAAACGAAAATGAGTTAGTAATTGAGACATTAACAAAAGTTGATACAAAAATAAAAACGATAACATACAATGAAGAGTTTCAAAGACCATATCCATACAATGAATACAGAACGATTATAGCAAAATCGCCCATGGCTACAGGTAAGACTTATCAAATCAAAAAGATGTTAAAAGACATTGATATATCAGGTTTAAAAGTCCTTGTTTTAGCACCACGGCGACTGTTTGCAAGGTCTATATGTGGTGATATTATCAAGGCTATAGACGACGGCACCGACCCTTTATTTGATGGTTTTAAAGTATATTTAGATGTTGATAAACGACACAAGAATTTAAAGAAATGTCAACATTTGGTTTGTCAAATGGAATCACTGCACTATTTGGAAGCGGATTATGATATATTAATTGCCGATGAATTTGTGTCATGTCTAACGCAGTTTAGTTCGGTAGAGACCATGAAAAGAAATATTGATAAAAACGCTAGAAGGTTTATGGATATATGGAAGGTAGCAACACACCGAATAGTTTGTGATGCTTTTATAGACCCTAAAACAATTAAATTTGTTGAGAATATTGAACGTGTGATAAAACCTAAAACGATTGTTGATTTTTTCAAACACGAAGAAAAAGACGAGTATCCTGATGTTTTATATATGATAAACGAACGATTACCTGTAAGACGTAAAGCGATTGAGTATGATGAACCTGAATTTGTAGAAAAGTTAACCAAGAGCATAGTTGCTGGTAAGAAATGTGTCTTTGTGTCAGCCCGTAAAAAGTTTGGATATAAAACAATCCAACATATAAAGCAGTTTAAACCTAATTTACGATATGAATACTATAATGCTGATAACAAAGACAATGAGAAGCATTTAACTGATGTTAATAAACATTGGGCTGATTTGGATTTATTGGTCTATACATCAAGTATTACTGTTGGGGTCAATTTTGATTTACCAGATGTATATGATGAATTATATGTATCTACCGCTTCTTGTTTATCACATGTCAGAGATATGTTTCAGGCGTCAATGAGAGTTCGTCATATTACATCAAATACGATGCATTATCATTTAATAGAGGATAAATGGAATTGCTTTAAGATTGGAAACCCTAATATGGACGAGATTAACCAAGAAATAGATGATAGGATTAATCGCGAAGCAAGGTCAGGGGAAATGTTGCGTAAAAATGCTGTTTGTGAAGATATTATAGAGGAGTGGAAGGTGTTAGACGAATGGTTGAGACAAGTGCATGTTTATAATGTTTTTGAAAGAAATACAAGTTGTCACATGCACCGGAAGTTGTTTAACCATTACCTAAAAATAAATAACTATTACCATGCCGATAAGGAATTAGATGATGGAGTAGAATTAGAAAGGGTAGAAGATGCGGAGGGACTAAAACCACCTGAGATCTTCATCCCTTATGATGAAATGGACTTGTCTTTATACGATTATGATGAATTAAAACGAAGATCTAAAAATGATTTAACAGATAGACAAAAGAATGCTTTACAAAAGTTCAAGTTTGACGAACAAGTGAAGAGCGGTGAGAAGCGAGGTGAAATGTATGATTTTTATCATAACCCAGAAGCATATAAAAAGGGGTTGTATTTTAATATGTTATATGAGGTTAGATATGGAGACCGTATAGAAGACTTGAGAAGGAAGGAACAAAAAGATGCGGTTTTCGCCGAGTTTTCACGGGAGAAATCAATAAAATTACAGATTATTAAAGAAATATTAGGAATAATTAAAACTAAATCTACAACAAATGTAGAAAACACCATAAATGCCGATGCTTTAGAAAGCAGTTATGATACTATTATGGATAATAAAGAGCGATGGTTCAACGTATTCAATATACGGAATCAGGCTGATAAGTCAAAGAAAAAACCGCCTAAACTCCGTGAGATTGTAAAGGTTATTTCACCGATTATTAAGAGTTGGAGCGGTTCGTCGTTTAAAAGGGTTCAAAGAAAGCAGAAACAAGTAAATGGAGTTAGAAAGGATTGTTCTATATTTGGTTTTGTTCCTGAATTAAAGTTTGATGTAATAGGTATGTTTTCCGATAATAACGAAGGTTAAAGGTTATTTTTATGGTATTTTTCAATGTTTTATATTTTTTAAACCTTTCTTTTTTAAGGTGCACCTAAAAAGCCAACCTCATATATACTGAGTTCCACTTTTTAGGTGCACTTTTTCCACACATCACTTTTCAGTAACATTTCACCATAATTACCATTACCTTGTAGTATAAGAATGGGGAAGATGGGGGAAGATAGTTTGTGTTTTAAAAAACACAAACCCTCCTCCACCCACGCATTAAAAAATTATCTTCCGTAATGATATAGAAATAATGGGAAGTTATTTAAGTTACGAAAAAGAGCAAACAGAAGAAGCCGATCCAATCACCCTGAAAAATAGACATGTGATGTTAAAGCAAATAAGAGATAGTAAGATTATCCTAAAGTCTCAATCAAAAACAAACAAAAAGCCCAAAAAGAATGCGTATAAAAAGGCTTAAAGAATTTGGGCGTATTTATATAGAAGATAGAAAATGACAGCCCAAATCATTTGCCCGAAGACTTATCAATTATTTACAGCCGAAGAGTATGAAGAACACAAGAAGAAGAAATGCTTTCCATTAATGTTGAAGCCCTTAGACATTACACTACGGACAGCCGTTCCAGTCAATATTGTCGCTCATATGTTGGAGAGAATGGGTATTCCAGTATTACAAGCATCGCAGGAATATCCTGATAATGTATATGAAGAACCTTATATCCCTGAAACTCCTCCATCACCACCATCAAAAGAAAGTTTTGAAAAGTTTAGAAAAGCATATTTAGAAGAAGTAAGTGAAAGTGAAGAAGAAGAACAACCAGAAAAAAAAAACAAGAAAAAAACCCATCGTTAAATTACCTTAAATATGATGATTGTAGTGATAAAAATGATGCGATACTTGGAGAATATTTCTCTTTCGGTGAAATACCCTCGGTTGAAATTGACCAAATAATAAATAATGTAGATTATATAGAAATGCCGTCAAAGTTGTTAAAATATATAATATCAGTAAGTAGGATGAGACCCATAACAAGGGATAAAGTCGTTGATTTGTCGGAAAACGAATATAAAGTTGATGTATCTTATAAAACAACCGCCCCATCTGTATTTACTGATATTGTTGCTGGGAACATACTTAAATTGAAGAATAATGAAATGAAAGTAGCGTTGAGTTTGTTGGCAAAACTTGGCATTAAGTTTTATGATAATATAACATCAAGAGATATGTTTTATAGCAAAATAAGAAAACCAATATTGGATAAATACGGTAAGGAAAAAGATGAGTATAAACAAACCCTTGAATTAATGAAAATTACCAAAGCCCAACGAACAAAATTGAACACTGAAGCAAATAAAAAAGTTAGACAAGCGAATAAAACACGTAAAACGTATTACAGCGAAGATATTATAAATGTGATCCAAGAAACAAAAGACAGTAGTGATTGGGCTACTGAAGCAATTAGTTTAATGTTAGCATCTGGTTGTCGTCCGATTGAACTGTTAGATAAAAACACATTCAAAGTTGACCGTAAACAAAAAGATTGGGTAATTGTTGGCAATATAGCAAAAAAGAGACAGGGGAAACAAGACACAACAACATCAAGACCAGTTATAGGATACACAGCCCAAGGGTTCGTCAAAGCGGTTGCAGATTTTAGAGAAAGTATATCAGATAGAGAGTTATATATTGATAAGGGAGCTAATAAAGGTCAGTTGAAGAAGGCTAATGTGTCATTGATATCAAGAAGGCTCAAAAAATATTTTCCAGATGAAATAACACCTAAAACACTTCGTAAGCTATATGGCAACTTGTCGCATTTGTTATACGGTGGGACATCAAACCTTAATATATGGCTTGGTGATGTGTTAGGGCATGACGAAAAAGATAAAAACACTTCATTCAGTTATAGCACATTAAGGGTTGTATTGGGTAATAAGGACAAAAATAGTGATAATGCTAATATGGGTAATCCTGAATTAGAAGTGAAAACAGAAATTCTGAATAAGAAAAGTGAGATGTTAAAAACACAATTAGAAAAGATGAATGAACGCCTTGATAATTTTGGAACAAAGATAGATGAATGTGATAAACCGTGTAAACCTAATAAACGCAATTTGACAACAGAGAAGAAAGAACAGATTGTAAAAGACACAATAGAGAGAATGGTAAAAGATGGAATGAAAATTAGTCAAGAACGTGTTATATGTGAAAGCGGTATTAGTTGGAGAATAACACGAGGTGTGGTTAGTGAATGGAAAGCAAAGAAAAATAAAAAATGAAAAGCGTTTATTCTTGATAAATAAAATAAGATTCATATGTTATAGCAAGTATGTTAACACAATACGATAGAAGTGATAGAGAAAGATGGATAAAAGACATGGTATTTAAGAAAATTAACGATGGTTGGACTGTTAGGAGATTGAAAGATGGTAGATATGAGTTCAAAAAGAAGACTTCGTTGTTTGACGGTGTTGAGAAGTTCCATAGTCCAGAGTTTTTAACAAATTTTTTGAATTATAAAAAATAAAACCTTTGCTATAATTATAAGTAAATGTTTGGTTTATTGAAGAACACACCGTTACATATTATCCCTGATATATTGGGTAATGACCCATTTGGAAAGGAAAAAAATAAAAGATTGTATAAACGATACAATAAAGCAATCCAAAGTTATAAGAAATCGTATCAAAAGGCGTTAGACGCTGGTTATACATGGCAAGAGTTGAAAAAACTTGGCTATGACCCACCATTACCACCTATGGCTTTGGCAGGTGGAAAAGGCGGTGGGGGGTTAATACCTGTTTTTGACGGACCACTTTCTATATTACCGTCACCTGTTGATCCACTCCCTCCTCCAAGTTCAGAAAGTAAAGAGATAGAAGATGATTCTAAAGAAATTGAAGATTTGTTGAATACCCCCGAAAAGCGAACAAGACCCGTCCAACCAAACGCACCAAAACCCAACCGCTACAAAAGTAGAATTGACGAAATATTAGAAAAAGAAAACTTGACAAATGAGGATTTTGATGAATTGGAGAGGTTGCAGGATGAAGAAGCGGATGAAATTTTTGGCGAACAAAAAGGTGATGATGATAGGGATTTGGATCAAATGTTAGAACCTGAAGAATTAGATTTAGAAGGGTTAAGAAGACGAGCAAGGGATTTATTTGAGGGTGTAGATGTTGATGAAACATTAAGAAAAGAGTTTGAAAAAAAACACGACAATCCTCCAGACGGAGAACCTTACGATGTTGATGAAATATTAAGAAAAAAATATGAAGAGATAAAGAACCAACCTTTACCACGACTACCAGAACCAGAACCAGAAAAACCACGACCTGAACGAAAAATATCCCAAACAGTGAATAGACGTGGTGTAAGTGGTAATGTAGGTGTAAGTGTTGTAAAAGATATTGTTGAAAGGGCGATGAGATACAAAAACTCAATACTTCGTTTAAATCCTGTAGATGCAAAATATTACGACAAGGCATTTAAACTAAAGAGAGAGAAAGTTAACAGGAAACTAAAAACAAAAGGGGGTAAAAATAGAAAGATAAAAAAGCAGGGCGACCAAGTTGATGTATTTAGACGATTAACCAATGACAATCCTGATTTTATCCAGAAACTTGTTGATATTTTAAATACATACGGTTTTGATTTTACAGATGTATCAACGGGAAAGAAGGGTAAGAAAGAAAGAGATAAAATCTTTAATGATTGGCTTTCAAAAAATGCCGACGAAGCAGAACGAATAAATTATGAACTGGCAAAAGCAATTAAACAAGAAGCAAGGCAACAAGAAGCCCCAAAGTGGATGATAGACTCAATTGATGATAGTAGAATAGATACAAGGGTTAAAAATCCAGAAATGAACCCGTCTATAAAAGACGATACCGTTTTAAGGGTTTTACTTGGTAAAATGTCATCAGAACTAAAAACCCTTGGTATTAGTCAGCAAGATGCCGATTATATGGCATTGCGTTTTATTGAAGGTATGCAACAGAAAGAGTTAGAAAATATAGAAGAAAAAGGTGATGTGAAAGAAGGCGTAAATACGACAATTAATGAAACACTTGATGAATTTAATAGAGTTATGGAAGAAGCAAGAACAAGATTGAATAGGTTTAATATCAATCCAAGTAAATTAACTGAATTAATGATGAACGCATTTAATATATTTCAACAAGAAAGAGGGCAGAGAAGAGGTTTTATGGAGAAAATACAAGTATTTAAAAATTTAATAGACCAAGTTGTTACTCAAGTTGAACGCACATCTTCAAGTAGTAGCGGTATTGAACCTATACCAACGGCTCAAGATACACCCGACGAGTTAGCAACCAAAATACTGGAAGATTTGAAAGAAGACGTTGCAAGTTTTCGTGGTGCAAGAATAGCCATGGTAGAAAACACTGGACTTCCTGAAATAGGTGAATTAGTTGACGTTGATTTAGGTAGACCACCAGACGGAGACCCTGATGATGACCCTGATGACTCAGATGATGATGGAGGAGGTGGAGATCCTGACGACCCTCCAGATAATGACCCATTAGTTGATTTTTATTACAGAGGAAGAAGGCGTAGAGTTTCTTTAAGAACATTAATAAAGGCTATGATAATCGCCGGTGTTTCGGCAGGAACAATCTATAAAGTGTATGAAAGGCTTAAGAATCAAGGTGAATATAATGGAGATGATGACAATGGAGATGATGATAATGGAGACGATGATGATGAAGAAAAAAATAAAGGGGATAATATAGAAGAAAAAGAAGATATGTGGAGTGACGGCGTATATTTTGATCCAAACGACATAATGATGCCAGTTCCAGTACCACCTGTTCAATCTCCCCAACTTAAAAAATTACGTGCTGTTTATACTGAAACTCTCCAAAAGTTTTATGACGCAAAGAATACAGGGGCAAGTGAGAAAGAACTTAAAAAAATATATGATAGATTGAAAAAAGTAATAAAAGAAATGGAAGATGCGAAATCACAACCACCATCAGAATTTCCACCACCGCCAAACCCACCAGAACCCGAACCATCATATCCACCTCCAGCATATCCTGAACTGCCACCACCACCATATCCTGATAAAAAAACACCAGTTCAAGAAGGAACCCAACTTAAAATTCTGCGTGTTGTTTACAAAAAAATGCTTCAAGAATATTATGACGCAAAGAATGCAGGGGAAAGTATTGAAAAACTAAAAAATATATATGATAACATAAAAGCATTGGTAAAAAAGATGGAATATGTAAAAGCACAATATGTAAAATCAAAAAAACCTGTTCCACCAGAAGACGAAGAAGATATGATAGGTGATATTAATCCAAATGATATAATGATGCCTGTTCCAACATCAGCAACAGATTGGAATGTTCCACCACCATCAACTGATGCTACTACTGTAGAAGGACAACTTAAAATTATGCGTATCGTTTATATTAAAACGCTCCAAGAGTTCTATGATGCAAAGAACACAGGAGCAAGTAAGGAAGAACTTAAAAAAATATATGATAGAGTGAAAGCATTGGTAAAAAAGATGGAATATGTAAAATCACAACAACCACAGAAAGAACAACCTGTGCCACCAGAGCCAGAAGACGAAGTCCGACCTGATCCACAACAAGAAGAAGATGGTGATAATGAAGCAAATGGAGAAGTCCCTGTACCCCCTATGGGCGGAAATGGTGATGACCCTGACACGCTTGTAAGTTTTGGAGATACCGACCAGAGTTTCTTACCTGATGTTGTAGACCCTGCTGAGGCTAATTTGTTTCTTTCAACAAGAAAGGAAGCTGAGGAAGAACAAAGGCGTTGGGCTAAATACTCATTGGTAAGACCAGGGTTTGGGTTAGGAAACATTAACCAAAATCCATTAGCAATGCATAATTACCAAGAAGAAAAAAAGAGATTTACAAATTGCTATGCAAACCCTAAACCTGCTAAAAATATCACCAAACAGCAAGTAGAAAAGAAATGGAATCCAAATATGCAGCCTTATTGGTATCCAGCAATCCAAACAGAATACGGTAATGTGCAGTTTGAAGACGCTTTTTATAATGAAAAGATGGGTCAAGCGTTCACAAATCCCGACCCTGTAAATAACCTTCGTCAAACGTGGGAGAACCCTAATTCTATTTACCACCCTGAAAATAGTCTGGCAGGATATACATGCCCCCCTGTAAAAATCCCTGAACTTAGAAACTATGGGGGCTATTATGGCGTTAATTTACCGCCCTCTACACAAGCAGGGTATTGTGGAAATCAAAAAGTAAAAGATACTATGTATAAATACAGTCCAATGATGGAAAATGATAATTTTCATCATTCTAAGAAAGATATGACATATGAATTGCCAAGGACAGGAAGTGCTAGGATATTTTAGAGAATGACATAAAGAGATTAGAGAATACACATAAGATACACATAAGATACACATAAGATACGCGTAAGAAACAATGGACGAAGTAAAACACGACTATTGTAAGGGATGCAAATGCTGGAGGTTACCGAGCGAATTTTTAAATAATAAAGGTAGAAAATTAAAAACATGTTCTAAATGTAGAGAATATGGTCGTAAACATTTTAAAACAAGAAAAAAATGTGAACACGGTAAAATAAAAAGTACATGTAAAGAGTGTGGGGGAGCGTCTATATGCGAACACGGTAGAAGAAGAACACAATGTAAAGAATGTGGAGGTGGTTCTTTATGTGAACATGGTAGGTTAAAAAATCAATGCAAAGAATGTGGTGGATCGGCAATTTGTGAACATGGTAAACGAAGAACAACTTGTAAAGAGTGTGGGGGTGGTGCTTTATGTGAACATGGTAAGATAAGAAGTAGATGTAAAGAATGCAAAGGTGGTTCTTTATGTGAACACGGTAGGATAAGATGTACATGCAAAGAGTGTGGTGGAGCGTCTATCTGCGAACACGGTCGGGAAAAAAGCAAATGCAATGAGTGCGACCCTATAGGATATTTAAGATCTATAGTATCTAATCGTATTCGTCATGCTTTGAGAGAAGATAAGTCACAAAAGTCAATTGAGTATTTAGGATGTTCTATTCAAGAGTTTAAAGAGCATATTGAAAGTCAGTTTCAAGAAGGAATGACTTGGGACAATTATGGCGAATGGCATATAGACCATATAGTCCCTATTATGTATGAAACCCCCACAATGGAAGAAGTTGTAGAACGACTTCATTATTTAAATACACAACCCTTATGGGCTGAAGAAAATATGTCTAAAGGCAATCGTTTTATTGGTTAATTATTAATATTTGTTAATAGTATATAATAATAATGAGTAAAGAAGATATTAGTTGTTATGAGATTAAACCAATTGATACTGAAAAACACAAAGTACCCTTAAAAAAATGTATGAAAGATGGCGTTATTGCAAAGTTTCCATCATCGTGTTGTTTTTCAGGTAGAAGTGGTAGTGGTAAAAGTTGTTTATTAATGAATATGTTAACTAATCCAAAATTACTCAAGAACTATTTTCATTATATTTGTGTGTATTCACCAACAGCAGGAAAATATGATGATACTTATTCGGTATTGGATTTACCAGAAGAAAACTTTATCCCTGATTTTGGTAAAAAGGAGTTAGAGGATTTGATTCAAAAACGAAAAGAACTAATAGATGAGAAAGGTATTAGTTGGGTTGCAAAGAACGCAAGAGTATGCATAATTCTTGACGATATCGTCTCTAACAGATCCTTCTTAGAGTCTCAAACAGCATTAAAATTATTTTGTTTATTGAGACATTACCTATGTTCTATATTTATTTTGGTTCAAAGTTACACTAAACTTCCAAGGGCTTTAAGATTAAATTGTAATTCAACATATATATTCCCCTGTAATCAAAGCGAAGTGGAAGTTTTATTAGATGAAGTTACCCCAGCAGGTATGAGCAAGAAAGACTTTTTGAAAGTTATTAGTTATTGTACAGATGGAGACTATGACTTTATGGCTATAAACAACCATGCAAAAAGAGGGCAAAAAATAAGAAAAAACTTAACAGAAATAATTGATTTAGAAAGGTTCAAGACAAAAAATAAAAATAGCGTATATTATAATAAGAAGAAAGACAATGAGCAAGAGTATTCTTGAATTATTAGGCAATTTGAACGTTGAAGGTGTGAAACAACCTATTCCTGAAGGTGAGCTTTATAACCCCGACGTTCCCAATACACCTGATACAATAGCAGGAAATGTAAGAAATAGAAAAGTAATCAAAGATAAATTTTATAGCGATATGAAATTGGAAAACATGCCTCGTAATGGCTCGGGTTACTATTTTGGTAAGAACAACGGAAGATTACGATATTATGACCCAAGGGACGATGCTTTTATGATGGACGGGTCAATAGATCCTAATTCTATTAGACGAAAGACTGACCCTGCAAATGCTTTGCCAAACACATACGCCCAAGGTTCCCTTATGGATAAATACCAACTTCCGAAAGATGCTTTTACGGCAAGTGATAATGTCAGTTTGGTTAAAAAATCCAGAGCATCGTATGAGGCTTATAAAAATAGATTTTTAACTCCAGCAGAACAACTTAAGGATTAATCTTCAGAAAAAAAATATATTTGTATATTATATATAAAAAAAAGTTATGTACCAATCTCAAGTTCCACGAGTTGAAAGCCAGAGAGCAAGTGAAGTTACCGATCATCCTTCCATGGACGAAGCGAAAGGCGACCTTTTAGTTAATAATCTAATCTATAAGCAACCTAAAGCTTTGTCACTTGCGAAATCACGAACCCAAGTTAAACAATTTTTCCAGCGTTCTGATTATCCATCTGCTTCTGGGAAAACTGCTATTATTGATTGGAACACTGGTTCCAGTTATATTGATGTAGGCAACTCTTATCTATCTTTTGTTGTTGATGCACGAAACACGGGAGGAAATGGTGGTTGGAGTTATGGGAGTGGTTCAGCGATGAATGTTATTAATCGTATTACTATTCGCTCTCGTAGTGGTACTGAATTAGAACGCCTTGAAGGTGCTAATCTATGGTCAAGAATTGACAGCGATTTTTCACTTCCGAGGAGTTTTAGGGAAACGATGGGTTCTGCAATGGGAATGGATGGAACAATAAGCAGTACGAACGAACAACCCCTTCCCCCCGATAGGATGTCATACCTGACATCATCAACCGATCTGACATCCGTCGCCCAAAACCCCATGAGGGCGATTATCCCCCTTAAACAACTATGTCCATTTTTTAGACCTTTAAAAGGACAACTAATGCCTCCTCAACTTGCAAGTGGGCTACATATTGAAATTGTTTTTGAAAACACTACTACCGTGTTCAAGCAACAAGTTACTGAAACCGATTTGATTACGACCTATGATGTCAGTGATATTAACTTCCTTCTTGATACTGTTGATTTGAGCGATGAAACCCAAAAGTCTCTTAACATGGAAAGTGCTGATAATGGGCTTGAATGGGTAACCCCGAGAATTTACACAGCAACAACGGCGTTACCAGTAGGACAAGCCCAAACGACCGTTCAAGTTAGAAAGTCTTGCTCTCAAGCAACTATGGCTCATTCTACGGTTCAAGAGACCGAATTCCTAAACGATACGAAAAAAGATTCGTTTCAAAGTCAGAATTTACTGACTGGTTTTCAGTGGCAGTACCGAATTGGAAGTTTACATTTTCCCCAACAGCCTATCGTTGAAGATGGCTCTTATTTAAGTGGTCATGCAAAATCATATTTTGAAGCCCTTTATGCTTTTGATAAGCCAAAGCACCCTTACCACGAAGGGTCTGTAAGTATTCGTGATTTTATTGAAAGTAAAACCTTATTTGCTATGTCAGCAAGTAAAAACGATGACCTTTTTCTTTCTGGTCTACCTATTAATAATAGTCGTGTTTTGGAGTTTAATTATGATGCAGGTTCGCAAGCAAGTAATAGCAATAGTGATAGGCGACTTACCACGTTTCTGGAATATATTCAGGTAGTTAAATGCTATATCGATAACACAAGCGTAGCGATTTAAATTACGTAGAAAAAAAAACACAAAAAATTTGATAATAATAAAAATATTAAGTATATTATAAGAATATAGTTAATATGTCTCAATTAGCAAAACCAATTCACAACAAACTACTTCGTATAAATAGTGGTTCACGCTCTGCAAATTCAGCAAGTACGAGTGATTTTACAGTAAATTACCCCAACGTTCAAGTTCTTGCAAAAATTGTAAGCATCGTAGTAAAACATGTATCCTTTCCTAATGTGTTTTACAATATTAATTCATCAAACAACGAATTCAAATACACAGTTAATGCGTCCCCTGTACAAACAATTACAGTCCCTGAAGGGGAATATACCCTCGCCCAACTAATATCTTATATAGAGGGTATTTGGGGAGCAGGGATTGCAGGGACTATTACACAAGATCCACAGACATTTAAACTTACTTTTGCTTCTGATTATAGTATTGTTTTAATTGAAAGTAGTTTATTACCAGTGTTGGGTGTTCCCACAGGTGGAATAGGAGAGCCATCGCCATATACAGCCCCATTTACACCGCAACTCCAAGGAGTTCAACACGTCCATATAGCAAGTAAAGTTTTAAGTAAAGGAAACAATTTTATAGAGGCTAATACAAGACAAGAAGTCCCCATTGTTGCAATGATACCGAACGATGTCCCTTTTGGTGCTGTAAAGCATTATGAAACCAAACATGAACAGTTAGACGTAATTAATTACGAAAGTGAAGTAAATCTTCAATCAATTGACATAAAGTTGTTTGATGGTAAAGGTAATTTGTTAGACCTTCAGGGGGAAGATTGCACTATAATCTTAAAAGTGTATTACAGAATTTAAAAATGTTTAGTAATAATATAGATAGACAAAAATGGATATTAATGGGAATACGAGCAATGGCGTTGATGTATCTGATTTAGAATATAAAACACAGAATATTGACCTTGGTACAACAAGCCCAACAGTAACCAACTTTCTGGGAGACTTAAAACTTAATGGCGTTGATGTTGGCGGTGGTGGTGGTGGAAGTAGCATAGAGGTAGGGACAAAAGCCCAATTACTTGCAAAAACAGGAATGACAGAAGGTCAACAATTTTATGTGAATGCTAATCTTGGGACGAGTTTCACTTCTCAAGAAAATAGATTATGGACTTACAGTGGTAGGACTTGGCAAGTTATTGGCGAAACGGTTGAATTACTGGCACAAGTTGATGTAATAGAAGGAAACACAGTTGAAGTTTCGGGTGGTGGCAGTTCATCGGATTTTGAATTTAGAAAAACAAATGCAGCCGAGGACGTGCATGTAATTGGTGTTGTTGCGTTAAAAGGTGTTTCGGCTGGTGAATGGGCTACTGTAGCAATGAATGGGATGTGGCAAGTTGCATGTGATGCTACCTCAGGACAATACGATAGAGCAAATTATTTAGTGTGTAATAGCACAGATGGATTAGCGAATGAAAGTTCTTCTGTATCGGCTCAACCGTTTGCTAAAATATTAGAAAACAGGACTATTTCTGTTGATGGTGGGTTAGTTTGGGCTTTACTCCATACTGCAGAAATATATTAAGTATATAAAAAACTTGATTAATATTATAATACAATGACTGACGTTTCAGAGAACAATATTATAGAATTAATCATAGGTTATATGGAAGACGTGGAGCAACTTGTTGAT
>Ga0181412_1000579_pt1 | contig 15603 bp, 17 predicted proteins | sample 35SPOviralmetaG_FD_130113 | JGI IMG/M metagenome (GOLD analysis project Ga0181412, IMG submission 130113) | Marine viral communities from the oligotrophic San Pedro Time Series (SPOT) site, San Pedro Channel, CA, USA - 35 SPOT_SRF_2012-08-15 | ecosystem: Environmental > Aquatic > Marine > Strait... | reverse complement strand
GCCATACCCACTTTAGCGAATTTTGATGCACCACCTGTTGCCATACCAAGAGCAATTGATGCACCACCTGCTAGGACATTCTTCACGCCTGATATTCCACCGTCTTTAATGGCATTGAATGCCGCCTTTGCATCTCTTTTAACTAATAATTGATATGCCATTTCAACTATCCCTCTCAATATCTCAAAGATACCAACAAGCACTTGAGCAAACGGTTGTATTAGAGCCATTAGTATTCTAAACGCTACTGCCACTATCATAATCACTGGCACTAATGCTCTCATCAACATAATTATGTCTGGTAAAGCGTCAAGAACAAGAGGTAAAGCAAATGCAATACCGATTGCTATTTCCTCTCCTAATTTTTTAATCTCCGGCATTAAATCCGATATTGCATTCATTATGTCATCACCGAATGCGTCAGTTAGTTTAGTTAGCATTATGGTAAGTGGTCGGCCTATTTCAATCATAGCCTCTGTTATCTTAGACATAAATAGCCTCAAAGATTCTAATGCTGAACCTCCATCCTCAACATTTCTTTGTAATGATTGGGTATATTCATTAGTTGCACCTGTGGCATTTTGTGTTTCTTCAACTAAGCCATGAAATGATTCACGCTGACTCACTAAAGATGCAATAGCAGTTCCACCCCTCACACCAAATACTTCTAAGATTTGTGTTGTTGTAGCCCCGCTTGCCGCCAACTGGTCTAATACATCACCTAACGATGTGATACCAACAGTTTGTTGTTCGATGGTTCGCAGTAATTCTGTTGATTCTTCCTTCATCTCTTTCTCTTTCGCCGTTACCTGTGATAACTTATGTTGTTGAATAGTTCTTTCTAAATTTAATTCCTGTTCCGATAAAGCAAGAGCCGTGTTTGCTTCTTCTAATCTGGTAATTGTTTTGAGTTCTTGTTCTGTTAAATCTCTATTTTGTCTTGAGGCTCTTTGTCTAATTTGAGCAATAGCAAGATTATTTCTTTGTTGATTGATTGAAGTTTCAGTTAAAGTGTCATTTAGAGCCTTCAATTCAGTTTTCAACATCATACTTTCACGGGTTGCTCTATCGAGTTCAATAGTCAAAGACTTGAATTGGTTCTCTGCCGCTTGTCCTGACGGCGACAAAACCTTGACATTCAAACCTAAATCATTCATGGCTCTCGTAGCATCGAATGTTGGTTTCAACAATTTGTTGATTGCCATTCTCAAACCTGTTCCGGCAATAGTTCCTCTCAAACCTGCATTACCTAAAGCACCAACTGCGGAGGCAGTTTCTTGAATACTAATACCTGCGGAGAAAGCGACTGGTGCTACGAATTTTAGACCTTCACCCAAAGAAACAATATCCACATTTGACCGAGTAAATGTTCTTGTTAATACATCGGACACTAAGCCGAGTTGGTTCATTTCCATGCCGAATGCTTTGACACCTGCAATACCAATGTTAGTTGCAGTTTGAATATCAACTCCACCTGCAATAGCGAATTTAACAAGGTTTTCCAATGCCTTGTCGCTAACCATTTCATCATAACCAACACCTGCAATAGCAAGTTTATTTGCGGCTTCACCGACCTCTGCGGCAGTAAATCTTGTGCTTTTTCCTATTTCTCGTATCTCTTTTTCTAATTTGTTTAAGTCACTACCAGATGCACCCATGATAGCACCTGTCCTTGCCAAAGTGTCGTTAAATTCAATAAAAGTTCTAACTGACTGATTCAAAAATTGAACCATCTTAGTTGCACCAAATGCCGCAGCACCTACTGCAATACCTGCAAAAGACGCTCTGGCAACTGTTCCAAAACGGGAAGCACTATTACCTGCAATATAGAAAGCCTGTGAAAGAGCATTTAATGACGCTCTCGCCTGTTTTGCATCAAGGTTTATTTTGAGTTTAGCATCTGTATCAACCAAACATCAACACCCCAATAAGAGAGGGTTAGAAAACATCACCTTTTACGGTTTGCTCTGTTTTTCCGCTTGACACTTTCACTATAAGCATTTAATAAAAATGTTGCATCTCGTATATCCATATCTCTAAACTCTTTTGGAGTCAAAGATGTATATACTAAAAATTCATAAAAAGCGAATCCATCATCGCTTATTGCGTATTTCCCAATTCCCCCAAAACACCACCACCGTTGATTTCTCCGATGGAGGCCATTATTGCGGAAGATAATGCACCCAAATGGGTTAGAGGTAGTTTAGAAAGTAAAGCCCATGAAACTTCATTGTCGCACTTGCTCATCATTTCACAAATCATAACCAAGCCCAAAGCCTCTGCTTTGTCTGTTTCATTTTGGTGTTTTCTAACCGCAGGGTGAAACTTTAATCCTTGATACTCCGATGTAGTTAATGGCATTACTTCAATTGTATCTTTTGGAATCCAATCTAAATTGGAAACATCAACTGTTATTGGTTGGTCAGCATTCTCAAGTGCTTCATTTAGCCATGACATAGAGAATCCTTCCTCTAACACCTATATGAAGGTGTATTATCATGCTCTTGTGAAAGTAAGACCTTCAAACGACGCATTAATCATTAATGCACCCTCTGCACCGGCCTCAACACCCTCAACGGATAAATCAGTTAAAATGCAATTAGTGATTGTGTAAGTATTCGCCGCCGCCGCACCATCATTGTCAAACTTCAACTCAAACATTGTGTTGCTCAAGAAAGCGGTCATTAAAGTTGCATCGTCAATTCCCCATGCTCTCTTTAGTGTTCCTGATACTGCAAATAATCCTCTTGTATGTGAGGTAGCATAACTACTACCAAGAGTGACATATTTTCCAGTCTGTGCGGTTAAACTAAAATCACCCGACACGAAGGCAGTTATTGCAGTTCCACCCGAAGGGGTCATGGTGATTACTGCGCTTGTTCCTGTAAATGCGTGAACTGACATAGCCCTATCTTACAGACACATAGGTTATAACGATTATTGACCTGACGCTAAATCTTTCAAGGTATCACTAACTGCAAGTATCTCTTGTCGAAGCCTATTTTCATAAGCAGTTTTTATTTGCTCATCAGTAATTCCTGATTGAGCGGCGAGTAATTCAACGGCTACTAAAGTTCTCAAAACCTGTTGGTCTTGTTGTGTCATACCTAATGCTTCATGTGCTTGTTCTGTAAATTCACTCATAGTTAAACTTCCTTTATTGCCTCTGTTGCTACAACAGTTGTATTATTCCCATCAATAGACTCTAAGACTGCAAACTGACCTTTCTCATGCTTGCTGACTTTCACCTGTGTAGTAGTAGTACCAAATGCGCTTAAAACGGTTTTCAATGATTCTGTAAAAGCAACTTTGAACGGTTCTCCGTGAATCTCCATCTCAAGTGGAGTCCAAGACCTAACTTGTTTGCCCGACCAATGACCTGACCGAGCCTCGCCCTTCTTATCAAAAGTAATAACCACATACGGGGCTTTGGCAGTCAATTGTTCATGAACTCCTTTTCTTAATTCTTGAAGTGAAATTGTAGCACTGTGAGTTGCCGGTTCATTGTCGAACATTGGAAAAAGAATCTGACCTTTCTCATTTTTTGGCATGAGCCACCTATCGGGAATAATAAGGCAGTCCTCTTCCTCTGCGGGCATAACCTCTGCACCGCCGTTGATTTTGGTTGATATTGAAATTGGTTGTGAAGCATTTGTTGAAATTCTAACCATCTCGCCTCTTGACTTGGCTCTTACAATGTCGCCTAATTCTTTTGGGTCAGCCAATAATACACATGGCTCTTTGACTTTCAAACCACTAATCGGCCACCTTTTCAGGATTGCTTGCATCGTCTTGGCAACATTGAGTCCACTAATACTAACGCCCTCGTTTTCAAAGAGTATTTTAACTGGCACTGGTGGAGAATCCATGCAAACTGCTGATAGCAAATTGGCAAACTCCCCGCCATTAACCTGTATCATACAAGTCCTACTTACTTTGGAGTTAGGTGTCAGCATACCCTCTAACGGGTAGCCCACCTACTTTAAGCGATTGCGATTTGTAGGGCTGAAACCTTTTGGCATAATAATTGTAAATTCACCATGAACATTTCTTGTTAGCCATTTTCCGGTTAATGTGCTTCTTCGGTATGTTTCTCTCATTCTCGCTCGCCTCTGTTTAATGGTAGCGACCACTACTATATAAGCATATTGTATATAGGAATAGAAAGGGGGCATAAGGACAAGAAACCCCCTCATCTTCATGAGAGGCACGGGTCGCTAACCCCGTTCCAACAGACCGGACAATATCCGACAGTCCTTTACCCCGATTCATGGAGTGTTGCGTTCCTGCCCCCCTTGCCTCTGGAGGCTCAAGTTAAGCCCCCTGCAAAGGATTGAGAAACGACACCGGAACAATCACAACCTCACGCCCCTACTATGGCAATACCCCTTCGGGTTGCTTCAAGGATTGATTTTGGTCATCGGGTGTTCCGTGTTGTCGCCTCTGTTCTATCGTAGCGGCTACCCCTATATAACAGTATCGCCTATTCTTCATCATAAGCGTCGGGATGAGCAAGCCATGTTTTTTGAGGATATTTTGTTCGCCCATCAATACTGGCAACTCTTACAGTTCCAGCGCAGTAAAACAAATGTGGCTTCTTGGCTAAGTGATTCGATAACCTGTTCATCTCAAATGGTTGCTTTGGTAAGGTGAGAATTTCACCTGTTGTCATCGGTATTCCATCGGGAAAGGTTGCACCTTCTTTTATCATACATTTCCAAAGACGCTTTACATTCCGACCATCAGATTTTCCTAATCGCCCTTTCTTCCGTGTACCATATTTGGAAGAAGGAACGGTATCTTCATCAGTCGGTTTCTTGCTTTTCTTCATCTCCTGACTCCTTTGGCTTCACAATAAGCATTCTTTGGGGTTTGTGAATTTGTGTTCTCTTGATTGCCTCTGCCACATCATCGGGGAGAATAGGTAAAACTCTATCAACTGCGGCATTGGATAACGACACCATAGTTCCGAATACTGTTGGCGGCACTAACCGTTGCACTTCGGCAGGGATATATGACCTTCTCGTTTGTTCTCGCCATTCAACCGACCATTTCTCGGTATCTAACTTACATTCGGACACTGGCATTTGATAGTCAAAAATTTCAGTTTTGATATGGTTGTCTATGTCTTTCTTTCTCTTTTCAAGCATAGCCTTGCTTGCTTTAATCGTAGCCAGTTCATCTAACAAATCGTCTGTATCTCCACCTAATGTAGGTGTCAGCATATCCCAAGCCCCGTTTTGCATTAAGTCCTGTGCTTTAGGACAGAGAGGGGCGTAACTGCACCACTGACAACCTTTTCCAATAGTAGCCGGAACTTTAGTCCAGTCGCTTGAATCTATTGATTTAATATTCTCATATTGACCATGAAGCCAGTCCTTGAAAGTTTCAAGTCTTTCATCCGACCAAACAGTTGATACCGTTCCGTGCCTCATCAAATCAAAAGTGAATTTTAATGGTCTATCCGGCCACATTTCTCTTGCTACACATAGGTAAATCGCCGCTTGTATGCTATGGTCGGCCTCACCTTGAGTTATGTCTAATCTCTGTGTTTTATAGTCAATCAATTCAACTGTTCCATCAGGGTGTTCAATAATTAAATCAACAAATCCTAAAACTGGTGTTCCTGTTCTTTCAAGGAAATAAGGGGCAGTATGTTGCCCGAATTGCATTTCAACATAGAGAACTCTAACTGGGTCACGGCCTCGACGGTCAAACCATCTCTTGAGCATCTTTTTTCCATCTTCATAAAATGCCAAATCAACTTCACGCTTGGCGGATATTTCATTGTATAGTGTCATCAACCTACCAAACTTGGGCGGTGGTGTGTCACCATTCTCGTCAGGTCGTCGCCATTCTTCAAAAGCATCGTGAACATTGTTACCCATTCGACCTGCTTGTGAATTATCCCTATGATTGCCAATATCCTTCAATGCCTGTGCATCAGCAGTTGGAGTTTCATAATGAAAACAATACTTCAACTTACAATCTTGAGCAGTCTTTAATCGGCTCGCTGATATGTAAGGAACTCGCATTTAGATTACTCCGTTGATGTAGCCTTATCAACTGCCTTCCAAAAGCGTTCCTGTGTCGGGTTCTCTAAACGGAACGGTTTACACGCTCTCGATTTTTTAATTGCGACAAAATGCCTCGACTCTAAAGAGCCTCCTTTAGTGCGTTGTTGTTGAGTCATTTCAACTATCCAGTCAAATAACGGGTCAGTCATGTCAGGTCGCCCTGCGGCCAACACAACACGATTCTCGTTAGGAGTTCCATAGTTCTCTGTTTTAGTTTTCAATAAAACCGTTGATAAGAAGTGGTAGCCATAGATTTCACCTGCTATCTTCAATCGCTCGTATGGTGAATAGAATAGTTTGTTGATTACTTTGTAAGCGTGCATTTGTCCTTCCGCATAAGCAGGTAGTGTCTTTTTACCTTGACTCATAGCCTCTTGTTGCCTTGATAGCAACAATTCGCCTTCGGACATACCATGAACAGAGGTTGCATAGTGTTCTCGGCAAGCCAAGTAATACGCCCCTTCATTCTCCATGACCATGACTCTAACACCGTCAGGGTGTTCCTCTTTATGTTGCCTCATCAAATCAATGAAAGCCATTGACATATCATTTACTTCGTCAGGAGTCCTACATACCTTTCTTAATATGCGGGGTCTAAGACTTGGTGCAACAATCTCATCTCTTGCTATCAAGTCAGCCTGTCCTTCTAAATCACAATCAACAATGCACATCAAAGACTCTTCGGGTTTGACCTGTGAGGCTTTTTCATTAAAGAATTGTAATGCGAAGGTGGATTTTCCGCTACCGGAGAATCCTTGTATCTTCATGTGTCTTGTTCTATTCTTAATCATACTATCGCCAGTATCACATGATGCGATAAGCGAAGCGTAGTTGTCAGCCTTCTTTTTACTTCGTGCCATAGGTAAAGAGTTAATACCCACCTATATAAGGGGCATTAATCCCAAATCTCATCAAAGGTAGGTTCTCTTGCTTTACCTTCAAGCATCTTTGTTATCATTCTAAAGTTAGTAATTTCAACCTTTCTAATTGCTTCTAATTGACGGCCAATTTTTCTTGCTATGTGAGCAGGTCTTTCACCGTCACAATGTAAGTTTTCAGGAGAAAGTTTGCAGTCTATATCTAAGATATGTGCCAAGCATCTTTCTTTCTCTTCATTCAATTCGTAAATCTCCCAGTCTTGCAGGGTTCTGTTAGGGTCGCCTTTCATGCTTCTTGTCGCCATGTTTAGTCCTATACAATGCCCCTATATAAGGGTGTCGCCTATAATAGGCGGAGGCGACTTTCTGTGTATGGCAATACAACCCAAATCCCCCGAATTAGTTTGAAAGTCGCCCCCATGAAAGGGGATGGGTGGCCGTTGGTAGTCTGGAGGGGAAGAAGAAACCGCAAAAGAAACAAAAATACCCGCCTTGATGAAGGCAACTACCAACGCCCGATAACCGGCCATCAATCCCAGTCGTCATCCCAGTCGTCATCATCACCAGTAGTCCATTCACCATCGGCTTTCGCCTCTGCTTTCTTTTCTTCCGGCTTTGATTCCGCTTGAGTAGGTTTTTCTTCAACTTCTTCCTTGACTTCTTCCTTGACTTCCTCTTCCGAGTCATCATTGTCGTCATCAAGGTCAATAGTTTCAACAGTATCATTGTTGAAGTATGAAGAAGCATCGTCGCCCGAATCGTCACCACTTGCAGGTGTTTCAGGTTTTGGCGGTGCAATTGTAATAATACCAACTGCACATTCTATTGTAGCCGATAACCCGTATTGGTCGGACATTGAAGTTGTTATCAAAGCCAATACTTCGGAGTATTTACCAAAGGCATTAGCAGTTGAAGATGAACAAAGAGCATTGAGTAGTAGGTTTTCACCGGACTCAATTGCTTCAATGGTCATTGTTGATTCGTCTTTCAGCAACATTTTACCAAATGTATTACCTGTTTTAGACTGTTGAACACCCGAATAAGAAACGGTTGCTTCCACCATGCGGTAGTCATTTCTGTTTCTGGATATATCATTTTCCAATTCAGCAATAGGTGTTACATCGTAAGTATCACGGAGTAGTTGAACTTTGTCGCCGTGACCGTCAAACTCTTCCTCAACAAATACTGTCATACCCGATAGTGGGCGAAGGTCGAGAATATCAAGGTCAAGGTTTCGACATGAAACTGGCGCACTATATGTTCCATTTTGAACAATGTCATCAGCCAAAGAAGCATCTTCATCCCATAGACCCATCTTGAATAGAGCAGGTGACATGGTTGAATCTCCATCTTCAATTACAACAGAGCCAAATACATTAGCCATAGCACGGCCATTTCTTAGTATTCTGGATTCACAAGACCAAATATCTAAGTGAGCCACATAAGATTTTTGCCTTAGCATTGATGAAAGGTCGGACATAATACAATTCGCTACAAATCTCTGTGCGCTTGCAGTCTTGATTCCGCCTAAGTCAGCAATTGAATCTTTTAGTTCCTCCGCTTTTTTCTTGAACATTAGAGCGACGGGTTGTTCATCTTTGAATATCCCGTTTTGAACGCCCTTGTCAATGAAAGGTTGCAGTCTTTGTTTTACGCTTTTTGGTAGTGTTGCTTTTTTCGCCATATTATCACTTCGTATTCTGTCCTATTATCCACACCTATATGAATGAATATCTCAATCCTCATCTTCCATATCGTCAATTTGAGCATTTAGCATGGCTTCCCATAGTTCATCATCTTCGGGTGCTATCTCCTTTGAACTTGTTTGGATATTCTCAATGACTTCCCTACGCTTGCTTAGTTTGTCTGTGGCTATGTTTTCACCACTAAACCATGCTGAACCTGAAAATAAATTCTTTTTATGTTTTGAATCGCCAATTACTTCATCTATCAATGTGTTTTTGCCTTGAGGTCTAAGATAGGCAGGTAGGAACAATGACCGCCAAATGGCTGATTGTTGTTTAGTGCAACCGATTGACTTTAGATTGTCTTTATCCGACCCCTTGATTGGATGAAGTATTTTGGCTTTGACTGCCTGTTGTAAAATGTCATCGTATTCGGTTATTATTTCCGGTAGTTTATTTCTCGCCGCTTCAACAAATAATGGTGCAAGTGCATAATCATCCATCAAACCCGCTTTGGCTTTGACTATTTTGTATGTCTTTCTTCCACCGCCTCTGCCACCGCCTCTGCGACCAACTTCAACCAATCCTGCATCTTCTAAGGTTGGCAGGTGCTTTTCCTTCAAGGCATTCTTAGTGGTGCTAAAAGCGTGAATACTCAACCATTGTAGTATGTTGTCCTCTGTCAAAGAACGCCTTGCCTCTTGCATAGCATTCATTTGTTGAAATATAGTCCAAGTTCCATCAGGAACACCCGACAAACTGGCTCTTAGAACAAGGTCACAAAGTAGTAGTCCAATGACATTATCTTCAATTGATGATAATAAAAATTCTTGTCCGTCACTTGTTTTTTGAACTGGGCGTTGATTTTGATGCAACAAAGTAACTGCATCTATTATTGACAATACCTTGCCTATATCTCTTTGGTGTTGAGCATTTCTTGCAGGGAAGAAGTCAGCCATTAGAGGGGCGAATATGTTCCTAACTTTGTATTGAGTTAGACCGAGCATAGACGCTTGTAGTAGTTTCAAATCTGGATGAATGGTAAATTTCTCCGGTCTTGCTTTTTGCATTAAAGCATTCTTCACAACATTATCAACTTTCTCAACTGTGGTATCGGGTGTCATAATCAATTGACGGGTTATTTGTTCAGCCTCGCTTGGATTTCTTGTAGTCAGGGTGATAAAAGACGGCCTTCCTCTAATGATGAAGTCCTTTGTTTCTATTTCGCCCGATAACTCATTCTTAATTGGAGTTTTCCAAACTAATTCGTCATCATCACCGCTCATAATCGGTTTCATCTTTTTGATAAAAGCGTATGATTCATCTTTTTCCAAGACAACAATACAACGCCCATCAACATTAACAATGAAGTTACCTTCCTCATCAATCTCATCGTAGTCGTACTTCAATGCCTCTTTCGATGCACCCGCTAAAACCATAATCATACTCTTAGGAAACCCGTTTCTCGCCGTCAGGGTCATGTATGTTTTACCACTGGCCGACTGTCCTATCATTTCAAGATTAAGTGGATTGTCGGTCTTACAAGACAAGAAAACAAGGAAGGTTAGCATTAGGTTTGCATCATCACCAACAAACGGTGTTTCTCTTGATTCGTGGAGAATTGAATTTACCTTATCGAGCAAATGCCTTTCTCCCAAAAAATCACTAATGGTATTCTCATCAATAGACCCGTAGGTGCTTTCTTCACCTTCAAATGTTTCAGTTTCGACTTGAATTTTATCTTTCATCGGGGCAGGTGTATATTTTCCATCCCGAAGTATAGTTCCGGCTTGTAGGAAGTCATCTGTAAAATCTTTAGAATCAACAATACCTGCACTCTTGGCAAGTCGAGCAATTGAATGTTGGGATAGGACATTTACTTTACCTTGAGGCTTTTCGTCTATCTCAACTGCAAACTCCATTCTCCCTTTTGTTGATGTTAGGAAGGTCAAAGATATGCTTGTGTCGCCCGATTCAAATTCAAATACGGTTGAAGATTCGGGGGATTGTTTTACTTCAAGGTCAGTCGCCATACCTGTCAAGGTGAATACCCACCATTATGAATTAATCCTTCAAACCTCCCTCTTTAGTTTATACATATATGTTATCTGTTATGTGTATGTGTTAGTATGTGTTGTAGTATGAATAATTAGGATAACCCCCTAAAGGGGGTTAAAGAATCAGACAATTGCAGGGTTTGAACCGTCAAGGTCTTTCAAAACTATATGCAAGAAAAACACTTGGCGACAAAAACACCAATTAATTGTAATAATTAAATCACCAACATGGCGAGTTATAGAACCACGCTTTGAAACCGATTACTGCTTCATCATTGGAGGCTAAATAGAAAGCCAACTCTAACAGATTTGCCAAATCGGTATCTTCATCTTTCATAGAATTAGAATTTTCAATTATGTATTCTTCGTATTCTTCTTGCTCGTCAGTCCATGTCATGCCTGTCATGTTTAAGCGTAGGGGATTCCCCTATATAAAGATGCCGCCTATTAGTTAGATAATTCCAACGCTAACTGCAAAGTCTTAGTCAAATCGGGTGATTCTCTTCCTACATTTAGTGACATTGAAGGCGGGCTATCAACAGTCATAGTCCATGATACACCCATGATGCGGTGTATTCCTGATATTCCAGTCGTAGCAAATTCCATAGCATCACCAACTCTAATGTCGAATGTTGAGGGTATTCCATCAACTGAATATCTAACTTTTGACCTACCAACATTTGACAACATTAGTTTAGCAAACCTCTCTGCTTGAACATTATTTGTTATTGAAGAATCATTAAATATTTTTTGAACGGGTCTTGTTGGATATTCAATACTACCAACTGCGGGGAATGTATGATTAATTCCGGCAGTTTCATTTATAACAACTACAACATTGAAAAAGTCCAAATCTCCTTTATCTTGCTCAACATAAGTTGGGTAAAAATCCAAAGGCTTACTTGTTCTTCCAGTGGCCGTTAATTCTCCACCCCTTAGAGGTTGTAAATTACTATCCGCCAAATCTTGTAATATCCTAATGTTGATGAGTCCATTTTTCTCTGCCCTCAAGGAGTGTATTTTAGGTGCAGAGTTCATGAATTGTAAAACCGATTGACAAGCATTTAAAATTGTTTTATTTGACAAATTCAAAGAGTTAGGAACAACTACATTTGATTCCACGATTATACTATCAATTGGAATGGGTACGGAAGAACCGGCTATTAGGTTTTTTAGTATCGCTGAACCATCACTTGTTGAAATGAGTTTATTCAACTGAACTATTTCATTCGATAAGTAACCCAATGTGTCTAAGCAGGTCAGAGTAATTGCCCTTGCCGTTTCTTGTATATCCGATATATAACCTGTGTAAATTAAAGGTGGATTCGCCCAATTATTCGGAGAAAGATATACTTGAACTGTATCTCCAACATTAACAATTCCCTCCCTTCTTCCTTGAATACTTGAAATTGAAATATTCATACTGCGTGGTGTATTCAATCCCTCCGAACATGATATTGAAGTTATGCCCTTCAATAACCCTAACCCATTGACAACAACCATAGGACAGTTCGGGATTCCCTCATCTTGTGATATGTCACCATAGATATTACGATACAACACTTGCCTTGACCGTGCAAAAAATACTCTGTGCTTCCAACCATTTCTCAAGCCACCAAGTCTAAGCGACTTTGGCCTAAATTGATATTTGAGTCCTTCGGGATTCCAACCACCATTTGTAAATCCTAAATCGCCTAAGTCAAATTCTAAACCTCCATCTTGAACAGAGGAAGGCTCGCCATTAGAGAACGGAGTTGTTGTAAAAGCAAATCCACCCCTTGAACCTCCGCCCCGTCTGGTTGTCAGGTCATTGTTGTCACCAATTGGAGAGGATGAATAGGCGTGAAACCCAAGACCGGCTACATCACCCGACCCTATATTACCTCCACCGCCAAATCCACTAGCAAAAATTTGAGGGTCAAATGGTCTTGGTACGGCTAAACTTGTGTAGCAAACCGTTTCTATTTTGTCTTGAACATAACTACCGCCTATGTCGGAAGGAAAAGGCATCAAAGCCAAACCAAAATCACTTGGATAATGAACTGGCCTCTCCATCATTTCTTTTTCACTTATAGACTGTGCTATTGGAGTTGATAGGTTTTCATTCTCTTGAATTTGATGACTTACAGTTTCAGCGTAGGTTCTTGAAACCCATCTGGCAATAGCAGTTCTTGGTATTCTGTGGTCTTGACCTATTTCTTCAATGTCCTTCTTCATTTCATTGGGAGGTAGAATGTAGGAAAAGCCATCCTCCGGCTTCCTAACAATCCTGTTATACCTCTCAATAGCATCGGACATATTGTATGCTTACTGGTTATCGTTATTAACCATTTTAGGAATAAAGGATTTACCCTCGCCCCTCATACCTGTGGTTGAAGTGTCATTAGAGCCTGTAAAGGATTTACCTTCATTTCTTATACCTGTTAAACAATACATAATTTTCCCTTTCTCTGCATTCCACGCATAAACTGCGTCACCTACTACTAATCTTGTAACTTCACTTGGTCTAAATTCTTCAACTTCTTTCTTAACTGCTTCGCATCCGATGTTAAACCATTCTTCCGCAAATTCCGCTTCTTTGTCCATGTTACAAGATGGGAGGCCACCCCTATATAACACTACCGCCTATTTTTCCACCAATTTAGGTTTTTATCCCAAGTAAAATTACACCGACGACATTTTATCTGAACTTTATCGCCAAGTGAAACACCCCTAACAGTTCCAATTTTGCATTTGGGGCATTTCACATTATCAACTCGTACTTCTCACTATGATTTATCTTTGGAAGGTCATCATACATTGTCTGTATTTCTTCCATGTGTTTCTTGAAAAGTAAAAGGGTTTGCTCAATCAGTTCTTCTTCATCAAGATTTAAAGTCGCCAAAGCCACCCTTTCTTTATCATGTTCCTTCGCCACTTTTACACTGATAATTTCTCTATCCACATCTCTCTTTTTAATCCCAGTTTCAATGACTTTTTCTCCATATTCATTGGTAACGATTTGTGAGTAACGCATTGAATCACTTGACTTAAATAAAGCAACCAAACGGTTTTTATATTCTTCTAAGTCTATTTCATCAGCAAGGTGTAATTCTCTAAGATTGGTTTTTGCTTCTTCTAATTGCTCGTATTCTCGCTTCCATTCTAAGTGTTCTTTCTCCACTCGTTCAGCCATTTTTTGACTTCTTTTTTTATCTCTAAATCCCTGTATAGCGACAAATGGAATTATGATTGGTAAAAAAACAACAAAGATGCAAATATATACAATTATTCCAAAAATGATAACCACAAACATAAGTAAAAACGCTTGCCAAGCACCTTCAAGAGTTCCTGTTATGAAAAAACCCAGTATCGGGAAAAGTAGTATGAAGATTAAACCTACTATACTATCGAATCTATCTTGTTCATCCATTTTTAATCACCTTATCGTATCTATCTAATAATATCTTAGCCAAATCTTCTTGACCCAAATGATGTATTATTGTGATAGCATCTATTGCTATTTGACTTATTGAATCATTCATCGTTACGCCACCATTCAGGTTTTGCTCTGTTCTTATTCCAACCAATAGTGGGTCGGTTTTTATCTCTAATATAATATTCTCTGTTAGCCTCAACACCACATTTCCAAATCTTAGAATCTGTTAGGTCATCATGACCCTTGAAACATCTTGGAGGTTTTGATAATTTACCTCTCTTGATGTATCGTCTTAGTTTTTGAGAGTCAATCATCATCAAACTTTCATAGCAATAATGGTCTTTACCAAATCTCGATTTAAACTCTTTACACAAAGCCAAGCCCCATTCCAAGACCCAGTTGAAGTTATTTCTCGTTTGCATAGTCCACTTGGTCGCAGGGTGATTGGGATAACCGCCTTTATGCGGTTCTCCGGTTGATTGAGCCAACGGTAGCAATTCTTCTGGGCATTCATTATCTCTAAGACTTTGAACAATCATTTGAGTTGCTTCACTTGGCATCTTGACAATGTGAGGGTCGGCCAAATCTAAAGCCGCCAGTCGTGGGTCGTGGTTGGTGTAAAAGATATTCATGCTCAAGCCTCAAGATATTCCTCAAAGATGTACTCTTCCGTTTCTATTCTAATTTTTAATACTGCTTCATTCAACATTACAAATTCCTCCTATTACTACAATTGGCATCTGTCGGTGATTTGCTTTTGCTAATTCAACTGCGCTATCTTCATCAGGTATGCTACAATCAACAAGTGCCATGTAAAACATAGCCTTGCTAATATACCGCATCGGGCTATCTTTCTTCGGCATCTTGAACTTTATTGGGTTCGTCATATACACCCGTTAGTGGCTCACCTATATAACATCTTCCCTATTTTATTTGGCGTTTCAGCCAATTAGGGCATTCCTGTATGTTACTGCGAAACCAAGAAGGCAACAAATGACCGTTGTTACGAGCAAAGCGTTGCCACCCACCGTCTAAAATGAATAAGTGTCCTACATCGTCAGGAGTTCGCACTACTCTCCCTGCACCTTGAACAATTGACAAAGCAGTTTGAAGTTGATACCACTTTTGACAAGGGGCATTACAAGTAAAACCTGCACCGCATAAATCACCACTATACTTACTTGGAGGTTGATACGGACATGACGGAGTATCTTCATGCACCTTTCTCCACGCTAACTCATCTTGCATCATGCGCTCTGCTATAACCGCATCATTGGTGGGCAGGTATGGCACTTTACATATCACAAGCCATTCCGCCAGTTTTCCTTTGAAGTCAAAACCTTGAGTTACATAAGTTGATATTAAAACCAAATCATCTTTGTCATTAGTAAAAAATTCTTCTAACGCTGATTCTCTTGCTCTCGCATTTCCATCATGTGTTATTATCCTATCACCGTGACCTCTCTCTGTCAGTCCTTTGACCAACTC
>Ga0181412_1000578_pt1 | contig 15604 bp, 5 predicted proteins | sample 35SPOviralmetaG_FD_130113 | JGI IMG/M metagenome (GOLD analysis project Ga0181412, IMG submission 130113) | Marine viral communities from the oligotrophic San Pedro Time Series (SPOT) site, San Pedro Channel, CA, USA - 35 SPOT_SRF_2012-08-15 | ecosystem: Environmental > Aquatic > Marine > Strait... | reverse complement strand
TCTGCCAAACGCTTCTGGCAGTGGTGTAAATGCATCAACCTTAACTTCCATAGCAGCGTTTATATCAGCAACTTTAAAGCCTCTGCCTTTTAAGACTTCCTTAATGGACGCATCAGAGAATCCATTCTTTCTCCCTGTCTCTATTATAGAACCAATGGACTGGTCAGATTTAAACATCGCTTCCTTAAGTTCTGATGAAAATGTCTTTAATTGAGCTTCGCTGAGCGACACAGGTTTACCACTAAATATATCTGCTAATGCCGTTCCTAGAAACTCATCCATTGTTAGTTCCTGAATTTCTTTTGTTGTTAGGTCTTTAGATAGTTTAAATTGTTCTCTAACATATTCCCATACCGCAGTAATCCAATCCTTTATTTTCTGCTGAAGACTTGCATCCACTACACTCTCACCTCTGTTACCAATAAGGGTAGCCATAGCTTCCTCGGTAGCTTTATCAACATCACCATCAAAACGCTTTAATAATCTTTTGTATAGTTCAGTTTGCTGCACAAGCTCTGCACCACGTTTATATATCTTCTTTCCTTTAGGAGTTAATGATAGGTGCTTAACCCATACATGTCCCATCTCGTGAATAGCGGTGTTATACAGCTCAGATTTTGAATCATGAACATCCTCATTTATAAATATATTTCCGTCTTTAGTCATTCCATAAACAACAGTATCACCTTTAAGGTATGCTGTTACGTCAGGACTTTCTAAAAGCTGATTCATAGTCTGCTGGTCTGTGGAAATATTAACAAAAGGAAAACTTCTATTAATGAAATCTAAAAATCTACCTTCTTCATTTACACCTACAATAGTTCCTTGATACTCTTTGTTAACAAGACCCATCCCAACAGGTATAGTCTCTGATAGTCTTAACTTGTCAGACCTTTTTCTATTTAATCCTGCATCTTCTTTAGCTTTTCCAAGAACAGCATTGTTATATGCCGATGGGAATAATTCAAGCATAGACTTTGGCTGTTCTATAACACCTATTATTTTTCCCCTAGGCCCAACAGGATAGTTAGGGTGAACAGTTCTTTCAATACCTGGATTTAAAACATCAATACCTGTTATCAAAAATACTGAGCGAGCAGGAGTTTTTCTAAGCTGAGGTTCTGTAATAACGTCTGTTATCGCTCCTAGATGCAGCTTGCTTCTTTCTTCTAAAGGTGCATTGTCTCCAAGCAAAGCTTTAGCAACAGGGTTTTTCGCATAAGTCCCTGGTTTTACAGGGTTTCTGTTTGGGCTATTAGTTGTTCCGTATCCTAAATTACCTGTTATTACATTAACAGATGTAATGGCTTTCAACTTTACTAAAGCTTTAGAGGTTAATAAGGTGTCAATTGTTTTTGCTTTTATTTGTTTGTCCATTTTCTGGACATCTTTTATTGCTTCTAATTCCTCTTTGTATTGCTTAATAGTACCTTCTTTAACAGGCTTACCAGATAACCCCACTCCTGTTTTTACAGCCTGGTCTAGCTTACCTCTTCTTGTTTCTAATACCTGTCTGAAAACCTCTAGAGCTTTAACTCTTTTATCCTTAGGGAACGATGCTATATTATCCGCCATAACACGAACAACAGCTTCATTACTAAGGATAGAGTTTGACTCCATCTTAACAATTGACATAGGAACTAATCCGTTATACTCAGGGTTAGCTGCCCACCAATTTTTATAAAGTTCTTTATTGTTGTTGTATATTCTAAGTGCTGTAGAAATCTGACCCTTAACAGTGTTATTGTCTATGCTTGCCCATGCAAGATTCTCATGGCCATTTATGCCATTAAATCCGAATCCTCCTTTTAGATTTGTAATAACATTCCCTGTATATGGATTGACAGTATTACCAGTTGTTAGTTGGTCTGATATACTAAACATAGTAGGTATCCCATCAATAACTTCATAATCTACCACTGGTAGAGGCTTGTCTGTCCTGCTGTTTAATTCTTCTATATCAACTTTAGGTGCTGTAGGTGAGGTCTCTTTAATTTTAGTAGGACCTTCAATTATAGCTCCTTCTTCTACCTTAGACATTGCCTCAACAATTTCTTTTGTATCTGCAAACCCTTCTTCAGTAGTCTCTTCTTTTAACTTAAAATCTACTTTTGAATCTGTATCATCTAGGGTGGACTCCAAGTCTGCTACCTCTTCAGATAAAGCTATACCTTCAGGAGTTTCTTCAGGTAATAAACTAAACTCTTCAGGAAGAAGCATTACTTTTTGCTGAGCAAATTTCATCGTGTCATAAGCCTCTTTTACTTTAGCTTCTGCCTCCTCGAACTTACCTTCTTTCCTTAATGCTCTAGCCTCATCCCTTAAAGCAAAAGCTTTTTCATTAACTCCAGAGAAATTAACCCAAGAGTTCTGACCTCTAGTCTCAGTTGTCATAGCTCTTCTAGCTAAAGGAGAATACATTCTAGAGTGAACATCCCATGCGTTTTCCTCACCTATAGGGCCAAAGCTATTCCCCTCTTTAGAGTGTCCAAAAAAGTCATGAACAAACCTAAATACATCATTAACTAAAAGGGGTTTACCGTTTTTGTCTTTGAACTTTGTTGGAGCTAACATAGGATTGGCAGCTCTATCTGCATCTGTAATTCCTTCTGCACCAAACCCTTCCTCTGTTGAGAACACTCTCATGTTCTTGTTGTCTCTAAGGTCTGAAATCATATCAGAAGAGTTCTTATACTCTGTATCACTTAGCTCTACTACGTATCCATCAGCTAATATCTCTTCGTGCTGAGCTATAGTTTCATCTATCAAAGCCTTATAAGCTGCCTGTACTTCAGGGTCATTAGGATTTGACTCTTGCTTTTCGTATGCTTCTGATATTCTATTTGAACGCTCTTCGTTTAGCTTTGTTATTCTCTTACCTTTTGGCGTATCAATTCCAGTTCTTTCTTTAACTCTAGCCTCAATTTCTGTTGCTGCCTGTAAGGGCTCACTGAAGAGTCTGTTTCCTGCTGCGACTTCTGTGGTTGGTTTTCCATTTGTTTTTTCATTTGTCTTTGCAATATTACGTTTTTGTTTTCTAATTTCATAAAGTCTTTGAGCTTCTTTTACATTGTCAAAACTTTCTTGTCTTAAGTCAAGAGCTTCTTGTTCGGTTATCTCACCATCTTCCATGGCTCTCGTAACAGCTTTCATCTTCTCTCTTCTTTGAGCACCTATATCATTATAATCTTCAGATACTTCAATAGAGGATAAAGGATTAGTACCAACAACTTGTGGTACTTCTACTTCCTGCGTTTCGGTGGTTGGTTTTCCATTTGTTTTTTCATTTGTATTTGCAATATTACGTTGTTTTTCTGTATTAATCTCAGGTTTCTCAACTAATGTTACATCACCTTGAAAGCTACCTATCTTATTTCCATCAGCATCAATTGTTGTAAACTTTACCGAAGCACCTACTCCTGTATCTCCCTCTCTTATTTCATTTATTTCATAAGTAGCCGTCTCACCTTCTTGAAGGTCTAGTCTATCTTCAGGATTAATTTCATAATTAGTATCTGCTAATGCTACCTCTTCTGAAACAAATGAATCATTTCTTTGGTCCGTTGCTTTATCGCTTCTGTTGAACTTAAACTTGGTGACTTTCATTCCATCACGCTCTCTTACAGATTCCTGTTTAGTTGTAGTGAATACTCTACCCTTTGCATCTTCTTCTGTTTGAACAACAGTCTCATTCTCTTGTAGGTTATCCTGTATTGGACTAGCTACTTGTTCCGTTTCGGTGGTCTCAAGTTCTGTGGTTTCTTGGATGGGTACTCCTGTTCCCACTCCTTGGCTATCTTCGGTTTGTTGGCGTGCATCCACGCTCTCTGTTTCTGGCTTTTGAACGGCATCTATTTTATTTTTTAATTGGTTAGCAACTTCTTCATCATTAGCAACCTTACCATTGAACTTAAGCAACTGACTGGCGCTCATCTTACCAAGCTTCTTTAAAAAGTCTTGCTTGCTATAGCTCTTTCCGTCAATTACATACTGAGATAATCCAGCTCTTACATCGCCAACCTCTACGCCTGGTGAGAATATAGCTTCTATCTTTGCTCTCTGGTTGTCTGGAGCTAATGTTTTATTTTCTAGAAGATATGCAATCTCTCCATTGATATCTTTTATTTTCTGGCTAAACACTTCTTTACGATTGGTGTCGGCTGAATATTCTTCTTTGGCTGACAACAATTCCATTAGCCTAGCCTTAACTCTTTTGTTATTAGGTTTGTTTTTACCTGTTCCAAAGTCCAGCATATTATCTGCATCTTTAGACAGTCCTAAGTTTTTCTGTATACGCTGCCCTTGGTCTTCATTAATTTTACCAAGCTTAACCATGTTATTTGTCCACGCTGATATTCTTGTGTCTGATTCCTTCTCGTTTACAATAAAGTTTATATCTGTTAGCTTAGATGCTAGTTCTATATTGGAATTATTTCTTCCGTCTATAAACTTGTTAATCACCATCATACTGGAGTTGTTACCAAATCCACCGATACCCTCAGCTGCAATCTCCTTGAAATCTAATTCATCACCAACTGAAATTTGAGCTGCTGCTTCACCTGCCATCTCACCAATAGGGTCAAAGACAAAACGTTCACCTACTTGAGAAACAATTTTTTTAGTTCGAGTTGCAACTTTTCCTACTTTAAATACTCTACCAGCTAAACCTGCTGTTAGATAGTCAACTAAAGCAATTGGGATACCTCGTTTTAACCCACGCTCTTTTGCTGTTGCCCATACATCTTCATCTTGCATAGCTAGCTCGACATCCTTAGCGTTAAGAACATCATATCCCTCAGCTTCCATAGCTGCAAAATACTCATTAGTATATTCCATAGCTAAAGCTGTTAAAGCCATTCCACCCTTAAATCCTTTACCAGCACCAGCAATTGCGCCACCAGTTGTAGTTAATACACCACCAGGCCCTGTAACAAAACCACCTGCTCCTAAAGCACCTCCAATACCAGCTCCTGTGATTGTTGTGGCTGTAACTATTTCAGCGCCATAAGGCAACATCATTCCTATAGAGTTAGCCGCAAACGCAAGTGCTGTTTCTGATGGGTTTCTTATAAAAGCATCGAAGCTTTCTCTAAATCCTTTAGCTCTGTTCCATCTGGAAAGCGCTTTTGAATCTTTTTTACCTCTATTTTTAGTCTTTAAAGCTACTATCATTTCAGCAGCTTTTTTTCTATCCTCCTCATTATCAAGGTCTAGTGATTGAAAATCAAAAGCCATGCCTGTAGATAGCTGAAGTATTATTTCAGAGGCATTACCATCATTCAGTCCTTTTCTTAATTCAGAATATACTGCCGCATTTCCTGTTTCAAATTCATCCATGATGGTTTTATCATACTTGGAGCTATAAAAAGTTTTAGCTGACTCATAAATATTTGCGGCATGTTGCTTTTCTGCATTCAAAGATGCTTTTTGAATTTTAAAATTATCCAAAATCTGCTCCTCTAGTTCTGTCTTGGGCTCTATATCTGTAAGGTCTTCTAGCCTAACACCAAAGTTTTGTAATGATTGTACCTGTAATGCATCTTCAAAAGCCATAGCCTCATAATTGGCACGTGATGCGTCCTTAGCTATAGCTGAATATTTTTTTTGTAATGTTAGGTCATACTTTTCTCTAAGAGACATCAGCTCTTCTGTGTTAACCTCATTGTATAAGTCATTCTCTTTTTGAGACAATTCTTTTATTACCTCTCTAAAATCATCACGAAGCTGTCCGTTTACATAAAAGCTTCCGAATTTTTTCTGCTCTTCTTCAGACAACTCGTCTAGTCTTCTCTCAAGACCTTTTGCTTTTAAATCTTGTCCGCTGATGGTTATACCCATTTCACCTTCTATGAAATCAATTTCGTCTCTTACCTTTAGATACTCATCGTATTTTGCTTTCTCAGACTTAAAATTTAATCCTACCTCGCTATATATACTTTTCCCTACAGCATCTGTAGAATGCGTGTCTTTCCATTCACCCTCTGCAAATCTCTGTGCTTCTTCTTCAGTATCAAACTGAAAAACCTCACCTCTTTCTTCGGCTACTTTTTTTGCTTCATCAAAATCTAAATTCATCCAGTCATTAGGATTCGTTCCGTAAAACTCAGGATTTTTTGGAAACAAAGTTGGGATAGCATAGTGCTTACCATCCGCTTCGTAAGATGTCATAAGCACAGTTGATGTAGTTCCATCAGGATTTATTCTGCCAACTCTACGAAGGTCTTGAGCTTTTGCTGACTGCCCTTCAAAGTCTAAAAGTTCATTTGTTTCAAACTCCTCAAGAGCATGTTGAGATAAAAAGTTTTTTAAGTTTTGAGATTCTAATATCTCTGTTTTTGTAGTATAAGGGTCTAGGTTTATATCTATGGTTTGTGACCCATCAAAGTTTGTTACAAGTACACCATCTCCTATGCCACTTTTTTCAAAGGAAAATCCATACTTCTGAAATTTTTGTTTTAATAAAGGAATTACATCTTCTTCCTCTTGCCCAATAAGGTCAGCGTTTATAGTGGATAAGTCGGTTTGAAAATCTTCGCTTTGCGTTAGTAAGGTTTGATTTATTTTTGACTGCTCTAGCGCAGTTTCTTGGTCTAGCTTTTCTTGTTTTAAAAAAGCGTCCATTTCTTGCTGACGAATCTCCTCAGTTGTTCTAGTCTCTGCATTTATATCAGCAAGAACTTGCTGTACATCCACAGCCTCGCCCTGGTCAGGCTCACCTTGAGAAATTGGAGATTGTATTAGAGGTTGTTTTTCAGATACCCTTGTAGATTCTGATATTTGTACCCTTGGGTCTTCTCTAAAATTAGGTTTTTCTTTTTTTGTATAGTCCTCAATATTGAACTGCTCCAAAGAACCATCGACCAAAGTGGATTCCGTAATGTCTTTTTTTTTTACTGTCTTTGGTGGCTTTGCACCAATAAGAACAGAATAGTCTTCTTTAGATTTTCTATATCCCTGGTCTACAAATAAACCAAACATATCATTTAATGCCTTATCGTTGTTAGCCATAAGCATTTTAAAATCATCGATAGTACCATTGTATCCTTCTTGCTGAAATAATTCAAAAGAATCTATAAGTGCTTGTTCGTTCATTAGTTAGTTTATTTTTTTAGTTATATCCTGAACCTACCCCACCTGGATTAGTTGTAGTTGTATTTGTATTTGTATTTGTGCTACCACCTTTTCTTTTTCTTCTTGAATTCCTTGTAGTACTTATATCTTTTCTTTTTACACCTTTTGTTAGAGACATTCTCTTTAAATCCTCCTCAGATGTTGAGTTATCTAATATAAAGTCTTTAATTACTTTGTCATAATTTGGTTTAGTTATATCAACCTCAAGCTCCTTACCTCCTTTTTTCTTAATCGTAACAAGTCTATCTTCATTATCTCCTACACCATAAGTTTCTTCTATTGAAAATTCTGCAGGCATGTTAGCTTTAAAGTCTTTTACCATTTGTCCATTAGCATCATCGATAGGTTCTCCTTTATCTGTAGCATAATTAGCTCTACTTCCGTCTATCCTTTCATCAAGATAATCTGAGTAAGCCTCTTGAATGGATTGTTTTTTAGACTCACCTTCACGTGCTGCAAACACATCAGTTAAAGATTCTTCACCAAACACTCCAGGTAAAGCGTTTCCTTCCGAGTCAGTTCGCCTTCCTCCGCTTCTATCTAATACTTCTGTTACATCATCTACACCATGTATCTCGTTTCCAAGTCTAGACCACTCATCAATAGTAATATTTTCTGGGTCATACTTAATAACTCTATTCCTTGAGGAATCTTTGTAAATAAACTCTATCTCTCCAGGGACAGTTAAATCAATGTCATCTAAATTTGAGTCCTTAGATTTCTTTGTACCTAATAAGTTCTCAAGAGCTGCTTGTTTTTGTTTTGGGGTTTTTTCGTAGTATAAATCATTCCAAGAACTAATAGCGCTTTCTTCTTGCTTTTGCTTATTTTGATTCGCAAGTTGAGCAGCACTTGGTTGTTGTTTCTTTGGTTCGTTATAAGTAGATATTGTTTTCTCTCTATCTATCTTATTTCTAAAGTTTGTTTGAACACTATCAAAAGCTAGCTTTTTTTGCTCATCACTAAGCATTGGCTCTATTCTACCACTACCATCATCTTTAATAAGAACTTTATTAGGGTCTGCTTTAGCCTCTGCCTCATTAAAAGTTGGTTCAAAAGGTTTTCCGTTTTTAGGATTTACCAATCCACCTGTAAGAACAGATAATGCGTTTAAAGGGTTAGCCTCTAGATAGCTGTTAATCATATCTGTTTCCATAGATTTAAAATCATCTACAGCCTTTTGACCTTTAGGGCCTAATGTCCCACGCATTGTTGGGTCTAGTAATTTAGTTACAGTACCTGCATAATTTGTGCCTCCAGCATCTCTTACACTATTTATAAATGTACCCAATCTTTCAGCCTCCATAGTCATAGTTGTACCAACATCAAACTTATCGTACTTTTCTTTGTATCTGTTACGAAGCTGGTTTACTGTCATAAAGTCATTAGGGTTTTTACTAAGTACTCTTGTACCGTTTTTATCATCAACTAGCTTACCAATGCTTACACTCCCATCTTGAGAGTTTATATAAGACTGTGCGTTTTTAAGATTAGAAAGGCCCTCTATCTGCTCCATTAACCACCCTTCTAATTCCTGGCTTTCTCCATCCTTAAATCTTTTCATTTTTTCTGTGTACTCAGACTGGTACTCTTCGGATAAACCGAATAACTGTTTAGTACCATCAGTTAAATTCTGACGAGCTACAGTGTAGTCTCTATCTTTCATTACACCACTCTTCAAAAGTCTGTCTTGAATTAAACGCATGCGTGAAGCATCTGCAGCATGGTTTAGCGCAAATGCATTTGCTGTTTTAAAATCTCCAGATGGAGCATTGTCAAGAGTCTCTTGGTATTCTCTGGTAGACTTATCGAAAGCATCTCGTTTAGCCTGCCTTGCAGCGCCAGCATCTAATAATGTTTGAGATAAATTTGCGCCTACCTCCTGCCAGTTAACACCAGCTGCGTTCTCTCTTTGTACGTATCCGTAGTAAGTCATTTAACTATTTTTTTATTAAAAGCCCATCTGCTGTTTAATCATCATTCTTTGTTCTGGAGTCATCTGCAATAGCTGGTCCATAAATTCTGGCCCTTGTAGGCCACCTAGTTGACTAAAGTCTTGTATCTGTGAACTTACTAGGTTACCACTTGCGTCTGCAGCCAACGTTTTTCCTAAAGCACCAAACGTATTTGCATCATAACTTAAGCCTCCTACAGCCTGTTGAAATTTTTGGTTCATCATCGGCTTTAAATTCTGTCTGTACTCCCTACCTGTTCGAGGGCTTTGTCCAGCATACGCTCCAGTCCCTGCTAAGTAATCTGCTTTCTGACCTTTAGTAAACTCTCGTTGCATACCTGCTACATCTCTAGCCTCTGCACTCTTTCCATACGTAGGAACCATAGCAAGTCCTTGCTGTAAAACATTACCAACACCTTGAAAACCTTGCATTTTTAATTGGTCTGCCGCTTGCCCTGCTTCAGCTGAAGCCTTCTGCGCACCAGCTATATCACCTAGTTTTAGCTGCATTTTAATATCACTCTTACGAGTTTCTTCATCAGCAACAAGCTTATCTAGCTCGTCTAATTCTTTTCCTTGTGTAGCTCTTATGTTGGCAGCGGCCTGAACTGTTCCTTCCTGAACTCTTTGAGAGCCTCCTAAAACACCACGTTGGTCACCCTCTCTAATGGCTTCCATTTCTGTTTTTATCTGAGCACCCAAAGTGTCTTGCATTTGCTCGTATGGTTCTTGGTTTAAAGACAAGGCTTTATATTCGTTTTTTGTAAGCTCTTTCTCTACCTCAGCCATTGCCATTGCTGCTTTTCTATCAGCGTCTTGCTGTGCTCTTCTTTGTTTACCTGCGCCTATAAAGCTCATTGCTGTAGTTCCTACAGATATTGCTAAGCCTGCTATTGCTCCTGACATAATAATTTTTTATTTAATATAACGTGCTCAGGGAGGTCTTTATAATTATCTGTATAAACCTCTTTCTCAGCGTCTTCTATTGTTTTAGCGTCTGTTCTATAAACACAAACCCAAGTTGTATCCTCATGTATATAAGCAACTCGTTGTGTTCCTATTTCAGTCATTACTTTCATCGGTGCTTTTATTCTTTTCACCTCACCTGTGTCTAGTAAAACTGACATCTCACCTTTTAAAAAAAAAGATGGGTGGTTCTGTTTATGAATAAAACTAACGACCAATGTACCCTTCGGCATAAAAATCTCTCTGGTATATAGACCGTCTTTTAAATAATGAGTAACTGGCATCATCTTTTCCATTTCAGGAGTGTGGTGCTTTACTGAACCATTATGTAATAAGACGTTCTCTTTAAATGTGTTAATATTCTCCCAAAGAAGACCCCTATTTTGATGAACATATTGTAGTATATTTTCTGGGGTGTTTTTCTTTTTCCTAAATATACTTAATATACTCATAACTTTTACAAAGATATGAATTTTAAGGGAAACTTTTGAATGCCTGACTTTTTACTGCAAAAAGCTCTGTTGGAGAAGTATTACCATTGGTTAGTGTGAATTCACAGTAATGTCCTAACACTCCTTGAGACTCTGCAATAGAGTTTTTAATAAATAAAAAGTACTCATTTACTCCTGGTATAGGGACGCTTCCTGCTACTGTAGTGTCTATAGTTACTATAGATGTACCATCGTTTTGATTTACAACAGATGTGACCTGGCCAGCTAAATTAGGTTCATATTTGTTTTGCAAATTTAAAACACCAAAATAAAATAAATCTCCGTTAGATAAAATCGAACCAACACTGGTTGGAGGTATAAATTTAATAGTTGATACAGTGCCTGCAATTACAACATTATCACTAACCCCTATACCTGTTAATGAACGCAAAGGAAGCTGAGGCGTGTTATCAGGTAAATCTGTATTGTTTCTTATAAATGCAAACCAATCAGATTCTTTCTGTTCAAAATAAGTTGAGTCTATAAATCCAGTTGTTTGTAGGTCAGTAATAAAAGTTCCGTCCCAAGCATCATCACCTTCAAGAGCAATTGTTTTAAACTTTTTGTTATCTAAAGCCGATTCATTAAAAACACTAGTTATTTTAGACACTCCTTGAATTCCATAAAAATTATTTCTTGGAGCGCTATTAGAATTGTGTTGATATAAATCACCACCTTTAAAGGTATATAAAAATTGATTCATACCCTTTATAAATTCTGGGTAATAAGAATAAAAAGATGGCCACCCTTGTGCCGAACCGCTATATGTTAGTGTATAATTATCCATGTTTTATTTTTTAAGTTGGGTCACATCCACCTGTTGCTATTACCATACCATATCTTACTTGAATATATGAGCTATTATTAATTATATAATACTCTGGTGTGGTATTATCATTCAGTGGCGTTACACCATTACTATCCTCATATACAAAGTTACCAACTTTTGGTATAGTATTAGTATCAGTAGTGAATGCTTGAGTATTAGGGTCGTAAGTAGCATTAGGTGCAAAGTAATAAGTTTCTGTAGGGTTAGCACAAAAAATACCACCATTTGGACCTGTAGAGCTAAATGACTGCAACGCTGCAGGACAAGACACAGTATATATAAAAAATGTGTTGTTTATTGGAGCAAAAAACTCTAACTGAAAAGTACTAGGTGTAGCAGATGGCTTAGGTATTACCAAAGTAAACACGTCCTCTCCATCAGTGCTGTTTTGTGAGCCAGCCACACTTATGGTTCTTGTAGTTCCTAGTGATTGATATGTTCCATTCTGAAGCGAATAATCAGTTACATTTGTATAAGGAGAGCCGCCAAAAGTATCAGGAAACCCTACATAGGTAGGTAATCCAGTTCCAGAATTAAACTCTCTACCAAAAGGAAACTGATTAGTGTTGTTTTGAGATGTTATTATGTTATACGTATTGCCATTGTATGTAGCTAACACGCCATCAGGTATAACAGCTCCCATGTACATGTGTATAACAATAGCTCCGACATCGGATGGAGTTCCACCTACATCAATATCTGCAGTAAAATAACCATTGCTTGGATTTGATGCAGAGAAGTTAGTATTACATGGGTTGCCAGGTGATACAGGAGGAGTACATGAGCCTGTAGATATAACAATACCGTACTGTATTTCAATATAAGTACTGTCTGCTAATATTACAAACTGACTAGTTGCTGTGTCGTTAATTTTTGTACCAGCACCGCCATCTAGAAATACATAGTTCCCAATCCCTGGGGTAGTTAGTGTTTCAGGGACAAAGACAGTTGGCTGAATTGATGTAACATTTGCATTTTGTGCAAAATAATAAGTTACTGTGGCATCAGCGCATGTGTCATCTCCTTGAACTGGAGACCCAGCAAAACTATCTAGTTGTATGGGACAATCTGTCTGAAAAGAAAAAAATGTTCCTTGTATCGGCCCATAAAAATCTACATTGATTTGGCTAACGCTAGCTGAGTTTTTAGGAATAACCTGAGTATAAACTCTAGTTCCTCCACCCCTTAAGTCTATCTGACTTGCGTTAACTGTAATCGGTTGAATATTTCCAGTCGGAATATATGTGCCATCAGCTTGTATCGTGTATATTGGAAGCGCTGAAGTGCTTACAGGCGTGTTGTTAGGAGAACCATAATAAGTTGGCTGTCCTAACGGAGTGTTTAATCCAACAGGTCCTTGGTTATTACCTATATATGTAAGCTGATTATATGTCTGTCCATTATATGTGGTTAATATTCCATCAGGAATTGTATTACCAACAATAGAATAAATTACTACTGCACCCACATCTGTACCACCACTAATCTGACCCAAGAAAGTTCCCCTAACATCAGCAGACTCACCACCGACCTGGCCACAAGGTAAAGCACATTGTGGGCATGGTTGTGCAGGTAATAAAACGCAGTTAAGTAACTCACGAACTATTATACCATTTGAATAAAGTCCATTTGACGCACAGATATTCATATCCTCATCAGCAAAGATTGCTGTTGAAGTTGCTAAGTCTGGTCCGTTTAAATAATATGTTCCTGATACTGCCATTCTATTTATTTTAATTAAGGTAAAGGTGTTGGGTCATTACAGTCACAGCAGACATCGTTTAAGTCTGATGTTCCGTAGCATAAAACTGCTTCTGTTGGTTGTCTATAATCGTATACTAAATACAATTGATTTCCTGTTGATGCCATTGTATAGTCTCCAATGTATTGGTCTGGCGCAAGAGTAACATCTAAAGGTAAAGGTGAGCCAGCGGCAGAAAGTAAAGAAAGTATACCTGCTGGAGTAGCTGGGTATTGAACATTAGTTCGTAAAGCATAAAACTCATTTTTAGTTGGTTCAAAAACAAAATTATCTGAATTTCTTTTATGGCAAATAACTTGAACCAGTGCATTATCAGCTGGTATAACTCCTGCACCTTGCGGAGCAGTAACAGAGTCAAACTGACTAATAGTAATAAAGTCAGTTCCATCAACAAATGTTACTTGCTCAGAGTGTAATGGAGATAAATATGTTCCGTCCACCCATCTGTACTCGTTGTGTATTGTCTGACCTTCGTCAGGTGAATTTGTTATACATACCTGAGTTACGGTAATAATCTCGGCAACAGGGCAAGTAACAGTAATCTGTATGGTAGCTCCTGCTTTACCTATTAAAACAACCTGAGCCTCCGATTCACTAACAACGTTTTTATCAAAGGTAAAACTACTGCTGCCATCAGTAATAACAGTTGTAGGCACAACATCTACTCCATTGTATGTAACCTCTAAACTACTTCCTGATGAATTACTTGCCTGAATTTCTATATCTGTATTTCCTACTAATAACCCTAGGTCTATACAATACTCAAAGGTCTTATCCTCTGGGAAAGTAAAGGTCCTATCAATTCCGCAGGCAATACAAGATTCTTCAGACGGTAGTTCCTCGTCATTTATACTTAGAACATACTCATTCATGTATGGGTCATACCCACCAATCTTTTGATTGTTTAGACTATTAATAAATCTATCTCTAAACCAAGACCTCATGCCAGATTCAGAAATTACTGTAAGCTTTTCGTTTTGTCCTGCAGCTCCTGTAAGCATAATTACTGCGCCTCGTTTAGCGTCAGTAAAATATTTATTATAACCCCAAGAACAAAAACTTTCTGGGTTTCTTGAGATGCCATACTCTTCTATTCTAGCTATCTGAGTTCCTAAAACCTCAGGTACAGAGGCTATCTGTCCCCCACCTGCTGAGTCACTTAATAAGTTTTTACCAGCTAATACATAGGATATTTTATCCTCCTGTAATACTAGTATATCAGTTTCTCTTCCATGAAGTTTTTCAATTGGGCCATATATATCTTCACAAGGTTTGAAATTTAATAACCCTAAGTTAAATTCGTTTAGCTTGTTTACATTACTTTCGTTATTATAAACACCACTATATGTTAAATCAGCAAAGCGATGTGCTTGCTTGAATTCTAATTCAGAAGTAGAGGCTGTTCTTTCTCCTAAAGAAAATTCTTTTCCTACAATTGAGTCTCTTATTCTATAACTTTCAACACCATTAGCAAAAGTGAAACAGTTAAAGAAATCCGTTAACACAATAGCGGACTGAGCTCCTGTTTGGTTTTGTATATTACCTTCATGTCTACCTGTTGCTTTGTCAATATTATATACGTCTGCAGACTCATACCATAAATCTGGAGTAGCATCCGTTGGCTCAGTCTCAAAAACTATAGTATTTTCAGCTCTAAAAACTTCTATGTTGGCTTCTATCTTTGCTCTCCTACTATCCGAGTGCTTAGAACCTCTACATGAGTTTGTGCCTACTAATCCAAGGGAAAGTAAGTTGTTATCCGTTCCTCTTAAAAACTGGTATTGGTACACACACCTGTCTTGTGGCATTGCACCTAAAGCATCATTAGTAGTAGCTGCTGTTTGTAAAGCAGGATTGTAGTAGTTCTGAAAATATGGTGGTGGACAGTCAGGACCATTAGAAACATTAACCGCTCCATTGTCTAACCTGGCCTGTATATTATCTCCATCAAACCACTCTTTAAAATTATCATAATCTTGTGATGATGTTAGTTTTAAATCTAAGGTATATTCTCTTCCATCACATCCACCGCTACGTCTTCCTGCTCTTCTGAATTTAATATACATACGTATCCTTGAACCAGCAGGAATTGTGTAATCTATATACTGCCCTGGGTTGTTAGGGTCTTCTACACCGCATGGATACGCAAGCCTTGGATGGGAGTTTCCGCTTTTTTGACGCACACTTCTTTGTCCATACAATACAGTGGGAAGGTCACCTGGTTCTACTTGAAAATCATTTGCTATAATTTTCATATATGTTCCAGCTGGAACTGTAACACTGTTTCCTTGCCCATCCGCAACGTCTAAGAAATTTTCTTCCTGAGCTTCTTTCTGTAGAACAGTAGCGTATTGACAACGGTTGGTAGCTCCTCCTGTATCTCTTTTCACCCTAAGCCTATCTCCCTCTTCAACTTTTCTTGCATTCTCTCCTTCTAATAAAAAGTAAGTGGAAGATGTTGACAGCTCATC
>Ga0181412_1000570_pt1 | contig 15669 bp, 15 predicted proteins | sample 35SPOviralmetaG_FD_130113 | JGI IMG/M metagenome (GOLD analysis project Ga0181412, IMG submission 130113) | Marine viral communities from the oligotrophic San Pedro Time Series (SPOT) site, San Pedro Channel, CA, USA - 35 SPOT_SRF_2012-08-15 | ecosystem: Environmental > Aquatic > Marine > Strait... | reverse complement strand
GTTTTATTGTGAACTAAAATTTTGTCATTCTTATAAGAAACATTTGTTATTAGTTCGGATACTTTATATTGAGATACAAACATATTTAAGAATTCATTTGTATCCTTAATAATATTGTTATTGACAATTACAGTAGTCTCACCTAAATTTGTGTCAAAGATTGCACCATGAACGTAATATTCTTCTTCGTCTTCCTTTTCGAAAAATACAGAAGCAATCAATGATTCATTTGAATCGAAATTACTCCCATTAGAAACCACATTAGTTACTTTTCTTTCTATTTTTCCTGATGAATTAACGCTCTGATTCATATAAACTACGCTGTAATTATTTTTTAAAAGCTTCTTTTCAAATCTTTGAGTGGCATGATCTGGGAAGCCAGCCATATAGATAGAAGTATTGTTGGATTTCTTGGATGCGATCTTTAAATCTAGAAGCTCATTGGCGACTTTAATTTGCCAGTCATCTATTTTAAATGCGTATACTTCATAGAAAGAGCCTGTTTGACAGAGTACTATTGTCTTTGTCCCAAATTTTGCGATATATTCATTTTGAATTTTAATGTATTGGTCAATCAATGACATTTTCTAAAATTTACAAGTTTCTTATTTTTATATGAAATTTTTTGTGCGTCAAAATTCAAATTTTTTTATATAAAATAATTTATAAATATGTTCGATTCTGCTTGCCTTCAAAAAGCGGCATCAATTGCTCACGAAAAAGATAAGGCGATTGCATTTGACTATTATGATGATAGCGTTAACAAAGAATGTAAGATTGTAAAATCGAATGACGATAAACTGCTATACAGATCTAACGATGAGTATACGTCTCCTTTAGTTGCTATGTATAGAGTAGGTGCTGATATCATTTTGGAAACGCAAAATACAATTTACATCGTTTCCGGTAAAATGATTTAATATACAAAAAATTCTGTTTAATTTTTATATATGTTTAAAATAATATAAATGAACGATTCTGTACTTCTCAACGCCAAACAGCAGTACACGGATAGACTTGTTAAAAAAATAACCGAACCAATCACAGACTTTATCGAAGAATTGTCTTGTAAATGTAAAGAAGAGGCCTATGAAGGTAATGAAGAGGACGATACATTAGTTTACATACAAAATGAATTAGAGGAAATTGCTAAATATGATGAAAAGAAAATAAAATCGGTTTCTTCAAATATTAAAGCTAGAACAGAATGCGAATATCTTGAAGAGCTTCTACAGTCAGTATTTATCCTCCACACAAAAGTACTAAATTCCGCTTTAACCAAGAATAAGGAGGCAAAACCGGAAGTTGTAATTCCGTCGATAGAAACTTTTATTTATAAATGCTTAAAAAATTCAGCCCGCGTTATCTGGAAGCAAGTATACATTTTTGAAGACATCGTAAATGATTGTGAAACACAGAAAAACAAAAACACCCTTGAAATCATAATTGAAAAATCTGTGTTTGAAACAATTAACGAACTCCTTCCGATTGACAAACTTGTTATGTTGAATGTTAAAGAATATTATAACGATTCCTCCAGCGATTCAGAGTCAGACTCTGAAGAAGAAGAAATTCCTAAGAAAAAAGGAAAGAAGAAGTTCTTCCCTAAGAAACGCTTTGGTGGATATGCTGATTCAGATGATGAAGACGATGATGATATGCCTATGATGCCAACACCTGTTTCAGAGCCAATGCCCGCCCCAATGCCCACACCAATGCCAGCTCCTCCTGTTCCAATGCCTGCCCCTGTTGCTCCTGCACAACCCCAGCTAAAAACGGTAGATATCGACCCAAGCTCTACAAATATGCTAGACTCAGTAAACGCATCGGAAATGCCAGGACAGCAGCAGTCAAGAGTGCAGTTTGACCCTAGTTTAAATCCTCCTAATGTAAATGTTTGAAATCAGTGAAATTTGTTACGAACGCACTTATTTACTGGGATGTCGATAAATTTATTGAAACCAATCTGACGTGTAATCATTAAAGGGGTTTTGCCTTCCTTAAATTCTTTTTCGAAGGTATCTTCAATCGTATCAGTATCTTCAACATCTACCTTTGACGGGAAACCATCGGTTAACTGTTGGATTCGCACGCCTTTGATCCTTGCAAATTCGTACTTTGTTAGTATGGTTGGTTTTCCCATGTTCATAGTTAATTACTTAAAATATATATAAAAATTTTCAAAACATTTTTCAAAAAATGATAAGGAATTTTAATCAATATTTTCAAAATATCTTAATATAATTAAAAACCCTTATAAAACATTTTACAATTCAATTGAATTAAACTTCTCTTTAACGTAATCGGGAACGTCAATATCCCAAAATTTCTTAAAATGTTCTGGCATCCAATGTTGCGACACTATTAAGAACATTGTCATTATGTTCTGTTTTACAACATTCATAACATTTAAGTGAACCCATTTGAAATTTATCAAATGTTTTTTTTTGCTTCACATATCTTACACTTTCTTAATTCATTGGTCTTAATGGCTTCTTCGTGTTTTTTCTTTTGTTGTTCTTTGAGTTTGGCATTATTTTTGGCATTTGCACATTTCTTACATTGATTTCTATTTTTTCTGAATGCTTCAAGTAATTTCTTTTCACCACATACATTACACTTTCTTTTATCATTCATTTTTACAAATCCTAATAATTGTGTACAAATTTTTAAAACATTTTTGAAAAAATGATAAGGAATTTTGTGAAAGATTTTCAACTTTGACTTGTGTTCATCACAAAACCTAATAAATTTTGTGCGTTGTTTTCAAATTTTTTAAATGTAATTATAATTATGTTGAAAAAAACATGTATACGTCTAACTATTTCAAAAGTGCAAGTAGAGCCGGTGGCATCATCTTCAATAGCGATTTGTCGCAGATCTTATTAGTTTTAAATAAGTTATCTTTTTTAAAAGGTGAGTTTAAGTATGGCCTACCTAAAGGTCATATAGAAACGTGTGATAATTTCAATATAAAAATTTGCGCACAGAGAGAAATTTTGGAAGAGACAGGAATTTTCTTTCCTTTGAATGAGTTTGCAAATTGTGTAAAAATTTGCGATACAATTTATTATATATTGAAAATCGATAGTGCTGATAACGTTTTTATTCCGCAAGATAAAACTGAAATAGCGTATTGTGGTTTTTTTGATATTCCGTCTATTTATCATATAAACACTAATAGAACTCTGCAAAAAGCGTTAAAACAATTAGATCGTTTAAAAGATTTTTTGAAATAAAATTACTTATAAAATTTTGAAAAATGTTGCGTAAAAAATTATAAAAATATTATATAATTGTTAATTGTTAATTGTTAATAATGTTGATTTCACAAAATTTCAATGGCATTTCTATATCAATATGTGTTGATAATGTAGAGTTTGAAAAGAATAAGGAAAACTTTACCGAATTGAACCAAATCTGTAGTGAGGTTATGAGCCGTGTCTCGATTTTAATGTTACATTCTAATGAAGAAGACGATGTATACGAAGAATCTATTGACGCCTTAACAGAAAGTGAAAGTGAAACTGATGAAGACGACGATGATGATAATTTGACAGTGGATTCAGATGAACGTGATAAAATTAATTTAAAATCATCTATTAACAATGAAATAATTTTGTCAATCTTACAAAAGAGAAACGCTCAAGATGCTATTGAAATTCTAAAAAAAGAAGAAACTGATTTAATTTATATCGAGAACACGACTAAATCAGATCGTCTTTGGGTTCATGAAAATTTATGTAATGATTTTGAAATCCGTTCTATTCACACAAATGGAGATTTTGTTTTATCTTTCAAGAAATTGTAACAATCTGACAAAGTTCAACAACCTGACAGAGTTCAATAAAACTGACAATTTATTTTCAATGACACACAACCTTCAATCACTTCAACAAATTCCTTATTAAAATCACAAAAAATGTTAAAAAAATAAACCTAAAATCACAATATATATTGAGATTCTCCTTGGTGTAGGATTAGAACGCTGTCTAATCCTACACCAATATATTTAAAAAGGTCGCTGCGGGGCAGAAAGCAAAGGATTCGTCCCACAAAGCAAGGGATTCGTCCCAAAAAGCGAGGGATTCGTCCCAATATTGAATTACCAAGATAACCGGTTTAATCCCCTTGGTAAAATCCATTCATATCATTTGAGAAGTACAAAATACATCTCAAATTTGCAGATTATACAATAAGTATAATAGATAATAATGGAAAATAATCAAATTATGAAATCATCAACTAAAATTCCTAATGAAATTTCTAAAAATGTTTCTGGGAAAAATAAGGAAAATGATGACAAAATAAAAAACAATATGATCGAGTATGATAACGACTTTTATAAAATCTACGATGATGTTTCTATTAGTGTTTTGAAAGAAATTGACGCACCAAATGGAAGCATCATTAGGCGTATAATGTTCTTCAACAAAAATAAAAAGACCAAGATCTGGGTAACCGATACAAACACCGTTCTTATAAAGAAAGGTAATGATTACACAGAAACGGATTATTATTTTGATGAAGATGAAGTTGAAATCAAAAAAATCGTGTAAAAGGGATAAATATCCTATGATTTTTTATGTGAATATCTCAAAACTGCACCTAAAATCTTTATTAATCAACATTACACCTGCAGCGTTGTCAAACTCCCCTCCATATCTAGGAGCTGAAAAAACAGTAACAAGTTTCCTATTTCCGTAAAATTCGTATCCATCTTCTACTACTTGATGACCTCTAATAAGGATGTCGACACCTATTTTCCACATAAACTCGTTTAAAGCCTTATTGCCAAATTCAAAACTAACTCCACGTTCTGATTCTCGAAACGTTTCAATTTCGTTCGTTGGATCCGACCAAAGCAGATCGCATATAATACCCTCATCCGGTACATCACATGGCTTTCGCAATGCTTCAATGCTATTTAAATTATTCATTTTATCTGAAATACCACCATGCGCACAGAATGCTAAGGGAACATTTTTTTCAATACCAACCGTCGCAGCAATAGAAAGTGTGTTAAATACGTCGATAAATTTTTTCCAAAGTTTGATTGAATCACGACGTTTACATTCATCATAAAACCCGTACTCATATGACACATCCGCAGTTTCGTGATTTCCTCTCAATAGAATCACATCGTGTCTATACATAATTTTATAACAAAAAAGTGTCAAAATCGTTTCTAAGCTTTGTTTACCTCTATCAACGTAGTCGCCCAAAAAAAGATAACGGTTTGATGCACTTGGTGTACCTAGTCGTTCGAAAATTCTATTAAGATCTGGAAATTGCCCATGAATATCGCCTACAATTTTAATAGGTGTAATCGTTCTAATCAACATTTTCTCACTTAAAAATAAGGAACGAGCTTGTTTCAATACCCAGTCAATCGCTTTAAGAGGTATTGGCAATTCATTAACGTTCTTATTTTGTTTTAATGTATGTATTAATTTTTTACAATAATCATTTATAACTGTTTGATTTGACATTACTATTATAATCTTTTTAAATTTTGTTAAAAATACGCATTAAACAATAGAGTTGTTTATGAAAATTTCGCGTGAATGGTTTGTTTCTAAATCATCAAAGTATTCATTTTTAATTGATTCGTTTATAATTTTCATTGGAGAGCTGAATTTTGCAATTTTAAGAATAGGAATTTGATGATTTTCATCCAGTTTCAAATATTCTCTGTGTCTAACAATTAAAGAAGAACTGGAAAATCCGATGGGTTTTCCTGTTATACATATAAAGTTAGAAAGTAATTTCAACCAAAAATCATCAACTTTAGAACCAAAAAAACATTTCAATTGTTTCATCAAATATTCATTCACTTTGTCGATTCCGGAGTCTTTATATATTATAGATACTTTTTCATCAGAGCAATTCAATACTTTTTCTAATTGATCTGTAGCATCTGTAAAATCTTCACCTGAACTTGCGTAGTGAAAGCTATCAAGAATTGATTGAGTAATTGGAGGTGTTATACAACTGACAGCATATAATCCAATATTAGTGATATGTTTGAATTTTTCTGGAACTTTAATATCTAATATAAAAAAACCTTCTCGTACTTCATCATTTTCTTTATCATATATTAGATCATCTAAATGATAGGAAAGTCTTCGTGAAATGTAACCGGCCTTTGATGTTTTTAAGGAAGTTGAAATTTGACTAATACGACATTTTTTAATTTCATCAAAATATTTTTCATCTGCTAAACCGTTGAGATATTCACGAATCTTTATTTTGTGATTTTTATTTCCCTTTGCTTTAGTATCAATCATAAAATCTATTTCCTTTAAATCGAAACCAACACTAAAACCATTAAAATAGCAATCCTGTAATCCAATATCATACATATTTTTTATCTTATCTAAAATATCCCGACTTTGTATAATTTCATTTTGAATTTCATATTTATCTTTGTAATCATATAAGCAATTTCCAATAACAGCATCTTGTATTATTGATGGATTTAGTGAATTGTTAGCCATATCAAATAATTCATTCTTTATGTGTAAATCTTCTAACAATTTATTATTCATTTGAGGTAAATGAATGTTAAGTTCATCTCCGTCAAAATCTCCATCAAATAAAGAAAGAACTCCTGGATGTAACTGAATTGTATTAGTGTGATTCCACACCACATTCATTGAAATAAAATTTGATGTTCGAAGTGTAGGTTGTCTATTCACAATTACAAGTTCGCCTTCCTTTAAAGATCTAACAATTAGTTGTCCTTTAATAGGTTTTTTAAACCGAATATCAAATTTCTTTTTGTTTTCTATTACATATAATATGTCGTCTGTTTGGTTTTCGTAAATCTCTGTTAATGTTAATATGCTTTTAAATTTTATTGGTAATGATACTTCATTAAGCCTTAAAAATGTATTTCCTGTCATTACAGCACGAGCACAGTAATTCGTCCTTTTACCGGCGAGATCTCTGCGAAATCTGCCGTTTTTTCCAGTTCCGATTCTTATCTTCAATTCTGCTTGAATCTTAATGCGTATTTGTTCGACTTTTTCATCATCTTCTTTCAAAAAGGCATCATTTAATTGTTCATATAATATTTTCAAATTGTCTTTAAACACTCCATCGAAATTTGAGTTGTCAGGTATACATTTATTAGGCAAAACAATAGTTGTTCCTATTTTTGTAATATTATCAGATTCAAAAAATTTTGAATAATTTGGTATTTCATTTTTTTGCTCTTCCGATAAAATATGAAATGAAATACCAGAAATCATTTTGTTTTGTAATTGTGTGAAATCAAAACAAACAAAAATGAAATTCCAAAATATACATTTTGAGAAATTTTATAATACATTTGCTTTATTTTTACAAAATTATTATAAAATATCTTTTATATCAAAAAAACAGGAAGAAAATGAAATAAACGATTGTTTCAAATATTACAAAACTTTCACATTAGATTTGATAAACATAACAAATGGTAATATTATAAAAATATGTGGTATGACAACAAGAGGATATTTTATCATTAATGGTTCATCGTATGTATGGCCTTTTAAAGAGATTAGTATACCAAATCGAATTTACAAATTCAATGATTATATAGAAATTTGGACGGCAAAACCAAATATGCCTTGGACGATGTATTCTGGTAGAATGAAATTATTTGTTCATAAGGAGGTGTTATGTTTAGAACAAAAATACGGCGATACAAAATACTCGTTAAAGAAATACCTTGAGAATTTGAAAATCAATGATAACAAATTATTGGAACATTTTGAAAATAATGATCAATTCAAATTATCATATGTTGAATTAAAAGATGAAGAAACTATTGACAATTTTGAATCACCTTTTATACAAAATTTTGATGAATATGAAAAGAAACTGAAATATCTGTGTAAAATGATTGAAATGTTGTTTTCAACAATTGAATTTGATGATCCTAATGATATTGAAAACAAGAGAATAATTTCAACGGAGTTTTTTGTTGGATCGTTGTGTGAAAATATTGAAACCATAAAGATTATGAATGTGATGATTAAAAGAATACATGCAAACGGTCAATTCATTGATAGGAAAAATTATTTTGATTATATTTCAACTATATCAAAAGTTATTAGAGGATCAGCAAATCATTCATGTAATTATACAAAACGTGAATGTCATAATTCTCACTTTGGTGTCTATTGCCCGTATCGTGCAACAGAAGGCGAATCAATTGGGCTTTCGAGTGATCTTGTTCCTGGCGTTTCAATTAAGAATTTTGATAAAGAAACAGATGATTCATTGAATGGCAATTGTAATGGTGGCAAAATTATTCCATCAAATAAATATGATGCAGGTATCGTATCAAAGCAAATACTATTTAGACGACATTTACCGCCGGTCAGAATCAGTTATGCTGTAACCCATGTTCGTCAAGCATTGAATAGCGTATATTCACAAAAGCCGATTATTCAACCGAACGCAGCTGATATTTGTATGATTAACGGTCAAAATGTTCTAGTCGCTGTTTCATCATATATGGGATTAAACATTGAAGACGCCCTTGTCATCAATCAAGATTTTGTAAATCGCGGAGGATTCCAAAGTCTTATCAAAAAACGTTTCAAAATAAAAAAAAAACCAAAAGAAACATTTGAAAAGATACCCAAAAAATTTGATATCATTGGTAAAAATGAAATAATGATTATCAAGATTGATTTAAATGGTAAGAAGACGTATTATCGTAATGAGATGTCGGCTTCTATAAGGATTATTGATATAATTGTTAATAAAAATGATGTTTATTGGGAGCAAGAATGTATACACAAAATCGAAATTGGTGACAAGCTTTCGACACGATCAGGACAGAAAGGGGTCATTGGAGCTATAGTGCCATCGTGTGATTTACCATATAATCGATATGGAGAAGTGCCTGATCTTGTAATAAACCCTTGCCATTTGCCTTCGAGAATGTCGATCAGCCAATTATTGGAATCCTTTTTCGGACTGCGTGCTATTATAAAAGGTTGTCGATTGAATGATATTGAAAAAGTTGTTTATAATTATAAAAATAATCAAGGCAAAGAGTATTTTTGGTGCGGTAAAACCTGCCAAAAAATCAAAAACAAAATCTTCTTTGGTCCCGTGTTCTATATGCCACTTCATCACATTTCTTATAAAAAATGTCGTGCACGAAATACTGGTTTTTGTGATACTTTGACTGGACAACCTTTGAAAACAGGAAAGGCGTTACGCATTGGTGAAATGGAACGAGACGCAATAATTGCACGCGGTCAAAATCAAATTTTACATGAACGATTTTCATATGATCATCAAACGGTAAGTGTGTGCCAAAACTGTGGATGGCTCGAGCCATTTCACCAATGCTGCAAAAACCAAAGAATTTTGCGAGTTGCAATATCAAAAACAACGATATTAATGCTTTACGAACTTTACGCGCAAAATATTTTTCCAAAACTTGAGCTAAAAAACGTGTAAAGTTTGATTTGAGTTCCTAATCATTTTAGAATTCAATAGAATTAAACTTCTCTTTAACGTAATCGTGAACGTCAATATTCCAAAATTTCTTAAAATGTTCTGGCATCCAATGGAAAGGTGTGTTAAATTCATTACATACAAAAGCAATGTTTGTTCCACAATATTTTTCGTTGTTATTATAGCGGTCATAAGACATATGCCAATCTTTACAAGCACTAAGACTCATTGGAATATTTGTATATTCACAACGAAAACGATACTTACAAACCTTATCATAAAATGTAAGGAATAAGTCTTTGTATTCACCAGATTTCCAACCTAGTCTTTTTTTATTACTTCTTTCATTGGCAAATGTGTTTGCGAGAAATGTTAGTTCAGTATGATTTATAATTTTAACATCCTTATTTCTATAATTCTCAACAATCTTTATTGACTCATTAATCATTTTATTAATACGATCTTTTCGTTCTTGTGAATCTTCACGAATACTTAATTCTTTAACGAGGTCGAATTTCTCCTTAGACCACTGGGCTTTTCCAGGAGAGCAATCAGGAAACTCATTATAAATTTTATGATTTTTAAAATTTCCAATACAAGCTGTCATATAGTTCGTTTCAGGGCAAATATGAATTATACGTAATTCATTATAATAATATACAAAATATTCAATATACTTATTATTCTCATCAATTTCATAGTCATTTTGATATACGCTTTCCCAATATTCGATAGCCAATTTAAAACGACCTTGTAATATTTTATGTTTTCTTTTGCCAAAAGTTATATCGTTTCCTTCTTTGTTTTTAACACGAAAACGTTCGTCTGTCTTATCGTATCTCATCATATTCGGTAAATATTTCATTTCTTCCTTAACTTCATCTTCATTCTCAAAATTAATATTGAAATTAATCACCTTTTTATAGACAGTACCAATTATTAAATTTTGACCTTGTTTATTAGAAACTCTTTGTATATCTTCTGGTTCTTCCAAGATTTGTGTTCTCATTTCATTTGTAATAATAGTATTAGGACCTTCAACATTAACAGAATGAGAACCAGATTGAAATACTTGACATACTGCTCCTAAATTGTTTATATCATTATAACCTCTTATGGTCTCTTCAATACGTTCTGGTGAAGTAGTGTTAAACCAACCTTGTTTTACAGTTAGTGGTACTCCTGAATAGAAACATTTGTTTTCTTGATTTTTCAGTAATTCAGTTAAGATATTTATGTAATATTCTTTTGGTTTTTTGTCTTTTGGTGTTCTGCTTTGCATAGTAGTTGCGACACCATCAAGAACATTTTCATTATGTTCTTCACGTTCTTTTTTATTACAACATTCCTTACATTTAAGTGAACCCATTTGAAATTTATCAAATGTTTTTCCTACACCACATTCCTTACACGTTCTTGTATCTTTGTTCTTAATACCATCTTCATATGTTTTCTTTTGTTTATCGTTAATACATTTCTTACATTGATTACGTCCTTTATCAAAATCACTAAGGAATTTATCTTCACCACATATATTACACTCTTTTATTAATTCATTCATTTTTTACAAATCCTAATAATTGTGTACAAATTTTTAAAACATTTTTGAAAAAATAATAAGGGATTTTAATCAATATTTTCAAGTTTGATTTGTGTTCATCACATTTCCTTATTAATCTTTATTTACAAATAATACTTAATTTCATCAACATCAATATAAATTGCATGCGTTGAAAATTGCACCTTATACATGGGAGAGCCATCACGATTACGAACAATTTTAATAATTTTTCCGGAAAAATTTCCAGACGTTTGAGTAATAGGATTAAACATATACTTTTTGATGCATTTACCAATGTTTGAACGTAAATCGTTTGAAACTATACATTTATTTACATTCAAAAGGTCATTTAAGTTGATAGCACCAATACTATCACTAACTGCAAGAACGTGTGAACACACTGCAAAATCAGAGAACACACAACAATCGCAATTCATTTTATTTGCCTTTTCATTAAATCGAACGGTTCTAAAAGAATTGCACTTTTTTAAATGGTTCAAATCAAAATTTGTATTTGTATCAATATCTTCTTCAATTTTTCCTTTTATAGAATTATTTGATTTTTCTATTCTTTTATTATCAATTTCAATTCCTATAAATGAAGAACGATTTACAAGATAAATTTGATCTTCGTTTGATATATATTCATTGGTTTTATTTTTATTTGTTTTAAACAAATGTTCGACTAAAATTTGTATTTGGTTATTGTTCAAACTTTCTAGAAGTTTAAAATCGATTTTGTTCTTTTCAAGAACACTTCGAGGTAAAGCAGAACGGATTAAAGCATGGTTCAATTGCTTTCTGTCAATACAATACCTACCATCAGGATCAAAGCATTTCCCTGTTAAATCACAAATAATTTTAAATACAAAGCATTCTTTAATAAAAATTTTGTTTGTTTTGGAATGAAAGGCCGAAATTCCGGATAAATTAGCGTGTTCTTTTTTATAATCATCGCGTGTTTCAAATTTATCAACGATGCGGCATATATGATACCCATCGCTATTTTCGTTAAAGTAATGTCTATCAGAAATTAAAATAAGTTTTCCAGAAAATTCAAACAAATTATCAGAAGTGTTTGACAAATTAACATAATTCCATTTCGAATGTGTTGTGATATCGCTGTATCTTATATTATGAATTTTTTGTTTATTAAGGTGAATTTTTTTAATATTTATAAAACTTTCAAAAGACAATTTATTCGCTTGTATTAGCATATCCCTTTCATAGTGATCATTCGTTGCTTGGAATTTATAATCTCTCGTTTCATCAATGAATTTTGATGCTAATTCTAAAACACCTTTTACACCGTGAGAAAGGAATAACGAACCGTTAGATCGAAGAACTGACATATTGTTCAATGACCGATTGAACCTTTCATTAGTTTGCGTATCCTTAGATAGACCGGGTAATTTCGTAACAAATCTGAAATTAAACGATTCACAAATAGTTTGTATTTTGTCAGAACAATTTGCTTCATATTTAGAATTCAAGTACTTTTTACAATATTCATAATGAGCATAGTACTCATCTTCTGACCTTGACTCTTGTAAGATTTGTAAGACACTTGCGTAATCGTTTGCTAAAATAGAGTTTTTTGAAGCATAACTTTCAAAAGGTCTGCGAATCACGTGTGCCCAACAAGAAATGATTACAGCATTTGTAAAGACAATCTTTGATGCTGCTTGAAACGCAAGACTCATATCAGATGTGACGCATTTTACCTTTGAAATTACATCACTTCGTGAATAACCAAGAAAACCACACGCTTTTATAAAAGATTCGAAAATGGATATTGTTCCTTTTTTCGTTTCACTTCTTGCCATTGCAAACAAAATAGGCTTGAAAGTATGTTTCCACTTTTTACGACATAAATCCCATTCAACAATAGCCGAACCTAATACAATCAGTGTCCAATCGGTATTACTAATTTTTCCTGAATTGATCGTTTTGAAAGTGCCATCAAGAGTTAATTGAATACTTTCATTTTTCATAATTTTAGAAAGATTCTGCGAAATCAATTCTTTTGATGTAAATACAATATTATCATATTTATTTAATTGTTGATGTTCTTCAATTTCACTGGATAATGTAATAAAATTAGTTTCTTTCAAATTATCAAATTGAATTTGTGAGTGTATATATATTTCATTAAAGAATTGCGAACGGTCTTCGCGAATATTTAGATTTAAACTTTTATTCTTTATATTTCTTTTTTCTTTTGAAATCACCTTATCAATTATTTCCAATGATTTTATTTTAAATTCTGATGAAATGAGCTTACGGATTGCGTCTTTTGAGACTCCATTTACAAGATATTCGTATACTTTTTTATAAACTTTCTGATTTATTATCACTGTCCCGTTTATAGTATTATATGGTTTAGAATCATCACAATTTTGATTAATCTCAAGAACAACTTCATCCATTTCTAGATTATAACTAAACCTAATTTTTGTATTGCAATTGTGATGAAAACTGCATCTACAATATATATGTTGATTACTTTTGTAAATTTTGAAGTTACCGTGAAAATAATTTTTTAATAAAGCTTTACGATAGAACTTTGTATATTTATTGAAAGGGCATTTCACAATATCGAGAACTTTCCAATTGATAATAGGTTTAATGGGATTAATAATGGTTATAGAATCTTCATCATCTGAAATAGGAATCTCCATAGCAAACTACATACAGAACTACATACGCTCTATACACAACCCAGGCCCAAAATTATAATATTTTTTGGGAAATTCATAAGGAATTTTGGGAGTAATTTTATAAAGCACTATCTAGACTACTCTATTCTACTTTGTATGTGGGGATATAGGTCATGGGTATTGTCTGTCGTGTTATTGGTGTTCTTACACTTTCTTGTTCTTGGGAGGTCTTCCTCTTGGCTTCTTTTGGATGACATCAAGAGTCTTGTCCTTGGGAGGTCGTCCACGTTTCTTCTTCACAACAGGAATAGTCGAATCATCAGTTGATGCAAATAACGAATCAAATTTAGTCTTGAAGCTTTTAACGCGTTCATATGATATGGATGCATCAGATGTTGATGCGATGACATTTTGAAGAAGTTCTAAATTATTTTCAAGAGATTTGAATGAGGATGAAAGTAGACCATTTTCAGTAGTCGTCTTCGTTGAAACAGGGACAATTTTTTTTGGCGCGACAGACTTTGGCGCGACAGACTTTGATGCGTCTTTCTTAGGACGACCACGTTTCTTTTTAGAAGGTTCATGAGTCTCATCATCATTATTGTTATTACCATCAGATATAGTTTCATCTTCTACAAGAGGTTCTGATGCGAATATGACAGACTTTGGCGCGACAGACTTTGACGCGTCTTTCTTAGGACGACCACGTTTCTTTTTAGGAAGTTCATGAGTCTTCTCTTTTTGAGCATCATCGGGAATCTCATTTACATTTTCATCAGCATCGTCTCCGGCGTCTTTATCGTCTTCTGCGTCTTTATCGTCTGCGGCGTCTTTATCGTCTGCGACTTCTTTATCGTCTGCGGCTTCTTTATCGTCTGCGGCTTCTTTATCGTCTGCGGCACACTTTGGGGTGTGTAATGAAGCTATACGTGATGATTTACGAGGAGATTGAAACGCCATCTCTAAATATACGCGGAGGTGCGGGGCGACCGGTGCTTTTCGGCGAGTATGTCTTACGGACATCAGATATGCACACATATCTTTTGTTCGGGATTACATTCTAATCATCGAATGAGGTTCATGGTTCGAGATCCGGAGAGGTCTAAGCTTTTTTATTTTTTGTCATGTAGTCTATCGTAAGCGCAATCTACGCCTGCCTCTACGTGTAAAATCGTACATAAAACAACTTCTCAAGTAAAATAGTCGTGTGGACATGTGCGCATTGCGTGATTGAAGGACACGAACACGATCGAACAATCCATCGAGCGTACAAACGCAAACGCACTATACCTAATCACGTCGTGCGTAGACGACAACGAAACATGAAATCAATATATTGCGATGTGTGCGGGAGACACCTCGACGTACGCTTGACAATGGAATGCTCGAAAGGACATCATCAGTGTGGCTATTGTTACACGAGACGCGGTCGAGAGATGTTTGCGCGAACAAAAAACGCGAATAATCCACAAGTGATGGTGGAATTACAAAAGTGCTTCATTTGTAAAATTCCTTTAGATGATCATCAAATTTCAAAAGATCTTGATGGCATCATCATGCGAATGATAGCGGGAGGAATGGCTGATAGATATAATGTTACACATGTAAAAAAAAGAGAGAAGTTCATTTCACATCTGTTGAAAAAAATGCGACACATAAATCCTGCGTGTTTCTTCGAGACTCAAGAACTCGATCTCATGAATGACCAAGCATATCTTGATCATAGAATTACAATAGATAAAGCGTTCGAGACTCGCGATGAAGTCCATAGACTTGCAAAAAAATCATTTTTCGCGTGCTGTTCAGCTACAGAATTAGACGCGATTCATTTACTGCATACGCTATATTATCCAGAAGAACACCCGGCTTTTGTTAGTGATTTAGATGATTGTGAGTTCTTTGAATACGCCTTTGAAGATGACATCATAGATCTTACCTTGTTGCATAGTGTTGCATAGTATAACTAGTTAAAGGGACTACTAC
>Ga0181412_1000569_pt1 | contig 15743 bp, 16 predicted proteins | sample 35SPOviralmetaG_FD_130113 | JGI IMG/M metagenome (GOLD analysis project Ga0181412, IMG submission 130113) | Marine viral communities from the oligotrophic San Pedro Time Series (SPOT) site, San Pedro Channel, CA, USA - 35 SPOT_SRF_2012-08-15 | ecosystem: Environmental > Aquatic > Marine > Strait... | reverse complement strand
TTTGCATGACGCGACTTAAACGAAGCACGTTTCTTTTTCATTTTGTCAGACTCACCCGCTTTAGGTTTTCCTGCTGTGGACGCACCTTGCTCACCGAAACGAATAAGCTTAACAGTTTCACCCTCTTTAGCCAAAACAATGTGAGACTTCTTAGGGTGCTGTGGTGTTTTCTTAGCCTTATTGACTCCTGCGAGTCTATGTTTTTTGAGTAAGTTTTTTATTCTGTTGTCCATAGTTGCAAATATACGAAAAATTAAGTATACGCAACATTGCTCTTGATTGCGTTTGGAAGCTTATTTTCAAGTTCGGTTTTAACCAAGCCTGCAACTGCTGCATATCCAAATTCATTCCAATGCTGATGGTCTGTCTGAAGAAAAGCAGAATCCATGTACCCGTCTAAGTTTAAGTCTAATACGCTCATAATATCTATAAGGGAGACTAAATCTGAGTTTTCTGAATATTCGGCCACAACCTCTTGTTGCCATACCCATATCTTTTCGCCCCCATCTTTAAGCTCCGCTTTAGGAATCGCTGTGTAAGACGCACCCACTGTAAACGCTCCTTCTATTATTGTAAGTATCCCTTGACTTATGTTGTAGTCTAACAGCTTCCGCAGCTTAGTTTTAATCAAGTCCTCAGCCTCTGAATCTGTTAAAGCTTCTGCTCCTGAGTAGCTAGCAGCCATTTGGAATCTAGTGATTGTTCCTCCGCTAGTGATAATACAATCAGGGTTAACATCATACAACCCTGTACTTTTGGCTATTGAAAGCGCAGCAGTCTGTGAAGAGCCACTTATACGGGCATTGAAGTCTGTTTCATCTTTTGGGCTACTGTCACTATCTAAATGAAGGTCTACTTCTTCTCTAAAAAACAAACCGTTAATTGTATAAGAGTAAGCATCGTAATTGTCATGACTATGTAAAAAGCTCCAAGCTTCTTTATTATTTGTGTTAGGCTGTGAAGGTGAAGACAAGTCCCCTTGCTCTAGGCCTCCGTAAAACATAGAACTAGGCCCGATTTGAGCTACCACAGAACCTGCGGGATTATTGTCTGTATACTCTATAGCCTTCTCTTTAGTTATGTCTTCCTCTTTGCTAAACGCTATGCTCCTTATTCTTCCGTCAAAGTAAAATGAATCAAAAGCTGTGTTGTTAGAACCTGTAAAAAACTGAGAAGCACCTTCTATCTCTGTTGTCTCTTCCGCTGAGTTCACGACAACTCCGTTAATAGCGTAGAATTGGTCTTCTGAGCGGTACTTTACAAGAACCCTATTAAACTCGCCTAGTCTAAAAAATGTTTTAGCATTAGTGTCATCTAATAAAAGATTTGTTGCACCACCTCTTACTATTACTTTAGACTTCATGTCTGACTCGCTATATATTAAAACCCTGTTATCCAAGGTTGTATCACTGACACCGAGTGTAGTGAACTCAGAGCTGCTTCTAGGTCTATTAAACATAACATCAAGATACATGTATGAATTTGTATCAAACAGACTGCTTCCGCTTATTGATAGTTTTTCAGCTAGCCTAGGTACGCTTGTTCCCGAGCGAGGGACTACGCTACTAGGTTCTAGTCTCCTTTCTACCGTTGCTTCATATACAGATATAGATTCATCTGACCCTGCCCACTCTTCGTTTCCGCTAGGGTCTAAAAGAAATAAAGCAAATCTATAATTTCCTGCCGAGACCGAAGTTCCGTTTAACACTAGTCTTTTGTATCCTCCTACTTCTAGCGCAAACCTTCCTGTTGCGTTAGTTTCGTTAGATACAGTGCTATTAGATATATCGTATGTAACCGAGTCTAACTCAACAAAACTAGCGTCTAATCTCTTTAACTTAACCTTGGATATTCCTGTACCCTGCTTTAAATGAATAGCAAACGCATAGTCTTCACCACTCGTGAAAGATATCAAGTCAGAACCTAATCTGTGGTCGACAACTTCAGCACTAACGGTAATTGTTGATGCATTGTTTTGGTTCTCGGGACTTAGTGAAGAATGGTTTAATACAGATACACCGTTGTTATTCCAATAGCTGTTGTTAAAATTGTTTGAGTCGGCTAATAAATTTTCCGTTCCTGTTTCGATTAACAGAGACGGGCAACTCCCTCCGTAAGCATAGTCGTATCTAGGTAGGTCGTATACAATGTAATCTTCTGTTATGTTCACAAAATCATAAAGTCCGCTGCCTATTGAAATCATAGGCTTTCTAACTGTCACTGTTCCTTGGTTTCCGCTAAGGACTCCATCAGAGTTTATCGGGTATACCGCATAGGTAACTGAACTCTCATTGTAAGCAAATGAACATCTGTAAAAACCATCAGTTGACTCGGATATTTCTACTCCGTATACGCCACTAGTTTTAGATGCTGTAGATACCCCTGACTGAAGGTCAAAAGTAGCGTATTCAACACCCCCTGCTGACTTACTTATTGATAAAACAATGTATCTAGACGTTCCTTGCTTTGCTTCTATGTAATACCTTCTCTCTCCGTCTTCAGCTATTGTCTGACCTAAAAAAAGTAAACCACTAGAAGAATCAATTTCTGCTTCAATCCCAACCGCGTTAATAGATGCAGTAGAGGCAGACCAATCAGAAGAACCCATGTTTTTGCTAGACAGTATAGAGTTCCTAGAGTATCTAGATATAAAACCCGAAGAGTCTACATGAGTTGCAGGGAATCCACACCCTCGCTCTATAGTCAGGTCTCCTAGTCCGCTGTCAGGCTCTATGGAGTAAACTTTCCCGTTCTTTCCCATAGACGGTCTTCCGTCAAACCACATTGATGTAAAGTCTATCTGACTCATTATAAGCTGTATTTAGTAGTTAATTCATCCTCTGCATCAGATATATTCGCAGGAACTCCCGAGAAAACAACAACAGCCTTGTATTTGGAGTTATTAAAGGAAGGGATTGCACCATAGCCTATCTGAAGCTTTCTACTGTTGGATGATATACCTGTAGACCTAATCAAAGAGAAAGTGCCTAAGAGAGCACTATACACGTCTTGTCTGTCAGGAGAGGTAAGCTCCACCTTGTTGACAAAGTAAGACATTGATGTAAAATCTGATGTATGAGGGTCTAGTGAGTTGCCGCTTTGAGCAACGGTTTGATACTGAGAACTGTCGTCTGTGCCAAAAACAACAGCGTTACCCGTAACCTCAAGAACTGCAAGTGTAGCAAAGTTTTGAGATGTATCGTATTTAAAAGAAGACATTAAGCTGTCTCCTGTGTTTATAGTTTGGTTTTCCACATATCCTAAATAAGAACCTGACTTAACTATAAATGGCATTAGGGTAGGGTCTGTTTGCTTTGCGTGATTACCGTTGATTCCTTGGTCAAACCAAGTCTGAACCAAAACGTCACCTCCGTTGGAGAAATTAATCAAAGCTGTAGAATCTATGTTACCACTGTCTGTGAAGTAGATATCTAACGTTGCGTTGTCAGAGCTTCTTTGGGCCTTTATACATGCTCCAAAATAGTTGTTTCTTTCTAGGATTAAAGAATACGTAGCTGAGGCTGACTCCATTCCCGAGATATTAAGAAGCCCTGTAATACTTGATGGCGCTGTTCCGTCTAGCTCTTCTAAAACAGACTCTAAACAAGACTCACTGCCTATAGTTCCTCCGTCTGCTTCAACTCTATTTAGTATACTCCTTAATATTATGCTGTTGTATGAAACCGCGTTAGAAGCAGTAATGTCAACGGAAAATAAAGGTATATCAACAGAAATATTCAAGGAAACATCAAAGGCTTCTTGCTGTGTTATTTTTATCTGTTTAATCATGTTATTGAGTTACATCTTCGTTTATTGTAAACAAGCCATAAAGCCAAGTCTGAACAAACAAATTAGATGTTTTAGTAGACTCTAAGTCGTAAACATAAGAGCCTGATGAAGACATAAAAGAAGAATCTACAGTAGCTGTTAACCTGCCTGTAGTTGAGTCTGCGTTTTTTATATATGAAACTGAAGACTTAGCCACGACAACTGAGTCTGAGATATCTCTAACCTCTAGCTCAAAAGTGTATCCTGACAAGTCTATTGCAGCGCTGTCAGAGTCTGTAAAATCAACAGTAAGAGAAAATGTATCTCCTTTTCTACAGGTGATATCTAATCTTTGAGCTACGTCTAGATTTATTTTTTTCGAAGTGCTAGTCGAGGTGCTTGCCATTATTTCCTTATTTTATAGTCTTGTGCAAATATACGAAATTTAAAGCAAAAAAAAGAGAGCCGTAGCTCCCTTTGTTTATTTTTTAGTTTTTAGTTTTTAATCTATGGAGCGTCAGTAACTATGTCTGAGGCGGTCATATTATACATTTGAAAAACACAGTTCCCCTCTGTTCCGTTATCTTGAAGATAAGGATACGTGTCTCCATCTCCCATTCTCCACCAATGCTTAGGCTCAATGCTTAATGTAGATAAGTCAAAAGGAGTTCCACTGTTATATATGGAAGATATACTTGCGCTTTGGTCTGAGTCAAATATAGCCAATTCGTCTATTCTCTCTCCATTCAAGGTGTTTCCGCTGACTAATTTCCCTACCCTTAAGTTTTGACCACTTAAAGCTCCGCTCCAACCATAGTTAGTGTGGCTGTTGGTTGTTGATTGGCTTACGCCGTCTATGAATAGCTCAAACCTGCTGTAATAATTACTTATATCAGCACTTGATGCGCCTGTAGTTCCGCCACTATAGGTGAATGTAATGTGTTGCCAAACATCAGTTGTTAAAGCATTTGGTGACTGCGTTCTAATATGGTTGCTACTGCTCCCATACTGCATTCTGATTTTATTTGTACTTGTCAGTCTTATTTCTATAAGACCCCCATTAGTGGTGTCGTTTGAGCCGTAATAAAAAATAACCCTACCGCTTGAGGAGTTTGTTGGTTTTATCCAAAAAGAAATAGTCCAAGCATCTGAAGAGCCGCTACCATTACCGCTTCTACCTAATACCCCATCTAGCAATGATGCGTTTGCCCCTAGATAATCTTGATTATTGAAACTAACGCTTTTTGTATTTGAAAAAGGAGGAGAAGAAACTGTTAGGGATATAGTCTCGCTGTCTTGACCGTTGTAGTTTATGGCTTTAACAGGTATGTTGTATGTCCCTACAGCTAATGAAGAGCCTCCTATAAGTTTTCTTATATTACCTTCCACTGTTGTGACTCCGCTAACATTAGACAAATCCCATTCGTAGCCCACTCCTTTGTTTGCGGTTAATTCGTAATTTAAAGTATCCCCTTCTGTCAACGAAACAGACAGACTTGATGTAATGCTTGGAAGGTCTGCAGAAGCTGTTCCTGTGTTTTGGAATAATGCGTTTAACGTGTTTACCTTTTCGTTATCAGTTCCTGATAAAGCAACACTGTCTACAGAAACGTTGTCAGGGTTTATGCCTGAGTAGTAGGTTTTTGAACCTACAATAGACACTATACTTATCGTGTCTGTATTTAACACTGCTTGTATTGTGTTTACAGGAAAGTAGTCCCCTGTGCTCATTATTATCGTATTGTCTCTAGCGTCTATGTAAAAGTTAAACGAGTCTGTACCTGCTGCCACTTGCTCACCTATGCTTCCTAAAACATTGGCTTCTTGAGTAATGTAATCAGCAGCAGCTTGAGCGTTGGCAAACGGATTCGCATCAGCGTCCAAAAACTCCGTGTAAGGTATTCTAAAAAACTCATAGACCGTTGTTGATTCGGTTACTGTTCTTACATCATTTTTTATATTTACGGAGTTAGAGTCAAAACTGTCTACTTCACCGCTTAAGCACGAGTTCCAATAAACAGGATTACTTGAACCTTGAAATGTCACACAGTTCCCTGCTTCATTTCTTACAATCTTAATAGGCATTTTATTATTTTGTTATAGTTACTAATAGTGATAAGGGCTGAATCAATACAGGATTGTCTGACTTAATTACAGGTAGTGTGATAGCATTTACATCTTCATTAGAGGCTAGGTAAGCCGTAGATGTTACGCGCTGTAGTTTTGTTTCGCCTACGGTTCCCGTTCCGAAAAAACTAGTCTGACCCTGTAGAAAAAACTCAAATGTTATTGCATCAGAGCTGTTTCTTGTAGCCCACCACAAACCTGACTCAACAGTAGTGTTTTGGACTTGAGCGATTATATTGTAATCAAAACGAACAGATACTAAATCACCAACAGATAATCCATCTAAAGCTATAGTACCTGTGTCTGTTGATTGATTGCCCGTCATGCTAGAGCTACTCCATCCTGCAAAGTCATAATCTATAAGTGTGGTAGTTTTTCCCGCAGGCAAATGGTCTCCTGCAAACATACCAAACCCTTCAAAATTCATGTTCGGAGAAGGGTCGCTCCAATAGGGAGTGTCAACAGCCTCATGAACGGAGCGGTCAAGACCAAACCTCATGTAATTTCCCGCTGTCGCGTCTGCGGTCGTGTAAGACACGTTGTTAGATGAGTTCCATACGTATCCCGTTAAGTCTGTTTTTGCTTGAAAACCACCTGTAAACTCATAACCCGATGAGTTAACAACCATTTCTAGGTCAGCTTTTTTTGTGCTCCCTGAGTCTGCTTGAGTCGTATCTGTCGTATCTACAACAGGCACAAACATTCCCGAACCGTCTACGTTGCCTACATTTGATAATTGTGATATCTTTATGTTTGACATATTCTATTGTTTCTTACTTTGTTAATTTTATTCGTCTTGTATTGGCACATATTCAATGCGCTCCAATTCATTCAATTGGTCGTGTATTTCTTTATAGTATGGATTGGTCAAAACACCTACACTTACGATATAGTTGTTATTTGCATCCAATGCAAAATGTAACACCCTTCGCTTATTTGAATATCCATTCAAAGCATCGTATTGCTCTTGTGTTGCTTTTAATACTATCATAATGCCGCTATATATGTATCAACTGCTGTAACATACTCTTCCCATTCAGTTGTAGAAAATTTACTACCTACCCACGCTAATTTAATATTGCCCGAACCATAAATATTACTTGTATACCTAAATAATTTTGTTGAAACTATAGATGGAGATGCGTTCCCTTTACCTGCTTGAGCAGTACCTAAAGTTTTATCACCCAATAATGGTTGCATAGTTTGATTAGCCGTTTTTTGAATACCCATCATTCCTCTTTGACTTGAACCGCTTACCATAGCACCTGCATAGTTGGCATTAGTTAAAAATCTATTACCGCCGAATCCGCCTGTGCCTTCAAAATACCTTAATCTTTGTGTTGAACTATCCGCAGTTATTGGATATTCATTCCCTGCGGTTGATGAATACTCTGTTTCCGAATAAATACCCATAGATGCACTAAAATTATCAGCATCAAAGTTTGAACCTGTTGTACCTGCAATATGTTGTGTATCAATATAGTCAGCAACACCATCACCTGTGAAACCTGCGGTAGCTACATCCGTATCTGTGTTTACCCAAGCAATATCTGAATAAGCATAACCTAAATTTCCCGTAGGGTTTTTCCAATCTATCAAAGAATACTCCTCGCTTCCGTTATTTGCAAAAACAAATAACATATCAAGTTTATCCCAAACATTAGAATCTGCTTTTAATGAGGTTACAAGTGTGTTTTGCAGTTCTTGTTGTGATGCGCTTGGCAATGAATAACCTTCAGTAGTGCCTCTATTCAAAATGGCTTGATAGTCTGCGTTAAGAGCAGATGCTCCTTCGTAAAGAATACAGCTTCCATCCTCCAACAGTATAGGGTTCCCATTCTCGTCTGTAATACATGCGTACTTAAATAGACCTCTATAGGTTTTTGAAGGTATTGACTGAAGTATATTGTGGAGACCTAGCATTACTGAATGTAAGCAATAACAGTTCCTGAAGTTACAGTTACCGTAGTGAAGTCACCGTAAACAACCATACCTGTCTGAAAAGAAACACCGCTTAATGCGTCTCCATTAGGTGAGGTGGTAGTTAAGCCCTCTGCGTTAGATAAACAGTACAAAGCTACATAAGTCTCTCCTGCAGGCTGTGTAAACGTGCTGTCAACGACTCTGAATCCATCTTGTGCAAATGACTGTCTTTGAAATTCTCCCGTGTTAGTTAAGTTTGTGCGTCCCATTTTTTGTTTATTATTTGTTTATGATTTCATTATTGAATCAAGAAAGTCGTCTCCTTCTTCCTCTTCAGGTAGCTCTCCTCTCTCTCCTTTTCTTTGAGATATTAGCTTAGACTGTTGTGCTGCTTGCTTCTTTACTCGTTCGTCCTTTCTGTCTTCAGACATACTTTGAACAGCCTTCTTCATTTCAGTTCCCGCTGCAGCTACATCACGTTGATTAGCTCCTTTAAGCTTCTCTAGCTCTAGTTTGAATTTGTATTCCATCTCTAGTCTCTGAGCTTCTAGCTGAGATTCCATTTGCTTCATCTGCATATCAATCTGAGCCTTACCCTGAGCTACCTGCATATCTGCCTGAGCTTTAGCCTGAGCTGCTTGTTGAGCAACCTGACCCTGCATTTGAGAGTTTTGTGATGCTGCATCTTGAGCACGCTTAATTCTTTTAGCTCTTCTTATGATTAGAAGTCTTTCCGCTTGGTCTACGTCTTTTAGTCTACGTATAGCTATAGCGTCCTCTATGTCTATCTCCTTTTGACCTAAAGCCATTTGAATATTCTGTTCTAGATAAGCCTTGTCCGTGTCGTCCATCTCCGTGGTTACAACGATTCCAAAGTTATACATAGGAAGTTTTCTGAACTCCTTAAGGGTGTCCATAGCGCTTTTACCGAGAGCATTCTCATAAGTCTTAAAAAGAACAGACTTAGGTGGAAGGATTTGCAAGCATTTTATAACATCCTGACAAACACGCTTGTACAAAACAAGTGATGCATGAGTGATGTCGTATAGTGCGTTGTTAGCTGCTGCTTGTTGTTGTTGACGAACCCCAACCAAGGCATCAGACTTAGCTGTAGAACCGTCAACAGCTTCATTAACACCTGTTGCGTCACGAATCATTCGCAAGTAGTGGTTATACAACCCTATTAATTCGTTTATGTTCCGAATTGAATTATTAATCTCTCTAATAGGAGGGTTTTGGAATCCACCTTCGGGGTTCTTGGAGCGATAGTACATTACACCTGTCTGCTCGTAAATATCTTGAATATCTAATGGAGAAAGTTCCCCACCTGCACCAAGCTGCACATTGTCTAGTCCTTCGATATCAATCATGATACCATCAGGCTTTGCCTTAGCTACTGCTTGTTGAATCTTTAAGTGTGTAAGCTGTAATTGGTCTGCGAAACCAATGATAGAAGAAACCATAGACTTAGGCATCATTCTACGAAGGTTTGTCGCTACAATAGAGTATGATAGTGTTGTTCTAGATAAATCGTGTATGTTTCTAGGTTGATTATTTCTCTTCCCATATTTAACAAGATGTCCCGAACCTACTATGTAGATACCTCCATATAGACACATGTTCTGCATATAAACAGGATTCCTGTCAAATACAGACTGAGTAGGCATTTTGTATTCCTCTCCTTTGTGATAAAATCCCATGTTACCATACTTGGACATTTTCTCCTCGTATACAACTTCATCTAGTCCGATGAACTCAAAGTCTAAAATCTCAACAGTATACTCATCGTACCCGTATTCCATTCTACCCGTGCGCTCATTAAACGTTGTTCTTCCTAGGCTTGCACTATTGTTTCCGTATTTCCCTTTTACACCTGCAGCAATCTTAGCAAACTGTTCTTCGCTAAGTTCGTTATCTGCAATACGCTTAAGTTCAGACAGACTTATTTGTCTTATCTCTCCTGCGTAAACCAAGTCCTTCATGAACGGGTCTTCTGTGTACGAGTGAATAAGGTGTGCGGGGTCTACGTATCTTTCAACAATCCCGTGATTAGGGTCGTTCTCACGCTTTACAGCAGAGATACCATTAACCACTAAGTCTTCCACAGCTCTACGGAATGTAGAGTCGTTAAAGTCATTCCACTCTAGTGTAAGGTTTGTAGCTATTTGTGCAGCGATTTCTGCAGCTACCTTTATATTAACATCCATGAAGATTTCAGCTTCTTCAGGGGTGTCAGGCAGGTTGTCTACATCGTCTTTTAATGTAGCACCCATTTGTTTCATTTCTTTAAGGAAATCCTTGTTCTCTATTGCTGCTCTTGTTCGAGCTTTTTTGTTTTCTTTTGCTCCGCGAGAAACGGGGTCGATAGCCTCTACGTTAGGGTATGGCTTACGAGATAGAATCTTGTTTACTACTATTTTTACAAACTTAGGAACTATAGGTACAGGAGTCCAATCTAGGTTAAGTAAACTGCCTGCTTGTCCGCCTGCATCTAAACTGTTTAACAACTGCTTGTATATTTGAGTAGATTGAGTTCCCTGAGCGTAATCTCTAGAACGTTCAAATTCTTTTAGTCGTTTTTGATACAACGATTGAGAAGATTCTGTTCCTCCCCATTGTCCTAGTATAGCCTTAGCATAGGCTGCTCCGTATCCCTTTGATGTTTTCTCACTAGACTTAGCGAGAGGATTAGGGAAGTTTCCATAGTTCTTATTCATTTCGCACAAGATTATATTGTGCAAAGATAAGAAAAAAAGAGTTAATATCTCCTAAAGAACTTCTTGTCTGAAAAGTCTACTCGCTTTACTTTTTTTGTTTTTATTTGGGTTGCTAACAAGCATAGGCCTGAGCTTATAGATAAATCGTATTTTGTACGATTCGTTATTTTAAAACCTACCCAATCTTCTAAGGTTCTGCCTAAGTACATTCTCCCCATGTTTCCATCAGCGTCCTCTCCCACATAATTGTTTATGTAAGCCTCTATAGCCATTGCATGCTCTTGTATTACTTCAGCGGAGTTAGATGGTATTCCTTTTGTTTTAGATTTACTAGCTCCACCTCCTAGGTGCTCAGGACGGTCAAGAAGGTATTCTAAATAGCCACGCTCCTCGAAGTAACGAGCAATTCCATACTTGTTGTTCTCTATCAAGATAGGGTAGCCAAAGTACACTGCTGCCATCAATACATCTTCGTAAAATATCTTAGCCATTGGTGGTCTAGAGCAATACTCTGCAACAAAGACATTACTAGCTTCATTCATACTGAATTTATTGTAGAAATGGCAAGCACCCTTAGAGCCTCTTCCGTCTACGGTGGAATCAAGGTCATAGCTATCCACTCCTCCTACGCCTAAGTTGGTGTGAGGTGCAGTCCAATGTCCGTTTCTATGCTTTACTCTTATGTTGGTTTGCTCCTGCTTTGGAGTCCATGACAGAACCCAACGACCATCGGGGCTTGGAACGAATAAAACCTCTGAGTCCATGTCTCCATTTTTCCATTGAAAGTTACCTGTAACGGTAGGCTTAGGGAATCTAGTTTCGTTGTGCTCTATTTGTTCGTATATCTTACCTAAGTTAAACAGACTACTTTCTATAGAATCTCTAAACGCTTCTTCAGGAGAAAAAGGAAACTGTCTTATTACTTCGTTTAGCTCATTGGCATCATCCTTAAGAGCTTTTCTTTCATTGTTTAGATATGTCCTTGAGCCTATGTCAATAAAGTCTCCCTCGATAGTCTCCACGGGTTCTGCAGGGTCTTCTATAATAGGGTTACCAAACTTATCAAAGAATCCTTCAAGAGCCTCGTAAGCAGGTATAAATATTCTATAAAGCATAGAGCGAGTACGACCATTAGCATTACGCTCATTAGGGTCTGAGTCCTGCCATAAGTCTTTGTACTGCTTGCCTCCCTTATCCATTGGATTTACCGTAGAGCCCACTAAAGCAGTGCCTACAATCTTTCTACCAACAATAAGACACGTGCGTTGAATACGCCAAGCCTCTCTGATGTCTGCAGGCTTTTCCCACTTGCCCGCTTCATCTAAGAAAAGGTAATACAGCCTCTCCCCATCATAAGCGTTGTTTACGGTGTTTCTCCAATTTATGATTGTATTAAGAGCTTCTCCTGCTTCTGCTGTTTTGTTGTTCTTTGTAATCTTTTTAGAAGGTTCACGAAAAGCTAACTCCATACGAGGATTGGTAGTACCGTCCTGTATTGGTTTAAAGAAGAAAGGAAAGTGTCTGTACATTCCAACAACCTTTTTCATAAAGATGTTATCCTGAGCGTCCTTACCTGTCTTAGACATAATGCCTAGAACCTTGTCCTTTACCTGTGTTCCTTTGTTTAATGTTTTGCCTACCGCCATATTCGTGTATCCTGAACGTCTACACTTAACGAAGTTTTGCCCTACACATCTAGGGTCTACCTCGCAGGCTTCTGCATGAATCTGTAACTTTCTCTGAAATGATAAATAGTAGCCATAGAATGAACCGTCTATCTTAGTCCATTGCAAGAGCATGTAGTGGTCTCCTGTTATGTAAGTGGCCTCACCATTAAGGTACATCCAAACCCCTTCACGCCTACGCTTAAACTCTCTTTCGATATATGGACGATAGGTTTTTCTAAAGTTACTCGGCTGCTCCGACCACTCATCCATAGAACGAATCCTTTCGAGTGCTTTTGGGACTTCCTGACGTTTCCAATACTGCTCAGACTTAGGTAAATCGGAAAACAATATATCTTTTTCATCGGGCTTTTCAGGAAGCTGTATAAACAATCCTTCAAGTTCGATAACCTCACCCATTGTATCGTTAGGGCATATATTGATAACCTCTTCTTCAAATCCTTTTATTTTCTTTAGTCCTGCCATACCTTAGTGTACAACGTACAAATATACGTTTAATATATTAATTAAATGTTTAGACAAACTACTTCTTGCTGAAGCGCTCTGCAAAGCCACCACCGAAATCTTTTTCTTCTTCGATTCCTCCTGTTTCTTTTGCGTTCTTTATCATTTGCTCTATATCCTGCCTGACTACTAAAAGCTCCTTAGCATCCATTGCTGTTTGCTTTATCGAAGCTAGTTCAGCCTTACGAGCAGAGCCCGTGACTTCACTGTCTACGGGCTTCTCTATTTCTATAATCATATTATTTATAGCTGTCTCGGTAGCTCTGAGCAGATTCTCCGCAGCTTCCAATGTGAAGTTTTCACTAGACATAAGCAGCGTGTATATATGCGGGCTTCATTCTAAACACCTGAGAGCCATCAGGTAGGGTTATTCTATAGTCTGCATTCTTTCCGTACACAACTAAATCACCAACCTCTAATCCTAATTCCTCTGTTCCTGCACTCGGGTAAAGCACAACAGATTCCTGCTTGGCTTCTATCTTCTCAGTGCCTAAAAACAAACCTCCATCTGACATGATGTCAATCTCCTTGTCTTCTGTAGCTTCTAAGATTACCCAATCTCCCAAGACTGTTTTAGAGCCATCCTCATGGATTACAATGTATGCTTGACCTGTTAGTTCCGTTGGGTGATAAGACACTAGGTAGTGGTCTTCTCCAATGCCAAACTTATCAGGCTGTTGTCCTATATGGTGATGAAAAACTAATGTATCACCAACCTTGACGTTACTTGGAATGTCTCCTTTAATCGGAATAGCCTTAATAGTACCGTAAGATATACGGCCCTCAAAGTCGTCCCAACGAGTATCCTTAAATAACTCTACTCCATCTACCTCAACGGTATCTTTAAACAGTTTAGGTATTTCTACTATAAAATCATATAATGGTCTCATCAGCTTAACTCTATATCATATTCAACAATAACAGGCATGCCATCAATAGATTTCCATAAAACAATACCGTCTTCGTTTTCTATGTAAATCAAGTATCGTAAACGACCATAAAGCTGTTCTGCTCTTCCGTCCAATGCTATGGCATGAATCTCTCCTCCTCCATAAACGGTTTGTCCTACAACAAACGCAAACCCATTCTTAGGGTCTTTACCGCATATTATCTTTCTAATTGGGTTCTCCATCTGTGTTGTCATTTATAAAGTTAATCCAATCTTCACTAGTCCAATCCTTCGTGTCTGATACGTCCATAGGAATTATATCCTTCTCCATCTCTTGGTAGTACGTTAAAGCCACTGAAAGAACTTCTTCCAATTCGTCTTCGTCTACTACTACGTAGTCTAATATGGTTTTTAGTTTTGTAGAGCCGTCTTCGCCTTCGGTGTAGATTCCACCTATAAAAGCCTGTGTGTATTGGTCTTCCAATCCGTACTTCTTGACTATGGCTTTGATTCCGTCTAGCTTTTCAGCCACTTCCTCATAGAACTCCTTCGGAGCATCTTGTAAATCCATTGTGTATTTTTTAAATTAAATTGTATAGTACAAATATACGAAAAACTATGCCAAAGAGCAAGATACACAAAAAGAAGATAAACAGGGAGTTCCTACCGTTACAGGATAAATACGTCCGCCACAACGATATGAAGTACCTTAGCCTAGCTGTAAGAGATATGGTAAACAATACAGATTTAACAAAACCTGAGTTAGAGTTTCTTTTATATGTGTATGACCTAGAGTTCTTTGAAATCACATGGGTTGCTAATACATACAACCAATCTAGAAAGAATGTATATGAAAGAATTGTACTACCCCTAAAGAGGAAAGGTTATCTAACAGAATACTACAACCATAATAGCGAAGAGGATGTGCAGATGTTCAGTCTAAGGAGAACCGCCTCTAAACTATCCGCATCACATAAAGGAAGGCATGCTGTTCAAAGGTTATACAGAAAGATGAATGGTGAAGAGGATATTAAGTACGTTTAGAAAAGTATCTGCTATACACCCTTAAGCTCCATCTTCTTTCCTTTTTATTTTCAGACTTCTCTATCTTTAACAGGTCTCTTTCAAGTGCTTTTGATGGCGGAGGGATAAACAGTATATGCTCCAAACAAAATAGACAGAACCGAACCTTGAGGTAGAACACCTTAATTTTAAACCCTCTACATAGATGTTTGCAGTAACTAGACATGTACTACAAAGGTATGAATTTTATTCTGTTATTCTTTTGTGTAATTGTATGATAGGGTAGCCTAAGAACCAACAGACTGACATGACTGCTAGCCACTTACCTGCACGTGATGAATCGAATACTTTTATTTCATCTGTCTCTATATCCTCAAGCAAGAACTCTGCTCTCTCCTCCTCTGTCATTGTGCGAAAGCACTTTTTCTGAATGCGAACTGCTGAGAAGTAGTACAGAAACGCAGCTAAGAATGGTATTGATAATATTCCGTATATCATGACTATATTATACAAAGAAGCTCCTGCTAATGCAAGAGCCTCCCGAGATAGTTCTTCCCTCCTTTTTATTGTTTATACAAATATACAAAAAAGCCCCGAGTCTTTCCCGAGGCTTTTCAATCCGATAACTAAACACACTTGTTAATATTACTACTAATATACAGGGCGGCTTTAGTAAAAGCAAGCAGAGGGCGAAGCCCGTTCCGATTTTTTTAAAATCAGTAACATGAAGCAGACTTACCTACTGATTCAAATGCAGTAATGTCTCATATATGAAACAAAACATACCTTTATCTATAGGTAATCTGTATTAAATGTCTCACATTATGAGAAACCTTGAAAATAAACCCTAAAACAGCTTAATATTAAATAAATAATTCGTACCTTTACAACTTCAATAATATGACAAGAGTGTGATAGACGATAGTCAACATCTTTCTTCTTCCCTTGTCTCTTCGTGTTTTCCTTAAAGACAAACACACTCAAATAATCAAACCATTAGGGCATATTGTATTCTGACCGCACTTGCGTCATCACCTCGTTGTAACAGACTCCGTATCGTGCACTCTGAAGTGCTTTCTTATACCTTATGTTACTGTCCTATGCCGA
>Ga0181412_1000568_pt1 | contig 15748 bp, 29 predicted proteins | sample 35SPOviralmetaG_FD_130113 | JGI IMG/M metagenome (GOLD analysis project Ga0181412, IMG submission 130113) | Marine viral communities from the oligotrophic San Pedro Time Series (SPOT) site, San Pedro Channel, CA, USA - 35 SPOT_SRF_2012-08-15 | ecosystem: Environmental > Aquatic > Marine > Strait... | reverse complement strand
GTCCATCAGATGTGGTAAACGCTTCACTTAATGTAATTGGTCTTTTTTCCTCATCACCTGTTTCATAATAATGATGAGGAGCTTCACGATATGGCCACACACGATGTGTTGCAACTGAATGACCCGTTCTTTGACCATCTACGTTTTCTGTTACGTTATCACCATCTCCAAGGAATGCATTCCCATTATCAGTTGAATTCAATGTAGTGTTTTGTTTAACGATTATTTGATTTAAATCTAAATCTCTCTTCACAAAAGTTGCTCTAGCACCTGATTGTGATCCTAATACTTGTTCATTTAATTCAAATTGATTTACAATTGAATTTTGAAATGATGTTAATCCTAAATCGGTATTAAATGTTGTTCTTGGAAACGTAGAAATAGCATATCCACTGAATTCAACGTTTAAATATTCTTGTAAATCTTCTTGTGACATTGGCCATACTGACATTCCATCATGTAAATGATCGTTAACAATAAAAAATGTCCAGTAATAATCTGATGTACCGTATAAACGATAAGACATTCTATCTGGTCTTTCACCATTTCGTATTTGAACGTTATTATATATTGCAGCATTATCCATAGAAGAACCTTCTACTCTTACTGAACGATATATATCTACAACATTTTGTAGTACTCCATCCATATTAAAATCATATGATTGTGTAGGGAATTGTTTAAAAAATGCCATTAGTCTGTTCCTCCAGTACTATCATCTAAATCTTGAGTTGCAGCTTTTCCATCTGCATCTGATTTAGTATATTGATAATGATAATCTAAAGAATTATTTCCTGGTGTATATAAATCATCTTGTGTAAGCACTTTTGCTTCAGTAAACGATAGTTTTATTGATTGTTCAACAGGAGAACCATCAGCATGAAACATATTTCCGCTATCGTTAAATGTAGTATCTAATCCTGTACAATAACAATCTTGAATAAACGGTAAATATGTGTTTCTTTCTTCACCCATCATAAATATAATTCTAAATTTTGGTGGATATTTTACTGTTAATTGACCTGCTTTTGCTGCATACATGTTTTTTCTAAACCAGTTTTCAATATTTTTAGCTTCTTTTGCTTCATCTTGTGATTCAGAAATTAATTGAAAATCAAATGAGAATGTACGAATTGCCATATTATCAAATGCCATATTTGTAAAGGGATTTGCTGCTAATCCTGAAGCCATCATTTTTTCCGTAGCTGCAGCTTCAGCTGTACCACCAAATTTCTTTGCAAAATTTAACATTCCAACCATTGCATCTTCTGTTGATAATTTATTTGATTCACCAACTCCAAGTTCAGCTCCTAATGCTCTTGCTGCTTTATTTGAACCTAAATCCACACCACTATATGATGCACCATCTGTAACTCCAAGTGCTTTAGGCATATACATAAAACACATCTCTCCTGCATCAGGATTATTTAAGTGAATTGTTTTAAATGCTACGTAGTTTACACCGTTTTCGATCTGTTCTGAGAGATCGAATGGAAAATTTAATCTTGCTGCCATTGTTTATTCCTATTGATTTAAGAAATTCAATCTCGAAATACGAGATGAATTCGGTGCTAATGTGTTAAATGTTGTCATTGATGATGAACTTCCGCCCATTGCCATATTGATTGCACCTTTTGCTTTATCATCAACATCTGGTCGACCTGCTGCATCAGCTTGGGCTTTTGCATTCGCAGCTGATGAACTTATCATCGCTTGACCATCTGCTGTTTGTTTTCCTTCTATACCCACAACTTTATCAGATGAGATATTGTTTATTAATTTTTCTCTTTCAATCTTCTTAAAGCCCATCATTGCTCTAAATTTATCAACTTCTTCTTGTTTTTTCAGTTCATCATCTGATGGACCTTGAACCTCTATATCCACAGTTAGATCTGCACCTTCCATAGCTGCTTTTTGTTCGGCTTCTTCTTCTAATTTTTTCTGTTCTTCAGCAGCTTTTTCTTCATCTTTTTTGATCTTTTTAAGTCGAGCTTCTGTTTTAGCAGTTTCGGCATTATTGGTTTTCATTTCCTCCATCTGAGGCATTTCTATTTCAAAACCAAACCATTTTGCAACCTTTTCGATGAATCCCATTATCACATTTGCAATTCTAATAAACACATTTCCAACGTGTGCAAATCCATCTTTTACATATCCCCAAGCTATGAAAATTAGATCCATAACAGAACCAACTCCCATTGCATCTCTTAATTTTGTCATTAAGAATGCAAATACTCCAATCGCTGCAGCAATTGCTAATCCAATTGCAATAACAGGTGCTAATGGAATAAGAGCAGCACTAAACATAGCTAAAACTCCTCCACCAGCTACAGCATTTGCAGTAGCTGCACCCATTATAAGACCTCTTAAAATCAAGAATCCTTTTCTCATAATTGTTAAGAATTTACCTATACCTTTTGCAATGTTTCCAATTCTAAGGAATCCACGTAAAATATTTGGTAAAAATATAATTGCTAAACCAGTTAATGCTAATGCAATTGGTCCTAAATTATCTTTAACCATTTGCAATTTAGTTTCCATATCACCAGATATAAAATCTTTTATACCTTGAATAATATTTCTAACAATTTCTAAACCTGATTTAATTGCTTCGAATAAAGTTTCAGGATCCATAAACAATAATGCAAGAGTACCGAGAACCGCAACTATACCTCCACCTTTCAGTAGATTATTTCTCATACCCTCTAAATTGTCTGCAGAACGATTGATACCTTGTTCCATACGTCCCCAAAGACCAGCCATTTTTTCTGCTTCTGCTTTCTTTTCTCTTCGTCCTTCTTCATCATCAGCAGCTTTAGATAATTCGTTTAATTGAAGTTGAGCACTACGTTTTTCATCGTCAGTACCAGTTTCGGTAATTTTTATTAAATCATTAAACCTCGTAGACATTTCAATTGAAGCTTCGTTTGCATCTACATTAGTAAATGCATTCATGTCTCGAAGTTTAGCAGCTAGATTTGCATTATTTGCCTCATCTACAGCTCCAGCTTTTCCTTCTTGCATCTGATCTGCAAGAAATCTAATACTTCCTTCTTTATTTCGAGCTTCTTCTTTATCTAAACGTCTATTTAAACGATCATCTTGTTTCTTTTGACGATCTTCAAAAGATGTATTATTTCTAGCACGATCATCTGCTTCTGCTTGTTTTCTCTTATCTAATTCTGCTTTAGCTTCTGTTCTTTTTGTTTCTCTATCTGCTTTATCATCATCTAGTTTTTTCTTACGAGCTGCAGCAATATCTTTTTTCTTTTGATCAGCTTCTTTTTTATCAGCTTCAGCTTTTGCTTTACGCGCTGCTTCAGCAGCATCATCTTTAATTTTTTGTGCTTTTTTCTCTTCTTTTAAAGCATCAGCTGATGCTTTTTTCTCTTCTTTTAAAGCATTAGCACGACCTTGCAAGTCTTTTTTAGCTTGTTCTGATGCAGCTTTACGTTCTGCTCTTTCCGCTTCAATAATCTGTTTTTTTGTAAGATCGGCCATTGCTTATTTCCTAGTTAGGGTTAGTATCTCCATGCTCTTTCGCAGCACTTGATGTATATAGACCAAACCATGCAGCACCAGCACCTACAAGTACTGATATCAGACCTGATTGTTCTAATGAAGGTTCAGCTAAGTCCATAAACCAAAAAGTTGCATAGTATAATAAGTACATGTATATTCCCAAGAACGCTCTTGGTATAATTCTCCATGCATCAAATGTTTTTGCTAAATAAACCCATTTTTGCCAAGGATTCTTTCTATCCTCTTGTGTTAATTCAAATATTTCTTGTTTCAAGTCACCGATTTCAGAAACCATACTCATAAACTTTTTAAGGTCTATTTCTACTTCGTTTCTTGACATATCACCTTGAAATTTATCTTGATCAGCCATTTTTAATTCCTCTAATTTTTCATTTTACGGTTTTGTTTTTCAATCCGTTCGTTTTCTTCTTTAATCCACTGTTGGAGCAATGATACATATATTTCACGTTCCCACGGCAGCATGCTATTGAGCTCTGTCAAACTATAACCATGATGCTGCATCATCGCGAAGTTAGTCTTATAATGATTAACTAGGCTGTCGTGAGAGAGGCTTATGTAAAAAAACTTGCTAAGCCTTTTAGCTCTACTTCTCTCGGTTTATTACATAAACTACACGTAATAGTTTGTGTATGCACCATCGTTGGAAGGTCATTCAAGAACTCCGTTAATTTGGCATATTGTGCAGAATTTAAACTTTCTAGAAAATAAATCAAATCTTCATGTGGAGTATCTTTTGCTAAATGCATTTCTTCTCCATCATATATTGCAATAATTAATCTTGCAAACATTTCAGATGCACCTTCAATAGTAGCTAATTTTTCTTCATCAATAGATTCGAGATCTACAATGTTGGGAAATCTAGCTTCTATTTTAACATCATCTGTTAATGCTATCATATTATTATCATGCATAACAGGTGGTTTTATATCATCCACTTTTATTTCACAAGGTATACTTCCTTTACAGTTTTTATCCTCACACTTTATATCTACTTCTATTATTTCTCCAACTGATTTTGCTCTCATTTGTAAAAATAAATATTCGATGTCAAACATTGCCAATGTACTAACATCAATTTCATCAAAAACACATACTTCTATGATTTCTGATACTGCTTTTAGCACTTGTTTTTGGTCCTGAGACTCGAGTGCCATCATTAAGATCTTTTCCTCTTTTACAAGGTAAGGTCTATATTCTACTTCTTGTCCAGTTGACGGAATTGTCAAACTAAAACGAGAAGAATTCAGTTGCGGTAACGCCATAATATTTTTCTCCTAAATAATTATATATTGTCAAGTAAATCTGCTGTGTTTTGTATTTGATCTAATACACTACTTCCAGCTGATTTTAATGATTCTACTAAATCTTCTTCTACATATTTATCATATGCAAAATTGATTGTTAAATCTTGATCTCCCGAGCTTTCAATACTCGAAAAACCGATTTCACCAATACTTATGGGATAAGCATTTATTAGCTTACATCCATAAATTGGAATTCCTTTTTGATTGACTTGTTGTATAACAATGTCAGTACAATAATCTGCTTTATAACCTACTCGATATGTTTCACTATCTACTACTGTTGACATCCAATTGTCAAACAGTGTTCTCATATAGTAATCATTTGTCAATATAAATGTCATTGAGACATCACTATCGATATAATCGTAAGGTATTTTCATTGATTGTTTTCCAACTGTTTTATCTGTAGTTGAAATTGAACGTCCTGGTAGAGATACTGTTTTACATAATAGTGTTATATCTCTTGGATCGTTGATTAAATTGCCTAATCCACCACCCGAGGCTAAAGTTCCGAGTAATACTCCAGGATCTTTATTAACTAATGAAGCTTTTGGTGGTGTAAAAAACACTTGAAATCGATTATTTGTGGCTAAACCACCCTTTTTACCGATTACTGATTTTAAATTTTCTATATCTAACATTTATGCCTCAGCGTATATTTTTCTAGAATATCTCCAAACACTATCTTTGGAAACTTTCTCGAATTGTTCTGTTGGTAAGAATATTGCGATCTCCCAATCGGGCATCGGAACTCTTACAAATTGTGACTTAACATGTGAATTCAAATAATGCTTATAACATGGTTTAAATTCTTTAAATTTCTTTACTCCATCTAACAAATTAAATCTTAATTTAGCTAATCTTGTATCATTTCCCACCTTACTTGGTGCTAATGCAAGCAACTCATCTAAAAACCTTGCGCGTACGACAGGTGATAGATAATGTAAATTCAATCCATAAAATCCACCAGGTGCAGGTTGTACTGCAATCGTAAGAGGAAATCTATCATAATATGGTAAAGTTGCTTTATGTTTTGGATCATAAAAATACATATACATATTTCCTGCAACATACTTAGATGCAGGATCCAAAGCTTCATCCTTCATAACTTTTTTAGGGGTTACAGCTCCAAGCTTTTTAACCTCTTTCTTAAACCAATTTTTTGCAGCATCAGTTCTCAGTGATATACTGTTTCTCGATGCTCCTGCTTGTAATGTATCAAATAAACTAGCCATAGATCTATTTATATCAACTCTTCAGTAGTTTGATACCTAAATTCTTTAATGTTTCTTCTGTCCATATCTGAAATTTCCATCCTTTTTTGTTCGCAAATTTATCTGCAGCTTTCCATTTATTTGTATTAACCACGTATGTAGAGATTTCTTTTATATATTTCTTTGTTTTTCTATTAGGAACCTTAGGTTTCATGGTTTGTTTCTTTGGTTTTATCTCAACCAAATACACTTCTTCGTTTTCCATAACAATTAATAGATCAACAAAATATCGATGTAATCTCTTATCTACATCGGATACGTATGGAATTACAATTTCTTCTGAATTCCAACCTTTAACTTTAGGATTATTTTCGCACCATTTGAAACATTGTCTTTCCCACAAGGATCTATATACCACATCTTTAGCATCTCCGATATACTTCTCTTTGTTTTTTATTTTATACTTACCTTTATAGCTCATAAATTTTACCTCTGATTCTATTTATAAGCAAAAAAAAGGACTCTGACGAGTCCTTATAAAACATCTTAAGAAGTGTCCTACTTAAAGGATCTCTCTCGTTTTTTAGCTAGAATTATGATTCTTTTGCAAGTTTTGCGAAATAACTAAGCGTATCATCATCGCTACCACCATCTTCCGATGGGATATCTGCAGCTGCTTCAACAAAATTTGTTGTTACTGCTGGAGCTGATGTTGGCATAGCTGGAGCTTCAACTGAGACTCCACCATCAATACCCAATACTCTATTTAATTTAGCTTTAAGCTCATCATAAGATTTGTATTGAGCAGGATCAGTAAACTCATTGAGTGAATGGAGTTTTCCATACAGCTCTTCAAGTCTAGTATCATCACCATCAAAGACAGCTGATACAGGTGAGAATTCAGACTTATCGTAATTAGTCCAACCTTCTACTTTTCTGATCTTGATTTTGAAGTCAGCACCTTCCCAAAAATCAAAAGGATTTATTGGGTTTTCGTCAGCGAATTGAGGTTGCATAATATCCATCACTTTATCAAAGATTTTCTTACCAAATTTATAAAGGAATACTTTCCCTTCATTCTCTGGATTAGCAGAATCTGAGACTACCATAATATTAGACACATGGTGTAACCTTCTTTTTCGATCACGCGCTGTTTGCTTATCTTCATCTCTACCAGTATTCCATAATTCTGAATTCATTTCTGAAACAGGATCTGGTTGATTAACAGAAGTAAGCGAGTTTTCGATATACCATAAACCATTCGGGCCTTTAAAGCCATGGTCCCAATATCGAACCCAAGGTAAATCTTCGCCTTCTTTCGCAGGCAAAAATCTAATAACAGCATAACCATTACCAGCTTTATCTTGAGTAGGTTTCCAGAAACGATCGTCAGCATATGACTTTGTTTCTGCTTTTGTTGAAACTGCTTCCGCAGCTTGTACGAGTTTGTCGATAGACGAGCTTCGCGAGCTCTTTAAATTTGCAAATGACATTGTATTTCTCCGTATTGCGTTATATTTACTGTATTATCCACTTTATTCATGATAATATATTCTTCATTATTTCTCTGCATGAACATGCTTGAAAATTAATGAAAGGTTCGTATTTCGTAACTTTCCGTTTTATACCTGGCCAAATAATGGTTTCGGTAATCTTCTTCGATTCACGATCAATAAACCCTAAGATTGCATTCAGAATTACTACTGTTTCCAGTGATATTTCTTCCTGCAACCAAAGTTTGATAATTATAGGATGTTGTCCATCTTTACTTTCTAGTATAGTGTCAAAGTTGTAATCGTTAACAACCATATAATTATCTATAGTATTTATATCTTTTTCAAAGCTATAATGTAAGGATTCATGAAACTTTTTCAGTTTCTTAAAATTCTTTTCACCTTCTTCATTTATCATATCACCGACGTAATTAACATCGTTTATAAAATTAGATACAAAATACATTTTTAATTCTTTACCATGATGTTTTGCCAACTTAGCAAAGAAAAACTTATCCTTCCTATTGAAGAATGATTTCGCTGATACATTTGATTTAAAATTATATTTAATAGCATCATACGAATCACTTTCAAAGTGAAGCTTTAAAGCATTGTAAAGTTTGTATGATTCGAATGGATCGGTCATACTGGTAACTTATTTCCTTGTTTTACTTTAATTAAATTCATATTCGAAGCTTCTGCTTCAATCTTTTGTTTGAGTGATGGAGATAATAACTTTTTAATATTACTATAATCCATTCCTCTGCTCTCAATGATGTGACTCATTGCATCTAAATAAGACATTTGACCTTTCGAAACAAGTTCTTCAACAGCAATATTGAAGCGTTTCTTTGTCATAATTTTATGTTCTAATACATCTGTCATTTATCAGATACCCTCACCAAGATACAATCTTTATTAATACGACCATTAGGAACACTGATCTTGGTTGTAAATGTTTCCCATAAGTTTTCTATTTGACGTTCAGTCTTACTCAATATTTGTGGTAAGATTTCGTCTGGTTTTCTAAGAGTTGTAATCTTAGAAAATTCTTCATTCCAATTATATACAGTTGATCCTCTTACTTCGAATCCTTTTTCTGTATCAGATAAGTACATTGCTAATTTTCTTGTTTTAGTATTATATACGAATAATCTTTTATTTGTTGGAATCATTACTGGATTAACTGATACTAATTTTGAATCAATATCTTCTACAAGATAATTTAATTTCTTAATTTGTTGATCAGAAGCTTTAACTTTTTTCTTACGAGGTAATCTTGCAGATTTAGCACTTTGTTTTAATCTTTCGAGATCATCGAATATTGTGTCCATTGTAGTTATCATCTTTTTAAGATCTGCTCTTTTAACATGAGAATAAGCTTCCATTGCTTGATCACATGTTTTATTATATGCATCTGATATAACTGTATATTCAAATTGTACAACTTCTGCAAACATTGTCATTGTTGCACCTTTTAAATTATGAGTTTTAAATAGTTCATAAGCATGAAATTTTGCGTTATATTTACCATCCATCCATTCATCAACAAGTAAATCCCAATCAACCATAACTGTATCATTCATTTTAGCTCTCATTCTATCTTGAATGGTGATTACAGGTTTTGCTTTTACTTTTGCTTTTGTTTCTTGAATGATTTTACTAGCTTCTTCCATTTTTAAAGCTATATTTGTTTTAACTTTTTCCTTATATTTTTCAGGTTGTTCCATACCTCTATAATGAAGTTTACATATCGTAGCTACACCATGATTTAATTTCCAATCAGCTAATTTATTTAAAGTTTTTGCTTCTTGTTCAGTATAACCTAAAACTTCAACAGTGTATTTTAAAATATCATCTTTCCAATCTTTTGGACCATAAAAATAGTTATACCAATTTGCTGCTTTTGTCCATTTTGTCCAATACTCATCTTCAGGTATTTCTACACCAAAATATGTTGGTTCTGGACCCATATGAATATCTTCGATACTCCTACGGTTTCCTCTCATTTTAACTCTACGTTTTTCAGTAGCTGTTTTCTTTGGTGCTTTTGGTAATGCCATATTTTATTCCTTATCTTATTGCTAGGGTCTATTATACCACACTTTCATTTAAAAGTACATGTTTATTATAATTAAACCTATCATATGATTGATCTTCTTTCATTGCTTTAAGTACAAATTCTCTATCGATTACATCTGTGATTTCAAAATCAAGAATTGTACCTTCTTCTAAAATGTGCACAGGTTTTTTCCAATTCCAAAATATAAATTGATCAAACTGTTGTCTTTGAGTATATAAACCTATTTTAATAAATCCGTTTTTAGGTAAATATTTAAATTCGCATTTACCCCATTCTGGATGTGTTGTATCATAACTATAATGATGACACAATTTATGTCCTGTAATTTCTGGAATATAATATCCCATCCACCATTCAGGCCATTCAAAATCTGCTCTAAAGGTAGTATTCTCTCCTTTGAGATCTGAAGCTAACTTATCTCTATGCTCTATAAATTCTTTTCCAACAATAGTAGATTCAAATTTCATATTTTTCTCCATTTTCATCATACCAACAAAGTTCGCACCATTCAAAATCACCATGATTACATGTATAGATGCTTTGTTTTTCCTTTCTTTCTTTTGATTCGTTCATAGTTTTAACCCATCCATCTGAGTTATCTTGCCATCTTTTATCGTTTAGCGGTTTATTCATAATTAAAGCGAGTGGACAGGGACTTGATAAGGAGTGCCGAGCGTTGCGCTCGAAGTGTCCCTGCCCACTCTAAACTGTTTATTTTTCTTTCCTTATTCTATCTCTTTCTTTACTTTCAGCTACAATTATAGAACTTCCAATCGCGAAAGCTCCTGCTCCGATAGTAATTAGTATGACAAATATAAAGTTTACTATTTCCCAATACATTCAACTTCTCCTCTTGGTATAACTTGATATGCACCTTTATTATATGCAGGTGCAACTGTAAAGTTTTTACTCTCTTCAATCTTCCATGAATTATCTTCATGCTTCATTTTTGCAGTATGTTTGCTTAAATCATAGCTGGGGTACTTTTCTTGATGCGCTTTTCGCTCCTGGTGTGCATCTAATTCGCGTTGCGTTGGTATATATGCGCTAAATTTAACAGGTGCACGTTTTTTAGATTTATATGCTGTGGTTTTACGTTTTCGACCACATGGGGAGTATCTCATACCACCACTATAGAAACTTGTTATACTCATAATGCTTTGATCTCCTCTAAAATAGATTGTAATGAAGTATCTGTTAAATAACCTATAACGTCTTGAGTTACTGGGGTATGATAACATATATCTCCTTCTTCGTTAAGTACTGCCAATTCCCATAACCCTTTGTTTCCGCCATAACTTCCATTGTGCATAACAACAGAAGCACCATAACCGTTTTTAAATTTATAGATTCTTTGAATACCATTAGGAAATTCTCCAAATATCTCAGTTGAATGTGGTTCTATCATACACCACCTCTTTGAAATGCTCTTACTAATTCTGAACCTGTAACTACGTTTTTCATATTCAACATAACTACTTCACCTGTGGCATTAATAGTTCTTTGAACTCTACCATCATTAAATTGTACATCCATAACAGATCCATCAGATCTACCTTCTGCATAATAACATGAATTTAAACTATGAGCATGAACTAATTTAACTCCATTTGCCCACTCTTCAGCTTCTATTTTAGCTTTTTGATAAGCTACTCTATCATCGTATTGAGTCATAATATTTTCCCTTCCTAGCACGTAGTTTGTCGATACGAGCTCTTTCATTTTCAATTAATTTATTATTTGTTATTGCCCAAAATTCGACCCATTCTGGATTGCGAGCACGCTTATGTGCTCGCTTAACAGCACTGATTCTTTGCATAAAGAGATCTGTTTTGATATCATCCATTAGAAATCTCCTTCAGCAACTTGAACACAAGTAAGACCGTTTCTTCTCCACATTTCAACAACTTTGTTTCTGTCATCAAATACAAGATCTGGTTTCCAATCTTGAGCTATAAGAGCATCAAGAACATCTTGCTTGAAAACCTCATCAGGTCTGAAATCATCATCTTCTCTAAGAAAGCAATGCATGAAATCTACACCACAATCTCTGATTTGAGATTCAGTGATTTCTCTGTGTCTTTCGTTTCTTGCAGAGCAAACTACAATCTCATGACCTACATCGGACATTTCCCTTGCGATTTGCATAATTGGAAAGTTTGGAGTATCATGCTCCATTGCATTGTTAAATGCTTCCCAATCGTTGTTACCATTTTGAAGATGTACTCTCCTATGTTCTATATCCATAAGAGTTCCATCTACATCAAATATTACTTTCATTATTAACCTAACCTTGATTCAATTGAATCTACTGTACTTTGTACTTGATCAACTCTTGATTCTATTGTACTTAAATCACCAAGCTCGCTATGCATGTTGCTGATTTGATTTTCCATATTATCCAATTTACATTGTAAATCTTCTAACATTTGTTTAATTTCTTCTAACATATTAATTCCAATCTCCATCTGAGAATTTGTTTGCATTATAAGCATCCATAATTCCAGAGTTTTCTAAAAACCTTTCGGTATCTTTATCAGAATAATACATATTTTCTGGTGCATTCAGATCTAAGCTTCCTACAGATTGATGACCAGCTTTTTTAACTGCTCTTGTTAATTTTTTATGAAGTTTAACTTCTTCTTTTATAGCTGCTTTACGAGCATCTAAAGCTCTAATTGTTTCTTGAAAAGACTTTTCTTCGTTTTTCTTCTCAGCTATTTTTTTGATCATTTCTAATCTATTCATATGACACTCCTTTTGTGTTTTTAATAGGGATATTATACCACAGTTTAAACTGTTTGTACATGTTTATTTTCAATTATTTTCTTGTAATTGTACAATTTTTTTGTATACTTCGTCTGAAGCAATAGAATCATCGAATGATTTTCCACCAATATTCCATTCAATATCTTTGTAATCATCGTTAAAATCTCTTGCATATCTCCAATCATAGATTGAGAAATATCCAAAAGTATCTTCTTCTTCGTTGTCCCATCTTACGCACCATTCAGTGGTTACTTTATCACCTTTTCCTTCGAATGCAGGTTCACCTAAAACTTCAGCTATTTGCACAAAAGAAGCAGTTAAATGACCTTTCAATGAAGATCCATTGAGATACGTTGTATCATCCATATTTTCTAATTTAATTGACATGTTTTACTCCATTATAAAAATATTCATAATCTAAACAAATATTCATTTCTTTTTCCAATCCATCACACATGTAATTTGGAAATAATTTAAATAACAAGAAATCAATAAAACTAATTTTTACTTGTTTTGGATATCCTGTTGCGATGTGTTCTAATCTTACTACGTACATATTTCTACCTTTGATAAACATAAACATCCATCCTTTCAGCATGACTAAGGGGAAGAAACTGATCGTAAGCTCTAGCGCGCTTACCATCGGTAAGAGCAGCACTAGTTCTAGGACCACGTCCTTGACACTTAACATAGAATTGAGAGTAAGATTGACTCCCATACCCGTCTTTCTTGGCGCGGGTTCCATATTTAAATCTTCGAAGCTCTGCGTTTACAATTGATATTGATTTACGTAGAGTTGCTAATTCAAGCATATCTCCAGCACTTTTTGTGTGTGCTGTGAATACAAAATTATTTGAATGTCTCATTATACGACCTCCAACATTGATAGTGGACAGTTCCAAAGTTTTCCATCAATTCTGACTTCAGCTTTAGTTCTGTTAATTTTAACAACTTCACCAAACTCGGTGATTTTTTTGCTGTTAATTTTAACTTTGTCACCAACACATAAAGTAGCTTTTACAAGCATATTTGCTTGAGCTCTAATGTTTTTTTGTTGATCTTTGACGAGATTAATAACCGTGCTTAAAGTTTGGTTATTGTCGATTTTAGCTATTAAAGTTGCTAATTTTACTATTTCACTTTTTTTCATATACACTCCTTACTGTGTTTTATTTTTAAATATAGGGATATTATACCACATCTTTTTGCATTTGTACATGCTTTTTTTCACTTTTTTTCATTTATTTTACACTAATTCCTTAATAATGCTTAATAATACGTTCCCATATTGAGCAAACCAACCTTGTTCTTCGGTTAGAGCAATACCATACGCATCTGCGATTATTAGTGCTGTTTCTGTATCTAAGAATAGATTACCAGTTAATGTAAATCCTGTTACGCTTAAAAGCAGCAACATGTGATCATTCATTTTATAACTATGGATCATAAATAGAATAGTTCCTGTAAATAATGCAAGATAACTAAATAATAGAAATTCTGCATTGTTACTTAACGCAAGTGTTAAACCTACGAATATAAAAACCGATGCAGTTATTTTTAAACCTGTCATCAGTTTTTTAGTTATTTGTCTCTTAGTCATTATGATACCTTCTTAATAAGATCTGTAAATTCTTCAGTCTTATAAGTATAAGGAAGACCTAAAACATATTGAATATATCCAACATCGAGTTCGTCTGTAAGACCTTCAGATTCTAAGATCCAACGAATAGCAGATTTTCTAGAACCTGCCATTGGGATATACTTAGTAACTAAAGCTTCAAACTCATCAATGTTAGCTTTATCCATAGCATCAATTCTTTTATTTTCTTCAGCAACAGCTTCGCTGATTCTATCAGCTTCAGCTTTTAACTCAGCAAGAGTCATTGAATCAAAATCATAACCACGATTTCTAAAACCATAAGCATCCTTATGACCATCATGAATATATGAAATAAGATCTTCTCTCTCGAGTTGAGCTATAGTAAAGATACCACGATCTTCCCAATATCTCACATCCGTAGGATAAAGACCTGCTCCTCTATTACTAGGATCTTCAGCAATCCAAGCTTTGGTTTTGGCATTTTCTGCCTCAATGTGATTGATTAATTCTTTTGATACTTTCATAAACACTCCTTACTTTGTTTTTTTGAATATAGGGCTATTATACCACACCCACCGGGAATGTACATGCTTTTTGTCAATTAATTTCATTTATTTTACCATATTCCATGGAAAGCATTTCCCGAATAAATGATACTCACGTTCTTTTGCTTCACGTTCTGAAGGATATTCTCCTCTCATAAATTGCTTAGCATGGACCATTTCATGTGCTAATGTACACATTTGTTCGCCCCAAGGCAATGGTTTATTTTCGTATGTTCTTGAGATCTCAATTTCAATAATATCTCCATCAATACATAAACCATGACAATCACCTTCAAGTTTATTTTTGAAGATGATATCAATTTCTAAATTTTTGAATAGTTTAAGTTCTTTACAGAGATTTTCAATATATTGATCAACTGCAGGTTTGTGTCTATAAACACCCTCAATTGTATAAATCAATGTAACGGTTTCTCAATTCCATTGATTACAATTTGATCAAGTTCCATTTGACCAATTATTTCTATTCCAGTTCTTTCTAAAACTGCATCACACATTATGTCCCATGAATCATTTGACATGTCAGACTTATCTGTAGCAAGCTGCATCTCTTTGTAATTTAATGGAATCTCCACTGGGTAACCTGTGGCTAGATGTGTACATTTTATACCGTTTTTCATAATAATACTCCTTATTTGATTATTTAATAGGGCCATTATACCATACCCACCGGGAATGTACATGTTTATTTTAAAAAAAGCTGATATTTGTTAGTTATATCGATATAACCAAATAGAATAAGAGTCTGGTGTGAATGGTTGTTAGCAAGTACCTTCTAACTTAGTTTTAAACGCACACCCGCTCACAGAACAATCCAAGCAGGGGTTCATTCTCCTTTTTTAGCTGTTGGAGAGTATATTGTGATTAGCTCTTCTTTACCTTTTACTCTGATCTGGCCAATCTCATGAGATACATACCCACTCGGGAGTTTCTTAAATGTAGCTGCTGAATAAATTGTTTTATGATCTATATATTCATGACGTGCAGCGGTAGCTTCGAGTCTAGCAGCCAAGTTGACTGCATCTCCAATAACCGAATAGTCAAATCTGGATTCACTACCCATGTTACCAACAATACAATCACCGGTGTTAATACCAGTCCCAACATTGATATCAGGAAGACCACGCTCTTGGTAGATTCTTTTAAGTTCATTTGTTTTTTCTTCTATTTCTATTGCTG
>Ga0181412_1000566_pt1 | contig 15782 bp, 18 predicted proteins | sample 35SPOviralmetaG_FD_130113 | JGI IMG/M metagenome (GOLD analysis project Ga0181412, IMG submission 130113) | Marine viral communities from the oligotrophic San Pedro Time Series (SPOT) site, San Pedro Channel, CA, USA - 35 SPOT_SRF_2012-08-15 | ecosystem: Environmental > Aquatic > Marine > Strait... | reverse complement strand
GGTAGAAATATAACTCACGAAAAAAAAGACTTTTATGAAATTAAAAAAAGTAAAAAAAAAGAAATATATGTTTCTAATCCACCACACCATAAATTTCATTTACTTTTAGAACATTTATTTTATTTAGATAAACCATTTATTATGTTAATACCAATTAATAGAATTGCTTATTTAAAAGTTCAAAAAATATTAAAAAGAAAAAGTAATATTCAAATTATACCAAGTCCTATTTATACTGGATTTATTACTGCTGACGGTATTAAAACTACTAATTGTCCTCAATATTATTGTTATTTATGTTGGAAATTAAATTTAGAAAAAGATTTACTTTTTTTAGAAATATAAAAGTAAAAGTTTAAAATTATAATCTTCTATATAATATATGAAAGTTTTAGAATTATTTAAAGGTAGTGGTAGTATTGGTAAATATTTTGAACCTATGCCTAATGTAGAAGTTATTAGTTTAGATATTGTAGAAAAATATAATCCTACTATATGTGTTGATATATTAGAATGGAATTATAAAAATTATCCAACTGAATACTTTGATATGATTTGGGCTTCGCCAGAATGTAAAGTGTTTAGTCAATTACAATATGGACTATTAGGTAGAAAAGGTGGATTTGAAAATAGAGAAAAATTATTAGAAGCTCAACAAGAACATTCTAAATTTATTTTAAAAACTATTGAAATAATAAAGTATTTTAATCCTAAAACTTGGTTTATTGAAAACCCAATGTATTCTGCTATATGGAATTATTTACCAACAGATTTAGATTATAAAAATATAGACGTTAGTTATTGTAAATTTGGATTTAAATATAGAAAAAATACAAGAATTATTACAAATAAAAAAGTATTAGAAAGTTGTTTATGTAGAAAAAAAAATGGTATATTTGAATGTAATGGTAAATCAAAACACGATACTACAATAGGACATTTGGGTAGTCAAGGACAAGGATTATTAGAGAGATATTCTATACCACAAAAATTATTTAATTATCTATTTTGTGAAATGTGTTAATTTAATTTAAAATACTTTTTTAAATTTCAAAAAAGTAAATTAAAAAAATTTATATTTATTATCAATATCTATATCAAAATCGTCAATCTCAAATTCTTCAATCTCCGCAAATGAAAACTTTTTATGAATACTTTTCTCTCTCATTTTAAAGTATGTATAAAAAAATTTATTTAATTCTTTTCTATTACAACCAGCATTTATTAATAACTTATGATATTTTACAAATGTTTCATTATCATTTATTATTGTATAAATAAAATTATTAAATCTATCATTTTTATCCATACTTTTATATTTCTCATAAAAGTCTTCGTCGTCATTTAATACAGCAGTATAGAATTTCTTACAGTAGAATTCTAATATACTTATGATATATCCGTCTGTTTCAATATCCATATAAATAAAAGTATTATTTTAATTTTATATATTTCTTAATTTATATTAATATACTAAATACAAATTAAACTACTTAAAAACAAAACATTATATATAATTATAATGGAGCAGATAAATAAACTTATAGAAGAGAGTATTGTTAAATATGATAATTTTGGTGATAAAAAACCAACAAAACAATCTACCGTAAAAGCTTATAGAGATATTATATGTAAATTACATTCTACTATAAATCCGCAAAGTGAAAACAAATATCCAACTGAAATAGAATTATGTAAAATATTTGAAAATCATAGTTTAATTTTAAAAAAATTTGATAATGGTGAATGGTTAGATTTATCTGTTGCTACTAAAAAAAATTATTTAAATGTTTTAATTAATATTATCCCTAAAATAAAATCTATTGAACCACATTTTTCTAAATCTAAAAAATGGATTGATAAAAAATCAAATGAATTAAAAGTTATTATGGATAGTTATAAAACTATGATAGATACACTTAATAAATGTAAAAAAGTAAAACAACAAGAAACTAATGATTTAGAAAAATTAAAAGAACCAGTTGTAGAAGACCCAATTGAACCAATCATAGAAGAACCAGTTGTAGAACTTACTTCTATTAAAGAGATTAGTAATCTTATGAAACTATGGAATAAACAAACTGAATTACAATGTAAAAAATATTGTAATTATGTAGATACGAATAATTGGAAATTTGAATTAGAAGCAGCAATAGAAGAACTCCATTTTACTCAAAAAAGAATAGATTTGTTAAATAAGAGAATAAGTAATGGTATTAACGCAGACGGCGACTTCACATACGAATTAACAATTGTAAAAAAGGAAATAGAAAAATTACAATAATTATTTCTTCTTATTAATTGGTTTAGTTTTTTTTTTTTCAAATCTTTTTAATATTTTCATTTGTTTTTCTACATTACTTTTAGTCATTGCTTTTTTTGAATATACTTTATTAGTAGTAGTATTTTTATTTTTATATCCTCCATTTACTTTTATTGTTTTATACGGCATTATATATATTATAATACAATAAAAAAATATTTATTATAAATATATGATTAGTAGAAACAACTATCAAGGACGATTACCTTATGAAGAATATATTAAACGCTTTCAATCGGCACAAGATTTAGATAAAGAATTAAAACAAAATGTTAAAAAAGAAATTACTAAACAAATTGGTAAAAAAACAAATGAAATGAGTGAGAACTTTAAAAAAGAAATGAAAGAACGAGGTATTGATACAGACAAAATAGAAGAAATGGCGGGTATATTAGAAGGTCAAGGAAAACTTAATGATAAACAAAGACAAGCATTATATACTGGATTTTTATTATCCAAAGCTGGGAAACCAAATACCCAATCATTATCACAAGAAGAAATTATTAAAGCTAATAGAGTTGAAGCTTCTAAATTAGGATATTTACACGACGATAATTTTGAAACAGCACAAGCACATTTAGATAGTTTATCTATGGAAGATAATGGTGTTATAGATACAGAATTATCTACACCAGATAGTCTTGTTATTAAAAAACCAAATGGTAAAGTTGAAATTGCTTATAGAGGAACACAACTATCGGGGAAACCAAGTTTAGAAGATATTAGCACAGACGCTTCTATTGCTGTTGGTGCTGATAGAGATACACCACAATTTAAAAGAGCAGACGACCAAATCAAATCTGCCTTTGAAAAATATGGTAGAGAAAATGTAGAGAGTTTAACTGGATATTCATTAGGAGGAACAAAAGCTTTATCTATGGGACAAAAATACGGAATTGAAAGCACAACATTTAATCCATTTATCGGCCCACGATTAGCTCGTGGTGTAAATACAACAGAAGCAGCACATAATATTATTAGAACAACTACCGATTTTGCTTCTACTGGATTAATAGTCAGTAAAGATAGAAATTTAGCAAATTGGAATGTAAAATCATTAAGACCAATAGCAGAGAACGAACATTTAATTCCTATCAAAGAAACATATGACGGACATAGATTAAATAATTTTACTTCAAATAAAGGTAGAATTACTGGAACTGACGATAATGCTTTACAAAAAGCCATAAAAGCTCAACACGAAAAACAAACATTATTAGCAAAAAAAGGATTACAACATAGAACAGCAACATTAAAAGAACAAGGTGCTACATTCAGCGAAGCAGTAGCCGACTTACAAAAAGATAGTAGAGGTTCAGCATTAAGACAGCGTGGTATTGACGGTAATGACGTTATATTAGGTGCTGACGGAAAACCATTAATAAATGGTTCAAGACATTCTCCTACAAGTGAAATGATTAGAAATTGGAGAGCGTTAGGTGGTGAATTTACAGACGAAGAAGCAAATGTTATTGCTGACGCAAGTGGTATTCCTAAAACTGCTAATCAAAGAAATCAAGCACAAGAAAATTTAAGAAATAAATTAAGAGCAGATAGACAAGCTGTTATAGACGATATGCCTTCTAATACTGGTTATTTTGAAAATGGAAATTTTGTTTCTTTAAAAGCTGAAAATCAAAAAAAATTAGACCAAGATTATCCCATAGAACAACAAACTAATCCACAAGATAGATTACAAAAAGCTTTTGATACATATGACGAAAGTGGTATTGGTAATAAAGCTGGAAATAAAAGAGCTTTTAATAAACCAGATTTAAATTTCAGTGAAAGTGATAGTGAATTAGAAAGTTCTATTAATCAAAGTCCAAATGAAAGACAAACAGAAATAGAAAATATAGGTAGTGAAATAGAAGGACATAATGAAGATATACAAAATGCTATGGACGCACACGAAGCCGCTGGATTAAACGAACATATGAGAGGATTAAGTGCTACTCATATGGGTATTGGTGCTGGAATTGGTTATTTAACAGACCAAACATTAAATTTTTTTGACCCCAATGATAAAGGACAAGGTAAAATTCAAGGAGTAGATAGAGATATTGTTTCTGGGGCTACAAGTGGTTTTTTAACTGCTGGGGCAAGTTCAGCATTAGGATTAGCAGAAGAAGGATTAGGGCCAGCAGCAGTAGCGGGAGCAGCTGGATATGTTGCTGCCGATTATGGAGCAAAAGGAGGTCAAGCATTAGCAAAAATGGCTGGTGCGTCTAAATCAGTTCAAGAAGATACTGGGGACGCCGTAGGTGGAACTGCTGGTGGTTTAGCAGCATATTTAGGTGGAACTGGTGCTGCTGTTGCTGCCGACGCTTTATTAGGAACTGAATATGGAGCTTATCTGGGACCAGAAGGAGCCGCAGCGGGAGCAGCAATAGGATTAGGGTTAGGGTTGGGTTCTGCTGCTGTTAGTGAAATAAGTAAAACAAAAGTAGGAAAAGATATTGTTAAAGGAGCGGAAGCTGGGGTAGGAACATATTTAGCTGGTGGTGCTGCTGCTATTGGTGCTGACGCTTTATTTGGAACAGAATTAGGTGCTTCATTAGGACCGGGTGGTGCTGCCGTTGGTGCTGCCGTTGGTGCTGGTGTAGGTTTATTAGCTTATGGAATTCATAAATTCTTTTAATTACATAGTCCAACCTGGAACATTTGATAATGATTTATCTTCTATACCAACTGGAAAATTATTTATTTTTTTTATAGAACTTTTTAATTTACCTAATGGACTAATTGTTTCTATTTTACTTGTAATAGTTGGTCTTCTTAAATTTGATTTACTATAATTTGGATTATAAACAAATGGTTTAGATTTATTTTCATAAACACTTTTATATTCTGCGTAAGATTTAAATTTACCTTGATAAAGTATATTTTTATTTTTTTCATATTCTTCTTCTGTATCTAATTTTCTCCCAGCATAAAATTCGTCGTAGTCTGGATTTTTTAAAACATTTGGAATTGTCCCAGCATAAGATACTTTATAATCTTTTGAAATTGGTGGAACAAAACCAGGTCTTTTAATTAAAGAATAATTTGGTTTCCTACCTGCTTTACGAGCATTATAAGCTTCTTCATTTTGTAATTTATCATAATCACTCCAATTTTTAGCAACTTTATATATTGGTGTAGGTGGTGGTGGTTTAGGTTTTGCTGGTTCATTATAACTTGGTTTAGGAGTTAATTTATCATTATCCGTATTACCAGATACTATACCACCTTTACCTTTTTCTTTTTCTTTTAATCTATCACGAGTTCTTGTTCTCATTTCATTTAAACTTGTCATTCTTAAAGCATTCTGTTCTAAATATTGTTTATTTACTAAATCCTCTATTCTTGATTGGTCTGCTTGTTGTTTTGCTTCTTCTATTTGTTTTAATAAACTAACAATACTATCTTTTGTATTCATATAATTTAATATAATATTTTTTTATTGTATAATAATAATACTATGCCTAAAAAAGTTTTATCTCAAATAGATAAATTAAAAAAAGAATTAAAACAACAAAAAAAAAATAATTTAAAAAATACTTTTTTAAAAAAAGAAAAAGTTTATTATGAACTTCCAAATGTTAAAAAAGAAAATGATAATAAAGAAGAAAATGATAATGAATAAAAATAAAATATTATTATTATATATATGGATTTGTATTCTTATTTACAATCGGGAAAAATACCCAGCACTAAAAAAAAAGGTAAAAAAAGAAAAAGAGGAAAAGTAAAATGGGGTAATAGACAACCAAAAGGAATTAAAGATTATACTACTAAACCAGTAGCCGCCATTGATAAATTATTAACTACTATGACTGCTTCTTTATTACAAAATCCAGCAGATAAAATTAGACAATCTAATTTAGCACAAGATTACGGTAATTTAAATATTGGAGAACGATTAGACGAAAGATTATATTATGCTGGATTAGCAAGACCAACAAAACAACAAATATTAAAAAATGATAATTTAAAACAATCAGCAAGAGAAGGTAGAGCAAGATATAGAGCTTTTCAAGAAGGTAAGTTAGACCAATTTGACACATTTATAGCAGATACAAGAGCAGACGACGATAAACAAAATGTAATTATGAAAAAATTTTTAAAAGAAAATCCACCACAACAATTTCAATATGACGAAATTGAAGAAATTAAATTAGGACCAGTTAAAGAAGCTGGTGAGTATCTCCCTTTTAGTGATACAACAGAAGATAATATCCCAGACGAATTTATTTCTTCTGCTTCAAGTGATATGAGTTTTGCTTTCAGTGATAGTGATTATAATTTAGATAATGTAGCAGAACAATATAAACAAAAATCATTAGGAATAGAAAGAGAATTAGACGATTTATTAACTACTTTAAATACTGGTGGTGGTATAGAAACTATGAGAAAAGAAGCTATACAAGATTTAAAAAAAAAAAGAAATGATATTTTTGTAGAAGCATTACAACAAGAAGAATTTATGTTAGAAGGATTGACAGACGATAATAAAGATTATAGAGATAAATTTGTAAATACATTTAAAAAAGATATATACAATCTTGATTTTTGGAGTAAAAACATTATGGAAATAGATAGATTATTAGATATAGAACAAAAACTTACTTTTGATTTTAATGTTAATGATACTATGAATTTATCTCCACAAGAAGCACAACAAGAATTAAATTTAGTAGAACAAGAAATAGACCAACTATCATACAACCAATTATTAGAGCAACTGAATTTTTCATAAAAAATAAAAATATATAGTATATAGTATAATTAATGTTTGCGTGGGAGAAGTCATACATACCAAAACCCGCAGAAGAGGAAGAGAATAAGTTGGAAAAGAAACACAAACCAAAAAAATTAAATTTAAAGAGGATTGAGAAGGAACACCCATTTTATCCCATATTTGGTTCAGCATATTTTAAGATTATAAATAAAGTTTAAAATATAAAAAAAAAATATTGTATATATATAATGGATTGTATAGATTTAGATTTATGTGCTGATAATACAATTGACGAAATAGAAGATATTAAAAATAATTCTGCTTTAACACAACACCAAAAAATTAAACAAGTTAAAGATTATTTATTTTCTCAAAAAAATTTTGCTTATCCAGACTTTATTTTAGAATGGGTCGCAAGAGAAAAGTTAGGGTGTCCTTTTACAGAAGAAGAATTAGATAAAATGAGAAAGTCTGCTAAACAGAAACAAGAAATTATTGATAAACAAAATTTTAAAAATGAATTAGAAGATTTAAATGAAAAAAAAATAAAAGATAGAGATACAAAAACTTTAAATTTTTAAAGACCTAATCCTCTTAATATTTCTTGGGGAGTATATTTTTTTTCTTCTTGTGGAGGTTTTGAAGAAATAGGTTTTTCTTTTTCTATCGGCATTTCTTTTGGAGTTTCTTGTGGAATAGGTATAGGTAGAGTAGGAGTTGGAATTTTAATTTCTTTTTTAGTTTTACTTTTTCTTCTTCTTGATATTACAATTTCCTCGTCGCTACTACTACTATCTTGCTCTACAACAATTCTTCTTTTCTTTTTTTTTACTACTTTTTTAGGTGGAGCTTTTACATATTCTATTTCTTCTTCTTCTACTACTTCTTGTTTTGGTTCTTTTTCTTGTTTATCTAATTTTTCTAATACTTGTTTAGACTGTTTATCTATATTTCTACCGTGTGGAACTACTACTTCACCTCGTTCTTTTGCTGCCTTTCTTTCTTCAAATTTTTTTTTATTTATTTCTTGTAATTTATTCCAAGCTGCTATTTGTGCTGGTGATTTTTCCCTCTTTGGACGTTTTGGTTTCTCTACTGGTTCTTCTTCTTTGGTTGGTTCTACTTCATTTACTTCAACAGAGTTTTCAATTTGTTCTTCGGTTGCTTCGGTAGGTTTTTCGCTTTTAACACGAGGCATATAATTATATATAATATTTTATTTTTAAATTATAAACTCTTTTTAAATTCAGCAAAACTTTTAGAATTAATTAATTTATCAACAATAGATTTATATGTTGTTAATTCTGTTTCTAATGTTTTTATTTTATTATGTAATTCTTGTGTAGCAGATACATTTAAATCATATAAAGTTTCTTTTTCTAATGTTTTAAAATCACTTACTTTTTTACCATAACAAAATACATTTTCATATTCTTTTTCAAATGTAAATGTATTATCTTCATTACCAACTAATTCTAACGATATTTCATTTCTATCTTCTTCACCTACCCATACATAAAAACTATATTCTACACCAGAAACTTCACCTAATTCACTTATTTTAACTTTGTATTCTTCACCTACTTTGGTATAAACACAATCCACATTTTTATAAATATCTGGTATATATTCATTACTATCATTTACGGCGAGTGGATATATTGCTTCTACTTCTTGTGCTATAAACCCTAAATGTTTAGCATTACCATTTCTTTTTATATCTTTCATAGTGTATTCACAAACCTTTAATTTATCTATTATTTCTAATGATTTACTACTATTAAGTTCATTAATATTTTCTTTAATTCTTCTATCACTACTATTATAGATTACGTCTGTAATCCAAATGCGTCCGTCAAACTTCGCCGTTGTATTATATACTTGAACTGGGCCACCAGCAGAAAGAGTTGTTATATATCTGTAATTTACTGAAGCAGAAGTATCGTTTAGGGTGTGGTCTACGTCCAAAGGAAATTGCGGATTTGATTTATTAACACCTATTCTCCCAATGCTGGAACTCGTCCCAAAAATAAATTGCTGACTTAAACAATTAAAAAACATTTTTCCATTACTACCTGTATCCGCTTGAATATATGCTTTTCTATTTGTATCGCCTTGTGCGTCTGCTTCACTCGCATACCAACATATACCATTAAATCCACTTCTTATTAATCTTATACCGAAGTGTGTGCTTTGTTCTATATAAGTCGGGCCGTTAATGTAAGCGTCCCCATTTACTCTTAATTTATAATCATTAGAATTTGCCGTAGCACCTACTAATAATCTTAAATTAGTATCTGTTGGATAAAGTAAATTACCACTTGTAGTGAATGGTGTAGCACCAGATAAAGCACCCCAACTTGGTTTTCCACTATCTACTTTTAATACTTGACCTGTTGTTCCTATTGGTAATTTAGATAATGTATTAGTAGTATCACAATATAAAATATCTCCAACTGTGTATGTATTAAAACCAGTTCCACCGTTGCTTTGTGGTATTGTTCCAGTTAAACTAATTGTTGTTCCAGTTATATCAATATTTCCAGTTCCAGTATAAGTTGTATCCGTTTCATTGCTCCATACTGGTAATCCACCAGAAACTTTTAAAACCTGGCCTGTTGAACCAATATTTAATTTTGTTAAAGTATTAGCAACAAGAGAATAAATCATATCTCCCGCATTACAACCAGTAAAACCTGTTCCACCTTTACTTACTGGGACTGTGTTTAATTCAAAGGTTAATCCACCAGTTAAAACAATTGGACTGGTTGCTCCATACATAGTCCTCCATTCTGGTAATGTTCCAGTTCCATTCATACGCAAAATATCACCAGAGTTTCCGTGTGGTAATTTTGCTAATACATTATCAGCAGAAGCATAAAGTAAATCTCCTTCTGTATAACTTGTTAATCCAGTTCCTCCTAAATTATATGGGACTGTTGTTAATCCTATTTCAGTGCTATTTGTTAATGTGATTGGAGTATTCACAGTATAAACTGTATCATTATCACTACCCCAAACTGGAATACCACCAGAAACTTTTAAAAAATCACCCGTAGAACCAATAGGTAATTTACTTAATGTTCCTTGTCCCACAGAAGAAGAACAATATAAAATATCACCTTCAGTATAAGAAACTATGTTTGTTCCACCTTTAATAATAGGCACAGTTGATAATGTAAAATTAGTTCCCGCTACAAATAGAGGTGCGGTTGCTGTATATGTTGTATCTGTTTCGTCCTCCCACGCTGGTAATGTAGTAGCAGAAGAAACTTTAAGGACTTGACCTGCTGAACCTATATTTATTTTTGTTAAAGTATTAGCAACATTACAGAACAACATATCGCCACTATTATATCCACTTTGACCCGTCCCACCCAGATTTTCTGGGACTGCTGTTAATTCAAAGGTAGTTCCACCAGTTAAAACAATTGGACTTGTAGCAGTATACATAGTCCTCCATTCTGGTAATGTTCCAGTTCCATTCATTCTCAAAATATCACCAGACGAACCGTGTGGTAATTTTGCTAATACATTATCAGCAGAAGCATAAAGTAAATCTCCTTCTGTATAACTTGTTAATCCAGTTCCTCCTAAATTATAAGGGACTGTTGTTAATCCTATTTCAGTGCTATTTGTTAATGTAATTGGAGTATTCACAGTATAAACTGTATCATTATCAGTTCCCCATACTGGAATACCACCAGAAACTTTTAATACTTTATCAGTAGCACCAATAGGTAATTTTGATAATGTATTAGAAGAAGAACAATAAAGTAAATCCCCTACTGTGTATGTATTAAAACCAGTTCCACCGTTGCTTTGTGGTATAGTCCCAGTTAAACTAATAGTTGTTCCAGTTATATCAATATTTCCAGTTCCAGTATAAACTGTATCTGTTTCGTCGTCCCATACTGGTATTCCGCCAGAAACTTTTAAAACTTGGCCTGTTGAACCAATACCTCTTTTTGCGAGAGTATCCGTAGCAGAAGAATATATAATATCACCAGTAGTATATGAAGTAAGATTTGTTCCACCTTTGCTTATAGGGACTGTTCCTAATGTTAAATTATTAGAACTTACTGCTAATGGAGAAGATACACTTGTTATAAATCCTCCTTGACCTACCAATGCGAGTGTGCCGTTGCTTGAAGGTAAGGTAATAGTAGCCGAAGAAGCAAGACCTGCTGGTGCTTTTAGATTAATTTGATTTGTCCCATTTACAGCGTCTTCACGAAAAGAAAGATTACCACCATTATTTATTCGTAAATTATTTTGACTTAAAACAATTCTTTCATTATCAGTTTCTCCAAACTCAAATGAATAAGCGTTAAATTGCCCTGTCGGTGTGTATTTATATATTTGTGTGCCGTCTTTTTTTCTAAAAACAAAATCATTATTAGTTTGGTCGTGTTTTAATTCATAACCTAATGCTGATATAGGGTTAGTATCAAATCTTATATAACTATCTGGTGGTATGCTTACAATGTCAGTTATATCGGCTGGCTGTAAATAAGCACTTGCTACTCTTTCCCAATTTTGGTCGCCCCATACTAATCCATTATTAGAACCGTTTATTGCTAATATTTTATTAGCTCCGCCAAAACCATTAATATCTTTTAATGAAATATTTACTTGTTCGTTTGGGTTGGCTTGTGCTACTACTACTGGACTTGTTCCAGTAAAAACGTCTATTGTATTTACATATACATTAGTAGTGCTACTACCCGCTAATCCATTTAAACTTCTTACAGACATATATATATTTACAATATTTTCTTTTTATAAAAAATACTTTTATATTATATAAATATATATGAAAGTTGGTGTTCCAATTAAAAGTGATAGAAAAAATAAAAAATTTAAAGTCCTCACTCCAAAAGGGAAAATTATTCATTTTGGTTATTCTCCTATGGAAGATTTTACACAACATAAAGACGAGAAACGGAGAAAAAATTATTGTAAAAGAAGTGCTGGTATAAAAGATAAGAGTGGTAAATTAACGAAAAATAATAAAGAAAGTGCTAATTATTATTCAAGAAAATTCTTATGGGAGTGTTAATGGGAATAGAAAAAGTGAAATTAATTTATTAATAATACGGTGCGTAGATATTATAATTTATACGGTGCGTAGGACGTAGAATTTTACGTCCTATTTCGTCCTATCAGTGTTTTATAGTCTTTTTATCTTATTTTAGTAGTAAATAGGATATAGGATAGGATAAGAGATAATATTTAAGTGTAAAAAAAAAAAAATAAAAAAAAAAAAAAAAAAAAAAAAAAAATAAAAAAATATTTCTATAAAAAACAAAAAAAGTGTGTTTTTTATCCTCTCGTCCTAAACCCTTACAGAAACCGAAGTAATTGCTACTATCACCGATAGGACGTAGAATTTAAGATTTAGGATTTAGGATTATAATAAATTAATTTCACTTTTCTTATTCCTCGTCGTCGCTATTTAATAATGAATAATCCCACATTTTTCTACAACTCATAGTAGTATAATGTTTTTTTAAATTTTTTTTTTGAATACATACACCACATTTATCACATTTTATTTTTTCTTTATTATCTTTCATTCTTAAAAATGTGAAAAAAAAAATCAATTTTAGAAAATATTTATAAAATTTTCAAAATATAATAATAAAATTTTTTTAAATAACTTAATTAGTTTCATTATTGGATAGTGAGATAATATGTTCTTGAACTAATTGACATTTTTTACTTTTTTTTTTATGATTAGTTAATTCTCTTTTTTGAACTATACTACCACATAATTCACATTTTACTTTTACTGTTTGTTTTTTTTTAATTTCTTCTTTATTTTTTTCATAAAATTTCTTTTTATTTTCTTTTATTTTATCTTTATTATCTTCCCTATATTGTTTCTCTCGTTCTTTTATTTTATCTTTATTATTTTCCCTATATTTTTTTAAATAAAGTTGTTTTGCGGACATAGTATTATTTTCCATTCTTAACCAAATAAAAAAAAAAATCAATTTTAAAAAATGTTTTTTTTTTTTATTTCTACTAAAATTTTTTTTTATTCTATAAATAAACTTTTTTATTGACTATAAATTTACTTTTAAAACCATTAAATATATCACCATTTCTACAATCCATAAAAATAAAATTGTAAGGTTTTGAATATACTTTTGATAGGATACTATTGAATATGTCTTTTTCACACGAAAAAAATTCTTCATATAAAGTCATTAATTCACTTTTAGTATTCCTACAATCAAACAACGCCAAGTGGGTAAGTTGGTGGCGGAGATATGGTGGTAGTTGTGTAAGTTTTTGACAGCTTATCATTATTGAAATTGCCCCACTTTCTATTTGGTTGCCTGTTTCTTCTTCTATAATAGGTCGTCCAATATGACGCCCATTATTAAATAATTTTTTGAGAATAATGGTTTCGTCGCCACCTTTTTTTAATTCACTTCCTAAATCGTCTAAAATGATTAGGGTTCGTCCTTCCATTCCTTCTTCATTTTGTATTCTATCAAATATCTCGTCTAAATCTTTAACCGAAGTATAAAATCTATCACTTGGTAATTTAGGTTTATTTGCTTGTGAGCCAACAGAAGGACTAACTATAAATACATTACTGAATTTTCTATTATAAATTCTTTTTTTTCCTACGGATTGTGTTAATGCTTGTATCAAATTAGATTTACCACTCCCACTCCGTCCTATACACGCCATACGGAATATACTGTCTGGTAAAGGATATGGTATATCTTCTATTTTATCGTCGCACTTATATTTAAATACTTGTGGTTCAACAGCATTTTTAATTTCTACTTCTTGTAGTTCTTTAAAATCCTCCATTGATATATATTTATATATGATATAATTATTAAGTTATATATTACTAAAATAAAAAAAAAATTTAATTAAAACTATTTTCCATATTTATCCATAGCTAATTTATGAGCTTGTTGGAAACAAAATCCTTTTAACATTTGTTTTTCCATATAATCTAAATGTTTTTTAGTATGGTGTTTTTTATGACTTTTCATTAAATCTTTTTGTTCTTTGGATAAACTTTTTCTTGGTTTAAAAAGTGGTTTCATATATTTATTATAATATTTTTTTTTAATTTAAGAGTTGGCTGCGATTACTCCATTCATTCCGTCTAAAACATACATAACGTCAAATATAACGTATAAATCCACAAGAACGGCACCAGTTCCAGTAATACCAGTTCCAGAACTAATCTGTGAATGTAATACTAATGGAAGACCTTGTGAAGCAAGATTTTTACCAGCATAGGCAGCGTCATATGTTTCTAAATCAAGAGCAAATATACATTTAGAAGCGTGTTTTGAAGTTTGTTCGTCAGCAATTAAGTAAGTGTTTGTAGGGCCTGCGTTATGGTGTTCGTCCCTAAAACAACCTCCTCGTAAATCACTATTGAAATAACCTAACGCACATTGGGTATTAGCAAGTAATTCACCAGTATCATTAGCAGTAGCGGAAGCTTGAACTTTTAATCTTTGTGAAGGGATACGTTGCCCCCCTACTGAAAAGTTATACTCTGTTGTGCCTAAATTACAGAACCCACTAACGGAATTAGCAAGAGCGGAAGTAATAGAAGCATTTAAACGATTGACAGCCATTAAAGATTTAACAGAGCGTTTGCGTGTTGAGAAAGTAATTGTCTGTTCGCCAGTAGAACCATTTGAAATATTCTGTTGAGTATTCTGTGCGGATACTGAATGAATTTGAATTGGGACACCAGAATTCATAGCAGCCCGGAACATTTGGGCGAATTCTGGACCTGGACGGAGAACTGGTAAATGAAGTTCTACTTCACTTACTTCATAACCAACACCAGCAGTTTCACCAGAATTGGTTATAGCCATAGTTTCTTTAGCCGCTAATGTCATAGAAATATATGAAGTTCCTTGGGTAAATCCTAACGGCATATAACGGTCGGCATTGAAAAAACCAGATTTAGGACGGTGAGTAATAACTCGTTCGGCATTTTGAGCTAAGGCAACTTGACCTCTTCCAGTTAAATCAGCTTCACCAGTAGCAACTTTTAATTTGATTGAAGGTCTTAATGAAGCACCTTCTTCATTGTGAGAAATTGTAGATACAACGTCTTCACCACGATTAGCCTGGTTCATAGCGAACCAAGTATTATAATGGATAATTTCTTCAAGTAAAGCACCAGTTCCACCAATAACTCTCCAATTATCAATTACAGCAGCACCACCAACAAGAGGGTCTAAAAAGATAGAGGTGGCGTTAGATTGAGTATTTTTAATTTTAAATTTTAAGTAAGCTCTCTTTAAATCAACAAAACATTCACTCGGCACGTTTAATGGCAAACGGATTTCTTGGTTCTCCGTGAATGTTCCACCATTGGAAGGAATACAGACATTATAGTCTAACGTCATTTGTGGTTGAGGTGCGGACGGCACTTCACTTAATCTCATTTCATAGGGGGTTGCTCCTGCGTTTTCCATTTTCTTTATAATATATATAAATAAAAAAAAAATTCTAAATTAAATTAAATAAATTTTAATTAAAATTAATTAATTAATTAATTTAAAATAATCCGCCAAAAGTAGCCCCAGCAATAATTCCTTCAAATAAATTTTTTCTATATTTTTTATCATTAACTAATTTTTTAGCTACTCCTACCTCTGGAATAACAATTGCTTTTATTTTTTCTTCTTTTTCTTTTTTATGTATTTTATTAGTTTCATTTTCCATTCCTCT
>Ga0181412_1000564_pt1 | contig 15789 bp, 25 predicted proteins | sample 35SPOviralmetaG_FD_130113 | JGI IMG/M metagenome (GOLD analysis project Ga0181412, IMG submission 130113) | Marine viral communities from the oligotrophic San Pedro Time Series (SPOT) site, San Pedro Channel, CA, USA - 35 SPOT_SRF_2012-08-15 | ecosystem: Environmental > Aquatic > Marine > Strait... | reverse complement strand
ATTTGGCCAATCCTATTATGCCGGCCTTCATAGCATTCACTATCTTCTGGCCCATAAATTCAGCGGCATCTTCTATGTTGTCAAAATTCTTCGTCAATGCTGTGTCAACTGCTTTCATCATTTGTTTTATAAAATCAAATGGTCCTGATTCCATCAATTTCTTTTGGAATTGGAACAGTTTATCGTTCATCATCGACATAGTTCCTGTAAATGTGTTGGCCATCTCACCTGAGGCACCAATCATCACAGCACTACCATCTCTGAAAGCACCCATTATATGTTGTTTGGTCTGTTCAGCACTGAATCTCACACCTTCTTCGAAGCCTAACAATGACTTGATACCTTTTTCTCTAAAGATATCAGCCGCCGCTATACCACCTGAAAATGCTCTCTGTAATTGTTCTGCCGTTGTTTTGAAATCTAAACCAGTTGCCGCCGCGATATCACCAGTTATCTTCAACACTTCATTCAATTCATCAGCACCATCAACAACTGTCAACAAATTTGGAGCCGCATTGGCTATCTGTTGTAGTTCAAAAGGCACCGTTCCTGCGAACTTGGTCAAAGTTTCAAATGCTTTGGAGCCTTCTTCTGCTGATCCTGTTAAGAATTTTAATTGTATTGATAAGTTTTCTACTTCAACTGCTGTGTTAAGGAATGCCTTGCCCAGTTTGAAAGTCCCAACAGCCGCCACGGCACCAAGTATGACACCTTGTAATCTACTGAATGCTTGACTACTCTTGAGAGTGTTCTTTTCAAGTCTGCCCATTGATTTCTGGACATCATTGAAACTCTTCTGTGTCTTATTAACACCTTCTAGTATTATCTTACTTTTTATATCTGCCACCCTGTTGTTTCCTCATCTCTGCTTGTTCATCAGCCTTGCGGATTTGAAAGTAAGCCAACCAAGTTTTATACTCGATAAGGGACATCTTTTGGACCTCAGCAATACTACACTTTAAATAGTCTGCTAGGGAAACTTGATTATACAAGTTTCTGTCCCGTGTTAGTTTTTTTCTATATCCTCAACACTATCATCATTGGCATTATTTAGAACTGTTGCTATCTTGATAATAACTTGTGGATCAACTTCGTGTAAGAAAGTTGCTCTGTCTGTTGGTCTAAACATCTTCTCACCGTCCTTGTTCAAAGCCTTGTTGATAACACTTTCTACTAAAGCCTCTGCTGTCTTGCCTTGTTGTTGGAATGCCATAATCTTGTTTTCAACTGCCAATGAAGCCGTTGCTTTGTAGTATATGTCAATTCCCCACTCTTCACACTTGTATCTGCCTAGGTCACCACCAAGTCTATTCTTGAAGTGTCCAGTTGCGGCCTCAAGTGCCGATGGTGTATTCTTTTTGTCCGATTCAGTCATCGTTTTAATCTCCTGCTTTTAATATACCCTGTCATCTTCCTGACAGTCGGTTTTGTTATGCCCTGTGGGGCCTGTCTGCTGTGGCCTTTATCCAAAAATTGGATATAGTCCGTATCGTTCTTTACTTTGAATCCTTGGGATGTTGATTGCTTATCCCACTGACTCTTAGCATAGCCTGTATCTACAGGTGTAAATGATCGGGCTGTTTTATAAGTTTCATTTTTGATCTGGTCTAACATCTTCTGGACTTGTTTGCCCATCTTGTTAGCATCAAAACCACCTACAACCTTAACACCGATCATAAACTACCTAGGCCGCATCTACGGCTAATACACCAGTGCCTTGGGCACTGAAACTTGCTTCTACCACTCCGTCAACATTCGATGTCACTGAGAAAGATGTGATAATCATATCTCCTGAGTATTTTGCCATACCTGTTGTTGTTCCTGCTGGATATGCCTTGAAAGAAGCCACGGCATCGTTGCCTGCTGTTGTGTCGTCTTTTGAAGTCAATTGTTCCATTTTTAATTGAACCGCATCTGTATAGTCAAAAAATACATCGCCTGAAATAGTGAATGATGATAAGCCTGCTTTAAAAGTTCTGTGTCCGCTGTCTTCCATAGAAGTCGTTTCGATTGAATCTTGAGTAGTTTCAATTGAAAAGTTTCTTAAATTTCCGATCACCGAATCTGATAATGAGTTATCCGCATCTGTGAATTGGATCACACCATCAAAACCTGAAAATGCTGTTGTCATAGTTTATTCCTCCGAGTTTGTTTCGCCATCGTCAATGTTTATGGGTTCCCCATCGTTAAATGGTGAATCCACTTTGATCACATCAGCATCAACTTTGACTTTGGCTTTTCGTTTTTTAGTTGGTGCTTTTGTTTTGTTTTCTTGTGAGAAACTGTAACCTTGAGTGTCCACAAGAAAGTTCGCTCGTTTTTCTAAACAAACAAATTCTTTTCCGTCTCTATATATTTTAATTGCTTTGCTCATATTATACTGTTCCTCGTGTGTATTTATATTGAACTGTATATGTCAAATCCACTCTGCCAATTGGATATAAACTGTCCTCATCACTGACCACACTTGAAACAAATGAGTTCAATGCTAGACTGTTCCTTGTTCTATCTTCTTCAAGTTTCTCTTCTATGGCTTCGACCAAATTGTTCTTCTGTGTGTCAATGTTGTTGTTTGATGTGGTAGCACTACTGTCTGCTCTCACATAACCTTGGATCGTGTAGTTGATCAAGGACAAACGGAGCCCGCCCATCGCCTCATCTGATCTCTGTTCTTCTGAAGTTCTCACTATTATAGCCGGATATTGTGCTATACTCATATCTGTCAAGTTTATTGGATTCCTTGACACCAACACCACTGCTGGATTGGTTATGTCGCCCAATGCTTGGACTATGTCTTTGGCTATGTCTTCTCTAACTGACATATTATCTTACCAATCTGTTGAAATGTTGTGGTTGTTCTTCTGTGTCTTGTATCGTGCCATCACCATCCCAATCATACTTGACACCATCTTGTAAGATAAGATCAAACTCTTCTCTGAACTTGCCTTTGTAGAAGTCTATCATCATTCTGAACCTATCCGGTTCTGATGAATGCTGTGTCAGTTGTGGTAGTATGTAGTATGCCAATATGTGATACACCGCCGCCACTTTGAATTGTGCGGCCTGTAATTTTGTGTTGTTCATTTCCACATCTGTTGTAGAAAAATATTTTGAAGTGAGACTGCTTCTTTTCACTCTAGGCCACCATTCAATTCTCAAATGTCTTTGTATATCAGCCGTGGTCTTGCTGTGATAATCTGTGAAGTCTATGATACCATAATCTTTGATCTGTGGTTCATATTCTAGTATGTCAGCATCTGTTGAATAGTTGCTCATCTGTGTATGTCTCCTTTGTTATGAGTGGGTGTATAAAACACCCACCCAAATTGTTGTCGTTGCTCCACCGCAATCCAATTATTATGATTGGATTGAAGAATCGTGGTTTAGTTCAACACCATATGAATCGTGTAGTTCACCTACACCATATACTGCTGTTGCTACGATCTCAGTCGCTCTAAGAGAAGCATCTCTTTGAGTTTCAATTTTAAGATCTGATAACATCGCTAAACCTAAAGCATCTCTATGGAATAAAGCACCTTTGTAATCACCCGTTGTTCCTGGGTTATTACCTGATGAGTCTGCCATATTTGCTGTTTCATATACTGAAACACCTGCTATTTGACCAACGAAGCCTGTTCTTAATGCTTCATTACCAACACCTGGATTAGGGTTAGCAAATGTGTTAGTCAATGATTTCTTCATATCATATGCTACTAATGGATGAACCACACAGGCTAGATCGTCACCTGGCACACCTGATTTTCTTAGTTGTGCTACTGCTTGGAAGATTGAGTCTGCTGTGAAAGCCGTTGTTCCATCACCAATTTCTGTTGTGAAGCCATCGAATAATGCTGTTAAGTCTGTGTCAATTTTTTTGGCAATTGCTTCACCAAATAATTTACCTAGGTCTCTTACAACATCTGATTCTGATACATTCATCGCATAGTCAGTTAGTGTAGTCATAATACCATTTTCTAATACTGTCAAGTTAGCGACACCAGTAGAAATAGTTGTTGAAGTTAAGTCCGCATTTTCACCCGGTGCCGTTGCCGTCACTGTTGGGTAGATTGGAACTTGGATTGTTTTACCACTATTAGAAGGTAAAGTGTAATTTCTCACCAAACCTCTCATAATAGATCTTTCGTTTGCTACAAATAAAGCCTCTGCCACCATTGGTGATATAAGGTCATTTAATGTAGTAGTTGTTGAATTTGCCATAGTTTGTTTTCTCCTTTAACTTTAAGCAAGTCCATTGTCCTTTCGATATGCGGCATATCTTGCCCTATCGTCCGGGTTGGACATATCTAATTTACTTACATCTAATTTCTCACCACTGCCGGCCTGGTCTCCTATCTTACTGGTAGCACCCGTTCCTGATGGAGTGGCACTAACAAAATGGGGGTTAGCCGTTAAAAATTCTTTGGTCAAATCTTCTATGGTCAAATGATTACCATTTTCACCATATCTGGTTTGTCCTGTTTTTGAATCAACAATCTCAACATCACCTGCTTCGTTCATTTTAACCTGGTCCTTGATCAATTGTGTGACCTGTCCCGGATTAACTGCCTTCATTTTAGAAGCGGTGTCAAGCAATACACCATCAATCTTGATAGTTTTCACTTGATTAAGCAAAGTAGATATTTGGGCATCTTTTTTTTCTGCCGTATCTTTAAGAATCTTTTCAAATTCACCTTTGGCTTTCAGTTTATCTTGTTTCTCCTTCTCAGCCTTTTGATTGAGTTCGTTGTAATACTCCGGATCAATTCCATCATATTTCTTTTCAAACTTTCTTCGCTCTCTCGCGATTCTGTCTGCTACGACCCTATCAAGTTCAGCCTGTGAGAACTGTTTACCATCAGTTTCAGTTTGTTCAACAGCATTCGCTGGTGCTTCCGCTGGAGCCTGAGTCTGCTCAGTGTTGTTTTCCGTTTCACTCATCGTCTATTCTCCTTTTTTATAGTTCATTAGTTCAACTGTCCAACCATTTAGTGGTTGTTTTTATTATTTATGTGGTCCCTTATACTCTTTAAAAGAGCATAGTCCTGTTGGATCAACACTGGGACCGGTGTGCTGTGTCCTCCAAATTTGGGATGGCTGTATAACCATTCTTCATTTGGTCTTTGTTCATTAAAGAGATTCATCATCTTCTTTAACTGTCTGGCACTGGCTCTGGGGTGTTTATAAACACGGGCCACTGAACCATCTAGTGCCAAAATTCTTCCTTGCCAATCAACTATGTCTATCTGTTGTTTGGCCCAATATGCCTTGCTCCAAGGACATACTGAAACAATAGAAGCGAAGTAGTCGGTCCAATTAACCTCTTCTACCGCCTTTTTTTCCGCCTCTTTTGCCACCTTTTTTCTTTTTCTTTTTACTCATTGCCATCTTGCTCGCCCTCCTGGTTGAACATCGCAGATATCTCTGGATGTAGTTGTAAAATCTGTTCCGTGGTATAACCTTGTTCGATCATCTCTTTCATATGTGTGACCAATTCAGTTGGGTTGGTCATCGCTGGATGTGTCATCTCTGTGTTCAAAGGTTGTGTGTTCTGTTGGTCTGTGATAACCCTTTCCAACACATCTTCATCTGTGATCAATGCTTTGGCCAACATAATGTCAATCTCTTTCAACAATTCGGTGTTGGCTGGATTGGTCTCTTTGGCCTGTTTCAATAAGGTTATAGTGTTTTCCTTGTCGTGTATGTTGAATGAATCTGGATAATCTATCACACCATCAAATGCTATGTTCTGCCATAATGCCCACATTCTCCAAATCTGTTCTTCAGCAAGTTCTAATAGATCTGCTTTCTGTGATAGCCTAGCATTCAACAGTTGGAATTCTGTCTGTAATGCCACACCACTCATTGATTTGGCTGTGGTTGATCTCACCCCACCCATATTGGCCATCCTGTTTATGCTGTCAGTCTTTTCATTGATAGAGGATATTATCTGTGTAATACCTGAACCTGATGGTTCCAACAAGAATGGTTTAAGGTTGGGGTCCAAGTCATCCGGCAAGTCTATGACGGCACCGGCACCTGCTGATGCTTGGGTTCCGCTTGTTTTAACAAGACTTGGGTGATTGGAAATCCTGATGAGTTGTTCTAACTCACTCAATTCATTATAAACTGCTCTCTGTGTGTCCGCTATGTCTGATATGTCTGATATACCTATACCTCTGGTCTGTGATCTACCGGCATACACTGGCACACAAGGCACAACACCCAAAGGATTTGGAATCACTTCTACTATGGTGTCTCCGTCCTTGATGTTGCTTCTCGATTTGATAGTTGTTTCTGTTTCTGTTATGGTTCTGTAATATATGTTGTTGTCATCTATGCCGTCTAACAATGTCAGTGAACCCAAAGCATATACTCCGTTTGGTTTCCTGTAATACTTCCAATCGATGACATTCTCTGGAGTTATGATCGACACATATGGTCTAATCTCTTGTTGTAATTCTGCCGCCCTCGTGCTACTCTGAGTGGCTGGCTTGTCAATTTGGACCCATATATGGCCATAGATTGAACTGTAAGTGGCACAGTCTCTCATAAAAGCATTGAAACTTCTGCCATCTAGGTCACAGTCATTTAGGAAATTGTCTAGGCTTGGATCGTTGACCACCTGTGTTCCATAATCTCTGATTGGTGGTTTTCTGAATAAAAAACTGTTGTATGTCTCTACTACACTCTTACAATGGTTGTCTAAAGGGGTTTGTCTTAATCTGTTGTCATAATCTTCATCTGATTCTAAAACATATTTGACCAAATACCTTCCGGCTCTGAAATCATTCCCACCATTATAACTGTCGCTATAATACTGCCATCTTTTTATGTTGTCTTTCCATTGTGGGTGTAGATCTAAACCGTAGTATTCAAGTCTATATTTTACATCAAAAGCATCTTGAATTTGTGCCATATTCTATATGTCCTTAATTTGTTCGCATTGACCAAGTCGTAGTTTTGTTATTATTTATACTATTTCTTTTTATCGGATATATGTATTCCACCATATATCCCAAGGCATCAGCCATATGTTCCAAGCCGTCTGTGGCCGGTTGGCTGGTTCCTTCTTTGTATATCTGTCTAGATAAACTTTTTATAACATTCTTACAATTTGGTGTTATCCAAAGTTTCTGTTGTCCATTGGCACTTTTCAAAGCACTATTGACAGCATTCACTCTATCTCTTATAGCAGGATTTGTGGGTCTTGTCAAGCATTGGAATCCCGCATTGACCAAAATACTTAGATCGGTCCTACCACCTGCTGATGTTTTTCTCTGTCTACTAGCACTATCTGGATATATGGTTATCTGTTGATCGGGATATCTCGATCTTATCTCCTTGACCATTTCATCAGTGTTTGATCCGTATATCACTATCTCATCGAACACTATGATGCCGTGTTCTGTCCTTGTTGCCACCGCGGCACTCATTGGACTTATGTTAAAGTCCATTCCCAAGTATATGTGTTTGGGTATGGTTATCTTCTCGTGATATATGGTCTGTGGTCCGTAGTTAAAATAGACCTGGCCGGAATATGTCTCGAATGAGGCTTCGTATTCCTGTCTGAATGTCCTGTCATCTAGGTCATTCCTGGCCTGTTCTATCTCCGTTGCTGGCACCTGCTGACCTTGTATGGTGGTGTATTGGAAACTCTGCCAATTGTCTGGATCCAATGTGGCCTGTTGATATAGATCATAACTCCAATTACCTATTCCTTTTGGTGTTCCACAGAACAAAGCACTACCTCCTGTGTCTGATAAAGTGGGTCTGATCACTTCCGCCCAAGCCTTCTGGCTTATGTCAGCGAACTCATCCAATACCACGAAATCCAAACCAACACCCCTAAGGCTGTCTTCATTGTCAGCACCTTTTAGGCTTATTACACTATCATTGATCAATCTTATGGATAGATCTGATTCATTGATCTTTTTGGCCCAATTGAGATCTCTCAATTTCTTTTTCAATTGATCCCATACTATACCTTTACTCATACGATAACTGGGTGCTATGTAGAATATCTTCTGGTTGGGTTTTGATGCCACTTTACACATCTCTCTGATGGCCAAGTGTGTCTTTCCAAACCTTCTTCCTGAGATCAATACTCTGAATCTGCGATTGCTATCCGCTATCTGTTTCTGTGCTGGTGATAAAGGCATTAGTGTTATTTATAGCATCTGTCGATAAAACACGGTCAAATGCCATTATTTGAAGCACACAGAGACCTTTACAGTGGGGTCTAATGGGAGTGGTGGGGTGTTTGTATATGGGGAATTGACCCCGACCATTATGTTTTGGCATAATTGCCGATCGTGATCAACTCCCTTTTAGGAAAACCGGGCAGGTTATGACAAACACTCAACCTTGCCCGTATCCACAAGTGACTAACGACAATCACCTGCGAATTCTTTTTAGAATCCTATGCCCAATCCGTTGCCTAGGTTCCAAACCACTGCTATGCCTTGACCTACCAATGGTATATCAATAAACTTGTCCTTGTATTTCTGTGGCACTCTTTCAACCACTTGTTTGTGTATGATGTTCCTGACTGTGAAGAAAGCGATAACCGTGCCCACACTTGGATTGGCACCCATAATGGGATTCAGTTCTACCAGTCCCGGTGTTGATGCTATCTTGATCGTCTGTAAGGCATCCATCACAGTAAGCACCTGGAACCATTTCATCTTGGTCTCTTGTTTAGGTGTTAGTTCATCTGCCTTGGCTATGTTGATACTGCTACCAACTATGACCAACCAATATATCAGTAATACCCAAAATATTTTTCTAAGCATCGGCCTCCTCTAAATGCTTGACTGCTTCATACATTGCCGGAGAATGTTCCTTGTAGATTGAAACCATTGTATTGACAACATATTTCGCTCCTGCTTCATCACCTTCATTTTTTAAGAAGTTGGCTAATGCTAATGTTCTGGTGACCGGACTATCATCACCATTAGCGACTTTGCCCATATCACCTTGTAATACTTTCATTAGCATAATATCTAAATGTTTTTTCTTCATTTTGTTTTCCTATTGTTGGTTTATTATCTTATAATTGTAGCATACTTCTGTGATCTGTCAATGGGGTTATTTTGCCTTGGTTTTCAACACATCTAATATATCTTTTAGAGTCTTGTTGATAAGATCTAAATTATAAGCAATCTGTCCTAAATTGCTATTTGGTGTGAAACCATATATGTCATCATCTCCCATAGTATGGTTTTGTTCTATAACACTTTCTAAAATATCAGTTTGCTTATTAATTGCTGATGCTATGTTATCATTATCATTGGTCATTTTGTTCTCCTTTGTTGTTGGTTTATTATCTTATAATTGTAGCACACTTCTGTGATCTGTCAATGGGGTTATTTTGCCAATTTTTATTCAAATAATCCGGTTTTGATCAGTTTTTCATTCTGTTCTGTTTGTTTCAACATCCCTTGATTGTAAGCATTGATCTTGAGGTTCTCTAGGTATGCTTTCATATTGTCTTTCAACTGCTCTTGTTGTTTGACTTGGGCCGGTGTCCTGATCAGTTGTAAGAATGAATGGTCCTGTGTGTTCCACATAACATCTAGGAATCCCTGTATCAAACTCATCATCTTGTTGTGTTGGTCTATGATCTGTATCGAAAGGTTGTTCTTGTCTGGATCAGTCCTCACACGGTATAACTTATACATCATCCCATTGATCAGTCTGTTTATCTTCTGCTTCTTTAGGCCTTTGGGATTCTTGGGATTTGGACTCACCGTAAGTTCTTTGAAATTGTGTTTGAAAAAGTTCTTCAAGGAGACTTTGTTTGGTTTCCTACCCAAGTGTTTGAGATATCTTTCAAATATGGTCACATTGTCCATCGCTATCTCATTCAATTCCGTATAACTTCGGCTCAATTGATCACATATATTGTTCTGATCCACTATGTTGGCATCCGTGTATGGTTCCACATAAGTGGTGTTGGCCGTTGTGTTCTTTATCTTGTAAGGAAAGTCTATCATATCATTACCTTGTATGAAGCCAATTTGTCATCTCTTATCAATTGTTCATATCTTTCTTTATTTCTATCATTGATTGCTTTGACCATCAATGTTTGATTGATATCTTCTTGTATGTGTCTGTCTTGTTTCATATGTTTTCCTTTTGTTTATAGTATAATAACATAGAAACAAGAACTGTCAAGCGGTTAATTTGCCCACTTTTTAGGGGGTTGACAGATCTCAAAGATATGCTACAATTAAGGAACAATAACTAAAAAAAGGAAAACAAAATGTTAAAATTTATATCGGCAGTTGAAAACGGCGGTGTTCACCTAGAATATCGCAAACAACATCATTGGGAGTCTAGGACTGCCCACATTCTCAATCATTTGTGGAAGGACATCGAAAAACGATTACCTATGCCTGATATGACTGATGTGCCGTTCGATCCCATTGTGACGGTTACGGGTGTGGATGATTTTGCTGAAACTATGCCTGATAGTTTAGCAGAGTCAGGTGGGGCGGAAACCACTGGGATGGCGACTAAATCAGGTTTTGATCGAAAATCTGGAAAATATCAAAATATGCTTTTGATACCGGCGATAGAACTCGAAAATGGTGAATTATGCGAGGTGGCCGAAACATTCAAATCAATGGACATTCACATATTCCAACACGAGATCACTCATTGCTATCAAAATATGTTTGATTGGAAGAATGATGTTGAACAGGCCAAGAAAGCGGGTGTCAATATCAAAATAAAAGAAGAATTTTGGAAGTTCCTAAGTGGGACGAATGACACACATAACAAGGACTATATGGATCACCAACGAGTCAGTTTTGAAACTCTTAATAAAGAAATTGACAAGATCAATGACAAAGTGAAGTCAGAGGGAGCCAATGGTATATCAAATGAAGAAATATTTAAAAATGTAATAATACCTCGCGAGGTAGCACTAAAACAAAAAGAGATAAAAATGTATTGCGATATGATCTCCGCGGAAAGCGAAATGGCGGGTATAGCCGGCAAGGTATGGACACCTGACTTTACATTGGAGGAGAATCAGATGCTATACCATTGTGTGTTTTGTTCGATATTTAAAAGACTCACATTAGTATTCGAAGATATGACACAGAAAAAGGCCACTAGACAAAAGTTGGAAAAAATTGGCCTAGTGCCAAAGATACTACAACAACTGAATTTGAATAATCCAGATCTGGTCCGAATATTCAAAGATCAGGCACATCATTTTATAAAGATGAAATACAACTACATTGAAAAGGCGGAGGCTCAATTAGACAAATTGGCTTCTTAACACATTTTATAAATGGCTATCTTTCGACCACTTCTACCACCCTATATTCTATACAATTATACAGTTCGTTGAGTTTGTCACATTGTGTTTGTGCTGATGTGCGATTGCTGAAGAACATCTTCTGATATTTCCTTGTGCCGGTCAATTCACATTGTATCACTTTTCCCACCCAATATTCATCTTTGGCATTACGATATTTCACTCCGAACATACGAGTTGAACCCACAGTGATTCTTTCTTTGCCACCTATACCGGCCGGCCGGGTGTGTAAGGTCTCATATTCATATGGTCTGGCCATTACAGTTTAAATCCCTTTTTCCAACTTTCGATGGCCCAGTATGCCGGACTAAGGGTTTTTTGTCCCTTTACCTTGTCCAATACTGCTCCCATTCTGGCATTGAAACTGTTCCTCCTTGTGGGATTGTTCCTTCCAATGCTCATTCCTTTTTGTCCGAAATTAACTTTCTTCACACGGCCAGTTGATTGATCTTTGACGAAAACTTTGAATTTCTTGACATCACCTCTCATTGGTTTGTTCAATTTTACCGTTCTATTTTGATACTTTGCCATATTACCTACCTTGTCCTTTGTATTTCTTATAACTTCTTCTCTTTGATTTGTTCATCATAGCCTTTGAATGCTTGCCTGAACCAATTGAAGTCTTCTTCTTGATTGTTTCGTGTTCTATCTGTTGTTTAACCTTTGCCATTATTCATCGCTCCAAGGTAAGGGTTGGTTGTTTTCACTACCTACGGGTGTGTCTGATTGTCCCAGCATATTCTTGCCTAACCATATCAACATAACGGCATTCCCCTTCATTGCTGTCTCAATTTGGGCTCTCCTTAACCGTTGATTGGTCTCACTGTATGCTTTTTGTATAATATCACGAAAGTTGTATTTCAATGTCTCTCGCTTTATGTCAAACCAGTCCGCTATCTCTTGGTAATTACAATGTAAAGCGGCCAATTTATACACTTCATCTGGTGGTATGACCCGTTTGTTGTCACCCCTGCCCACTATGAGTCCTTGTTTGGTCATAGTGCCCCATTTTTCCTGCTTCCTTTTATACTCTTCATTGAAATCTTTTGATTTCTCCGAGTTTGGGTCCTTACTCACTGTCATCTCCCAATAGATATAGTTTTATCAGTTCGAATTGATGATGTGTGTCTAGACCGTCAAAGTCTTCTCTTGTGTAATTTTGGTTCAATAACCAATCTGTGAATTTCATACTCTCTGCCTCCTTTTTTTACGGTGTTGTATCACCTGTGTTATTGGCTTATAAGTGTAGTTGTTCTACTTTTACTCTAAACCTTCTTGCTATGGTCCTGCTGGCCACTGTGGCTATCACACATTTCACTTCATAAACTGTGCCTGCTGTGCCACCTGACAATTGGACTGTGGTTGTTGTCGTGGTATTCGTGTTGCTGTCTTTGGTAAGACCTGTGTCCACCGTGTAAGTGGCTGAACTGATGCTGTCACCGGTTGTGAGGAAACTGGCCCAATTTATAGTGTAATCTAAAACTGATTCCGGATCCTTCCTTATGAAAGCACCTTGGTTGTCTCTTTCGTATCCTGTTGTCATACTGTTATTTATTGTCTCGCAAACACATCAAAGTGATATACGAACTTTCTCCCATTTGCTGTTGTTGTTGTCAATTTCACATCGTGTGTGCCCACCTCACTCACTGTCAAGAAACCCACTATCTGGTGTGGTGCCGTTCTGCCCGCTATTAGGTCAGCATACACGGTCACATAGTTGAAAGTGATGCCCGAACTGGTGGATGTCACCGTGGCCGTGATCAAACTGTCTCCGCTGTCCAATCTGTTGAACAGATCCACACTGAAGTCAGTTGTGGAACCTGTGGTGGCCGCTACCACTGTGGTCTCTAGGTATTTGGTTTTGTTGCCCTGTCGCCAATTGGTGTATAGATCTGTCATTACAGTAAGTCCCTCGCATCAACCGTGGTCGTGAATCGATCCACTGTTATTGTTCTATCTTGTTTGTTCACTGTGAATATCCTAGTGAATGGATCTGGTGTTATCGTCCTATCAAATTCGTCAGTTATGTATGTCCTTGTCTCAGTGGTCAGTGTGACCTTGTTGGCACCACTTGGTGCTCTTATTATGTCTATGTCGCCTGCTGATTCACTCAAACTTGCTATGGCGATCGCCGCTGATGGTTGTGCTGGATTCAGTCCAGTCACTGCTATTATGTTGTTGGCAGTTGATGTCAATACAAATTCACTTGGCATCTGGATTGGTCCTGCCAATGCCGTGTCGATCAATACTGTGCCTGCGACTGTCACACCAAATGCCATACCCATCGTGGGGATCGTGGAACTCTTGATGTTGCTGGCTGATACCGTTGTGCTGAAACTGGTTGAAAGTGGTTGTGCTGATGTTGTCAGTAGATTGTTTGCCGCCACATCAACATTGAAAGTCAAATCAACTTCTGGTTGTGGATCTTTCAATCTGAATCCACCCAATGTGGTCATTGTGAAACTGGATGACAATGTGCCAATCTCTGTTGGGGTCAGTCCGTGTGTCAAAGCAGGAGTCACTGTGGTAGTGAAACTGGTGCTCAATGATGCCACACCGTTGATCTCCGACATATATGCTATGTTCAATTCTTTTCTGAGTAGAACGACTGGATTACCACCTATATAGACCACCGTATCTAAATTTTGATCTCTAAACATTGATATGGTTCCTGCCACTTCATTGGTCAATCCATCATCTTTTCTATCTGAATACTTTGTCTGTTGATACAACACAGCCTCTGGTGATCCTGTTAATACACCTGAACCGGGACCTCCCGCAATATTGTTGATAGAGTTGAGTGGTGCTAGGTATGGTGGTGCTGTTTTGGCATTTGTGCCTGTGGCATTAAAGATATTGTCATTGGTGTTGTTCTTCAATGTGAAAACTCTTGTGGAACTGGAAGTTCCACTGCCTGTTTCAAGTCGTAGTATTGCTCCAAGTCCTTTGTATATTTGATCATCTGGTATCATACTGGCGAATCTGTAATCTCCTTCAGCGACTGTTTGTTCAATGTCAAAGGTTTTAACACCAAAACCAAATGATTTTGTGCCGAATGAGTCTGTGTTTGTTCTGATGTGTAATCCTATGGAATATGTGGATCCGCTGTCAAATATGCCATCCCAACCACTTAGGTCAGTTATGTCGATCGTGAATGTTTGTTTTGGAGTCACAGCACTATCATCAAATGTCGTATAATTGAATGAACTAGTTTCTGCTCTGGGGAAAGGCTCTTGTAATCCATCGCTGTCAGCCTGATAATTCACTGTGAAAAATTGTCTTGTCAATGGAACCGGTGCTTCATTGCTGTGAGTGGTTGAGTTGCCCGATGAATCTGTTTCAATCACGGACATAAAACCAAATACACTCTGGTTGCTGTTGTAGTTGCTGGTGTTGTTTCTATGACAAACTAAGATATCATTCAATGTCAATGACAGTTCTTCTGTTCTTGCCGTGTTGTTGGTTATCGATGTTGGTATTGGAATAGTGATATTATAGAAACTGTCTTGACTATCAAAAAAAGCAAAATCGCTACCAACTGGATGCGAACTTGGTTTATTATCTCCTGTGCTAGTGGGAGCCACTGTTGTTGCTGAAAATGTATCATTTACAAATGACTGATAACCTGTGGTTATGAATGTTCTTCCTGTGTAATTATATCTGGCTTTGACACTATACAAATACATTTCTATATTTCCACTGGTGCTGTCAATACCACGATTGGCATAAGAAAAATTTGATCCGGATGGAATAGTTGGTAAAACTGCCAATGGGTTGTTTACCACAGGTAAGAATGTTATTGTCAATGTGGGATTGGCACCCATATTGCCACCTGTCGTGAAATGTCCTGGAATCTGTGTTGTTATGGTCTGCCTGTCTTCTGAAGTTATTTTTATTTCGTCACTAATTATTGGTGAACTGGGTATGCTGTAATCACTGTCCTCTGTGTCCCACGATAATCGGAATGATCCAAAGTAAGGATCACCTGTGTTTTGGTTGCCTGAAAAACCACTGTGACCTTTCAAACCGCTCTGTATATCTAGTTCAATCTCCAATGAATTTGTGTCAAACACAGCATCTTGGTCAATATCTGTGAAATCAAATTGTAATTCTAAAGCAACCGAGGCATTACCTCTGATTATGCTCAGTTTGGGATCACCAACGGCTGTGGTTCGATTGTAATCCGCTCCTGTGTTGTTATGATACTGGAGTAATGGATCAGTTGGTGTAGTGACTACTATGTCATCTTTTCGAATAATTAAAGGTCTTCTGTAATCTGTGGTTGTGTCGCGATTGGTATCGTGTGTTGCTACACGAGTATCATCCGCAAAGGCTGTGAATGATGTGCTTAAATTTGCTTCGCCTAATATGGTCGCCATTTAAGTCCCCCTTACTCATTCTCAATATACTTGTTGCCCGTTAGTTGTTCAATATCTTGGATCATTTTCTCCATATTGACT
>Ga0181412_1000562_pt1 | contig 15796 bp, 8 predicted proteins | sample 35SPOviralmetaG_FD_130113 | JGI IMG/M metagenome (GOLD analysis project Ga0181412, IMG submission 130113) | Marine viral communities from the oligotrophic San Pedro Time Series (SPOT) site, San Pedro Channel, CA, USA - 35 SPOT_SRF_2012-08-15 | ecosystem: Environmental > Aquatic > Marine > Strait... | reverse complement strand
GTGTCTTGTTTAATATGTGCAGCTTGAGTCCCAGTTTGAAGTTTAATACCGAAAGAAGTGTTATTTCCAGAGCTAAGCGTTAGTAGCTCGCCCGGACTACTCGTCCCGATGCCGACGTTTCCGCTGGAATCGATGCGCATCTTTTCGCTACCTGCCGTATCGAATTGCATAGAATCCGACGAGTGTAGGTATTCAATAACGCCTCTAGCCCTTGCGTCAGCGTCAGAGAATGAGATAAACCCAGTCGATGAAGTTACAAGGTTTATACCTTCTACAGCGCCTTCTAGTTTTACCAAATCAGCAGTGCTGTCAGACCAGCTCTGATTAATAGCAGTGCTATAAACATGCAGTTTTGCATCAGGACTAGTCGTACCAATGCCGACGTTGCCGCCTACAGGAGCTAATGAAATATTTCTTGCAGTATTATTTGAGGCTCTACCTTGTAGATAAAGAGAAAATGGAGTTGATGAGTTCCTTCCTATTGCTAGTTGAGAAGCAGAATCTCCGACAATAGCTTGCCCACTACTGTTAAAAGTCAGGCTTGGAGTGTCACTAACCCCTCTAACATCTAACTTCGCCTGCGGACTGCTCGTCCCAATGCCGACGTTGCCGTTGCTAGCATCAATCCGCATTACTTCTGGAATACCAGATCCAGAGTGGAAGATGATGTCGCCGTTAGCAGTATCTCGTCCAGCAATATGCAAGGTATTTGTGTCTTCGACAATCTGACCACAAGTCAAACCAGTGTTTGGGCCACCTGTTCTATAACCAAGACGAAGCCTTTCCGTTGTACCTGCGGCGAGAACTTCACCCTGAAACGTAGTTGAAAGTGCACTTCCACTTACCTCTAGCAGCTGTGAAGGACTACTTGTGCCGATGCCGACGTTGCTGTCGAATACAGCTACACCAGTAACGTCCAGCGTTCCAGGGACATCAACATTGCTGGTAAATTCAACACCAGTTCCAGCAGCATCGGTTTGCAGCAGTTGACGCGCAGTACCATTTGCAAGCTTGCTAACTGCAATCTCAGCACTTGCATTGATGTCTGCGTTGACGATCGTGCCGTCAGCCAACATCGTGCTGGTAACACTTCCTGTGTCACCAGTTGTTACTACCGTTCCAGTGACATTCGGCAGCGTAATCGTGCGGTCTGCTGTTGGGTTTACAACCGTTAGCGTAGTCTCATGATCATCAGCTGCTGAACCTTCAAAGACAATATTTGCGTTATTAAAAAGTAAATCGCCGGTCATTGTGTCGCCAGTGGCATTCACAAATTCACCGACCTCACTACGCCATGCAGTGCCGTCATAGATTTTGAACACATAGCTTCCGCCTGTGCTATCAAGCCACATCTCTCCTTTTTCGTTGCCCTGCTGACCAGAAACTGTGCCTGTGCCAGTTGTTGTGCCAGTTGCCGTGAAAACAACCCCAACAGTATTGGCGCTTGCACCGACCAGCGTAAAATCGGACGTACCAACAACCAAAATTTGGTAGACGGTGCCGGTAACGAGTGCCGTTGCCGCAACACTGTCTGGCGAGGAGTTTGGTGCGTTCGCACCGATATGAACTGGGCCTACTTTTACAAGATCACCATTGCTGTCCTTAAAAAACAGACCTGGCGATGCTTCGTTGGTATTAACTGCTAACTGACCCGCCGACATCACAGACGGAATAGGCCGCTTGTTTGCGGTGCTGCTACGAAGATGCTGAAGAGCCATCCTTAATACCTATTGCTAGGCCGGAAATAACTCTTTTATTTTAGTGATCAATAGGTTCCGTCATCAAGCTGCGATGTCAACGCAACCGTTCCAGTGGAATTTGGCAGTGTGACCGTGTTGTCAGCAGTCGGATCCGCGACGGCAAGTGTAGTTTCAAACGCGTCTGGACTGGCACCTTCAAACACCAACGAAGCAGTGGTGTCAAACAACACTTGACCTGTAACCGTGCCACCGGCTTTTGGTAAAGCAAGTGCGGCCAAGTCATAAGCCGTTTTGACCCCATTTGGCGTGGCGGCTGTAGTGGTACTAGATGATGCAACACCATCAGTGAGCTGCAAAATACCGGCAGCACTTGTCGTTCCAGCATCAACTGAAATGACTGGTGTTACGGTTCCGGTTGCAACCTGAACTGGTGACGTGCCGGTAACACTGGTGACGGTGCCGACCTTGTTTTCAATCCATTCAAGACCAGTTGTTGTTGTGCTGTTGGCGCTAAGAATGTAATTATTCGTTCCAACGGCCAACTTGCTTAAAGTTGTTGTTGCACTTGCGGCGAGCAAATCGCCTTTGGCATAAGCAGCAACACCAGTACCCCCGCGAGCAACAGCCAAAGTGCCGCTTGTAATGTTGGTGGCATTGCGGCATTCGTTACTTACTTCTTCAAGAGCAGATTGAACGTTGGTGCTGCCAATATTTGCAGCAGGAACAAAGGCAACGTTGCTTGCAGTCTGCGCCGTGTACGTGCTGGAAACGTCAATCTCAATCCAGCTATCACCTGTAGACAGGATTAAATCAGGCGGCGCAAGCGCAACCGTTGGGGCAGGTGACGTTCCAGTGCCTTGTTCTGATACGACAAGGTAATAATTCGAGTTGCTGTCGCTGGCAGAGGGCAGTGCATTACCGACACTCAAACCAATTGCAGTACCTTCGCCGGTTACTGTTGCGACTTGGTTCGTGCTGGCATCGTACGTACCAGCTAAAACAATTGCACCGGCTGAAATACCAATTGATTGCCAGACGTTGCCGTCCCACATGAAGAAGTTCTTATCCAGTGGGTTGAAGAACATCTGGCCGACAAAATCGGCAACAGGTAAGGCTTCGCCAATTTGTGCGGTTGAGTAACTTGCAAGTTTGCTAGCTGTAATTGCGCTGTCTGCAATTCGATCTGTGGGTAAATCACCTGATGTGATTTTTGCTGCGTCTAAATCAGGAATATCAGTAGCAAGCAGTGCAGTGGCTGCACTTATATGGCCTTGTGCGTCGAAAGTGATGCCAGAAACAGTTGCACCCGTAACGCTATTAACGTGGTTAAGCGTTCCAGTAGTAACGGCCAAGCCAGTGCCAGGTTGAATTACACCTTGGGTTGTTGCTGTTGCGTCAGGTAAATCGGCGGGAACAATTGTTCGGTAGGTTGGAGCGGCATCAACGCCAGTCGTTGGACCCGCAAAAAATGAATTAGCAACTTGCGTGTCATATGTAATTGTCAGGTTTGCGGTATAAGCATCTGGGTAGTTAACTGCAACTGCAATTGGCGTTGTTTCAGAAATTGTGATCTCGTTAAGACCTGCTTTTTGAGTCCAGGTCGTACCGTTCCAGCAATAACTTTTTGCATCGCTGGTGTTAAACCAGCCTTGTCCAATAAAAGCACCCGTTCCAGATGGTGCAGCACTTGCAACAACTGAAGTTGATTGGTCGTCTAACTTGGCTCCAGTAACTGCATCATCATTAATTTTTGCGGTTGTTACAGAAGATGCTGAAAGATTCTCTTGAACGATTGAATCAACAGCAAGTGTTGTTTCAAACGAGCCAGTGCCGCTCCCAGTGATGTCACCGGTCAGAGTAATAGTTTGGTCGCCTGTATTAGTGCCAGACGAATCACCACTAAAACTTGAGCCGTCTACCCAAGTGCCAGTGCCAACCGCAACGTCACCAAGGCCAAGGGTGGCACGTTGAGTTGCGGCATCTGCATCATCAAGAAGCGCACGACCTGCGGCAGTACAGGCGATTTCTTCTACCGTTCCACCGCCAGCCGTGCTTCGGCCTAATAGAACATCAGTGGCTGTTGTGTCTTGAATTTTGTCATAAGTTACGCTGTCGCTGGCAAGTTCAGTAGTCCCAACAGCTGCTGCAGTAATTGCAGTAACAAACGATCCGGTGCCAGTTCCTGTTACCGGACCAGTTAACGTGATTATTTGATCACCTGTATTGGTATTGCTACTTGTACCTGAATGCGTACCGCTAAAAATGCCGCTTTGGGTCGCTAATGTTCCTAGCCCTAATGTTGTTCGCTGAGCCCCAATATCAGCACCAGCAATTAACGCACGCCCAACAGGAGTGCAGCTAATTTGTTCGATCGTGCCCGAACCACCTGATGCACGGCCCAGAATTACATCCGCAGATGTAGTGTCCTGCATCGTGTCATAAGTGACTGCATCTGCTGCAATATTGCTTGTCTGAACAATTCCTGAAGAAAGAGTAGTTGCAAAAGACCCAACGCCAGTGCCAGTAATGGCTCCCGTCAGCTCAATTGTTTGATCGCCGGTGTTAGTACCAGAACTTGTGCCCGAATGCGTCCCAGCAAATGTTCCGCTAAACGTTCCGTCTTGAGTTGCAATAGTCCCAAGGCCCAGAGTTACTCGTTGAGCTGCGGCATCGACATCATCGATGATGGCGCGGCCTGCGGCAGTACAAGCAATTTCTTCATAAATTCCTGCGCCAGCTGTTGACCGACCCAGAAAAATGTCCGTAGTGGTTGCATCCTGCAACTTTGCAAGTGTGATGGCGTCGTCTTGGACCTTGGCTGTTGCGACTGAATTATCGCCAAGCTCTGTTGAAGAAATACCGCCTGCAGCGATTAAATTTCCGGCAAGATCACCGGCAACTAAGCTAAGTTTGCCGACTGTGACTGAGCCGTTTGCAAGCTCCGCCGTTCCAACAGACCCGTCAGTGATTGTTGAAGCATCGACAGTACTTAAAACTGCTAGAGCGCCAAGGCCGAGTGTTGTCCTAGCAGTTGCTGCGTCCGCGTCATCAACAAGTGATCGGCCATATGCGCTCAAACCGTATGTTGCGTAAGTATCCGATGCAGTTAAATAAATACTTTGGTCGGCTGCAGTCGTAAGACCTGAAATACTTTGCAGGCCCGCGTCATAAGCTTGGACATCACTGCCAATCGCAACACCAAGGTTGGTGCGTGCAGCTGCATCGTTGCTTGCACCCGTACCACCGTCTGCAATCGCTAGATCGGTAATACCAGTGATTGCGCCACTGGTAATTGTTAAGTTTGTAAGGGTTGCACCGTCTGCATTAAGCAGAGCAATTGTGCCAAGGCCGAGTGTCGTGCGCTGAGCAGCGGCGTCGGTATCGTCAATTAATGCGCGGCCTGCAGCAGTGCAGATGATTTCTTCAATGCTGCCTTGGCCAGCAGTAACACGACCCAAGATTCGGTCGGTGTTTACGTTTTGGATCTTGGCATAAGTGATCGCATCGTCAGCAACTGAGGCAGTGCCTAGCTTTGTTGTACTGCTTTGATCAAGCTTGTCTAGGTCAATGCTGCTGACATCAATCAGGTCAAGACCAGCGTCAATCAGGTTCTTTGTCGTAACCTTCTTGGTTTCTGAGCCGCTAATGTCTGCAATGGGCAGAACGTCTATTGCTGCAACCCCTGCCTTGGACAGCTCGTTAAGCTGCGTAATTCTTTGGTCAGCCAAGGCTCAGCTCCTTATGCCAGGGGTACTTGCGCTTAGTTTAATCCGTAACCTCTTTCAACAGGAAATTCAGATCCTGCTCTTTACGGATCCGGTCGTCGTCTTCCTTGAGGATGTACTCTGCCGGACGACCAAAAATTAGGCGTAACTCACCTGTAGACACGAAATCAATTGTTGCATTGATAACACCGTCTGCTGGTACGGTTACTCCAACGTTTGTGATAACTGCAGTTAGCTTATAAAAAACGGTTTTTGTTTCAGGTGTGATTTCTGAATCGACAAGGTAGAAAAAAGCATCGAACGCACAACCAAGATCCAAGCGTTGTATCGTCTGCATCACACTCAAAGGTGCTTCATTCGTTCCAAGGCTTGTGTAGTCAAACGCGCAGTCCATGCGGCCAGTGCCACTAAGTAAACCTGCGTTGTATTGGTTGCGAAAATAATCGCTAAGGGTTGTTGTATCGATCGCTTCACGAGATGCATTTAGTTCATAACCGGTAACGTTGCCCAGCCTTGTCGAGCCGACATCGCGTAATTTTAAAGTAGCTTGGATCGGGTCGCCAGTAAAAGCTTGTAGTGCAATTTCTTGTGAACGATCGTTATTTACCGCTGCAACAAAACTTGGATATAAGCGCAGACCGCCTGCTTCGTTTACGTGGACAAAGCAAGTAAAAGTATCCTCAACTTGGTTGGCAGACCAGTTGGATGCAGGAATAAAAAGCAGACCACGAGAGTCGTCTGTGCGTAAATCAATCTTGTCACCAACAATAATGTTGTCTAACGCTCTTTCAAAACCAACGCGGTTAAGGGTTAGTGAAATATCGTCTGGGTCAATTGCAGCAGCTAACGTTCCAAGCTCTGCATCTGGGCCACGCTTGAAGTTGACTGAACCGTAGTTACCTAGGAAAAATGCCACTTATGCTGAACGCACAAACATTTCTGTAAAGTCGCCGTCAACCGTAAAGTTAATTGAAACTGTACTCAGTTCGCCTGTTGAGACAGACATAGATGCTGATGTAATATAACCGTTAAATTTAATATCGTCCGCGTTAGCGCCTGATGCGTTTAGCTCAAATGCAAGTCTTGCATTAGATTCTGACGCGCCAGTAGAGTCTGTATTCATTATTTGACTGTCGATTAAAACTTGAAAGGCGTCAGTAGTAGTTGCTGTGCTTTCGCCGTCTAATCTGTAAAGTAGCAGTGTTGCACTTCCTGTAGCACTCAGCACGCCAGGGGTAAACGTGTTGTACTTACTGTCAATCGAATTTGTCGAAAGCAGTTCCATCGTGGATTCCAACGACCAATTGCGGATCTTGGCAACTGTCTTGTTTTTAATTTTTAAAGAGCCGGATCGCCCTGTGTAAAACCCAGCCATGATCAGACGCAGTGGACATTGCTTTTATCTTAGCTTACCTCAAACAAAGTGCTCCTGAAATCAGCCACCTTGGCTCTTAAATCCGAGTCGCAGGGGTACTCCATCGCCTTGACCGAGACTTCGCCTTCTTCGTCTAAAGCCACTTCTGTAATACGGAAAACTCGCTTAGAAGGGTTTTCTTGGCCCATTACAAACATGAAACCCTTGTAAGCAGCCAAGCTTGAAGCTGTCTTGTTAGTAACCTGCCTGTTGTTTAATTTTACGGTAGCGCCTGTTTTTGGGTCAAATACCAAAAAGTCATACTGGTCATTCCTCACGGTGTCTTGCAGTGGAACGTTCAACGCACCACCAGCCATTACAACGCCTGAAGAGTATCTGTCCCAGTTTTGGTTGCCGACGTCAACGTAGATAAACGCTCCAGGCTCTAACGGGTCTTGTGACGGAAACGTCTTGAACTCGATGCCGCGCCGGATGTGGCGGCGTTGGTTTACCAGCAGCTTGCCAATCATGATTGCCTGCTCTTTCTGGGTCACGAATGCGCTGGCATCAAAAGTTTCGTTGACGGCATCCGAGCTGGTGCCTTTGAGCTTGACCTGCACAGTTGTTTTTTTGTCAAATACCGATTCGACCGTGGTGTCCCTATAAACGATTGTTGCGACAAGCTCTTGAGTAGTTGGGCCGTAGTCCAAGAACTCTTCTTTGTAAGATCCTTCTAAAATGTTCCCGCTGGTGAACAGTGCGCTTATTTGAAGAGGCACAGGCTTGCCATTGCTTTCAGCCGCTCGTCCTGCTGAGTTTGTTGGTATTGCTGGGACCAGTGCTTCTTTGCCGTTTTTGCGTACAAACTCAAGCAGACTAAAAGGCGCGTTTGAAATCCAAAATTCTCGCCAAGAAGTAGTGTCCGCAATGACTCCGTCAAAAAACATTTGTATTGGCCCGCCAGTTTCAGTTGGCAAGTAGTTTGCTTTGCAGAAGTTTTTTGATTGGATTAAAGCGTGTTTATCTAATACGGCATCTGCGCTTGAAATGTATTTACCAACGCCGTTAATTTTGTCTACAACCGTGTCAACAAAGATGTCAGGTGCGTAACTGGTGCTGTCTTGATCTAAGAGGAACGACTGTGTTGCACGCCTTGGTACGGTATAAGACCCTTTACCTCTTTTTACATAAGCAGTTATGTTGCGCAAGTCTTCGATGCCTCTACCTGCACGCACAATTATTGCCATGGTTGACAGTGTGGAGTATTTATAGCCTTCAATCTCGGTACTGCCTGATGCAATTTGCTGCTCTGTTACAGCAGCTAATGTAAACTCTGGTCCGTTGTTAAAACTAAATTGAACGTCTGTGTCACTCGTGTTTGAGAACATGTCGTGTTCAAAAGTTAAAGGAGGCTTTTCCGAGCTTGCGTACGCTGCAGGAAATCCATCAAAGCTAAACCCGTAAGCTTTTCTGCCGAACCAAGTCCAGGTAACGTTGTTTTCTGTTTCTCTCTGCGGCTTCCCTTCGCTTTCAATAAAACCGACACCTTTTTGACCGTTGGTGCGGATCTCTGCAATAAGGTCAAAAACAGGTTCAAACTTAAACTGCCATCTTTGCCGCTTGGCGCTTGGTTCAAAATTAAGCTGACCGTAAAAAGCACTTTCCGTTCCATGCCGAACGGCAAACACTACAGGGAAAACGTCGTAGGAATTGTCTTGCACGCGCTTATATTTTACGCGGAAGAAGCCGGTTCTAGATTTTAAACCGTTATCACTTGCGCTGTATTTTTTTACCTTTTCTTCTGCGTACTTCTTTTGTCTGCCTGAAATACGGCGGTAAAGCGTTGCTTTTAGTGAAAATTTAACTAGGTCCACTTCGGATACGGTTTCATATGACGCTGACTCAGCTTTGACAAAACACTTAGTAAAGAACGCTTTGTTTTTGCTGGCTAAGCGGGTTTGGTCTATTACTCTTGCGTCCCAGTTACCGGTAAGAGAATTTATTTGCTCTAAAGCTTGATTTTTTTCATTGATAAGATCTTCGTAAAAAGTATTGATTGCGTTGGCGCCTGTTTGGTCAGTTGTTAAACCGCTTGCTATTTCTTTGTCCTCAAGTAGCTCTGACAAAACCCTAATGCCTGCAGTAAAGGATTTGCCGTCCATTGCCGTGTATTGACCTTTTGCATCACGGGTCAGGTTGATGAAAGGTCTTCTTTGTATTTTAGTAACTCTTAGCTCTCTTCTTGAAATCTCTTCTTGCACTAATTCAACTTGTTTTTGTAGATTGTTCAACAGTTTTCTTTTGCGTCTTTTGTTTTTGTTGCTTTGCTCTACTTTTACTTTTTCGTTAATAAACCTTTCTTTTTTCCGCCTAAGGGCCCTGAGCTTTTTATCCCTGCGTGCGGCTTGCTTTATTCGGTTGCTTAATGTTCTTGCAAGCGCAGTTTGATTTGGCGCATCACTATAGACATCGTATTTGCCTTCTTGAATGTCTTCGATAAGGTCTTGTTGAAGCCTTAGGTCTCTGCGTATTTGTCTGCGTTTTACTGCTGTGTCTAGTTTTGGCTTGCTATTTGCTTCTAGCCTGCGTTGTTTCTCAGAAAACTTAATCGAACCATTCTTTAATAACTTTTTGCTTTTTTGGTTGCCGTTAAAATCAGTCCAGTTTACAGTTTTGGTTCCACTAAAATCGTGGCTAAGCCCAAACCCTGATATATCAAAGTCGGCATTTTCCTTCACGCTACCTTGCAATAGGTTGCGATAACGTATATAAGTTTTGACGCTAAAATTAACCCGTTGTTGATCAACTAATTCGTCATTTCCATAGTCTGTTGAAGGTCTTTGACCGCCCTCAATACATTCAAAATTAAAAACAGCGTTTCTGCCTGCGATGCTTCTATTGTCGCCTGCGATTGATTTTAATCTAAATTTTGCGCTACCTAGCATGTATATCGCGCCGTAATCTAACGTATCTACATATTGTTCACGTAAAGACGCTGCGTTTTCTGCCACGTCGTCATCCCCAACATCACTTCTATTATCTTTAAATTGAAAACTTACCGTGTCGCCAACATCGAAACGGGTTTTAGGGTATCTATCTCCTATAATACTTACATTAATTGGTGCGTCTACAACATCCCCTTTTTCATCACGACTAAATAGCTTTACAAAAACCGGGATAGGATCATACGCACCAAACGCAGTGGCAGTTGTTGGTGAATAAGCTTGGCTAAACCCTTTTTGCGCTGAACTAGTTACAGCTCTTAAACGGCAGACATTTGTCTTATTTTGAACGCCTTTTCTTAAAGAAGGGGGTAAAAATGCAATCTTTGTGGTTATAGGACTATTTTCTTTGCCTTCGGGAACACCAAACCTAATATCTTTAAATTCGACATGACCCGAACCGTTGTTATCAAAAAATAACAAAACTAAGCTAGGGTCGAGATCTTTAATCGCGATCTGCCCGAACGCCGTAAGATCTGGTTCAATATCTCCAATTGCACTTGCGCCCATTGCAAGCAACAACGTCATATATTGTGCTGATCCATAACTTTCCAGCTCTGACCACACCAACGCACCAGCAAGCCGAACACCGCCTCTGCTGTTTTGGTTTTTGTTGGTGTAAACGAGGTTTACTGGATCGTTATAAACTGCTAGTTCTTGGGCTGAGTTAAAACCAAAAGTAGGTGCAAAACGTGCTTCTCTACTGTTGCGGCGGTTCCCTTCTTGCTTGTCAAATGAAGGAATTTTAGGCTTTGGCGTAAGTAGTGCTGCGCCAACTTGGAATAAAATTCCAACAACCGTTAAAACGATTGCTGTAACCCCTGCATCGTTCCTAACGTCAAGCGCCGTGCCAGCTTTCGGATCCTGGTAATCGTGCTGAATTGCAACAAAATTTAGATACTTTTCTTTTGTTACACCAAGGGCTTCAATTAGCTGATGCTCGTAAGGAAGAAGCTTGCGATCCATCAGTCAACCCAGAAATAATGTGCGCCTACACGCTCCACAGGGATGCAGACAACTCGGCTGCCAGGTGCAATGCAGATCAAACCTTGGTCTGTCACTGTGCCGAGAGCTGCGTTGTCTGGTTCTGCGAGCAATGCAACCGCACCAACTCTTGGTACTTTAATCCTTTCACCTTCGTGAATTAACCAGCGTGCCAGTCGTGTTGGTCTTAGCGTTTGTTCGTTGTACAGCCAGTACGCCCAAGAAAACTTCTCGCTGTAATCAGAAAGACCAAGCCTGGTACGAATTTCGCACACCAGTTGGAAACAGTCGGTTTTGTTACGGCCATCACTTGGATGAGCGCCCCAGCAATACTCCAGGCCGATTAAGTCGTTCATCGAAAACTGAGCTGGGAGTCAAGAGGCAGTATTCCTGCATTCTGCGCGGTAAGTCTTTGCGCGGGCAAATTTGGCGTTATACCATCCAATGCAGAACGAAAGCGTAGCTCCATCGTGTCTTCACTAAACGAAGCACCAATACCTATAAAATAACTTGAAAAACCGCTTCCGCTAGCGATATTGTCATTTGCTGTGATGTAGCGGGTGTGGACGGCTAATGTGCTTTTTCGGTTACCTTCGCCTGCCTCGACAATGCGTACCACGAGTTCAGTCGCAGGAAAAAGAAGTTGTATTTGCTCGTTGTCGCCGTTCAAGCTTGATACACCGCCTTCAATTTGAAATGGTACGAAAATGTACTTGTTACTAGCGAAGACTTTTTCTTGGCCTACGAAATAATTTTGAAGCCTGCGCAATGGTGCCCCAACAGGGTTTAAGTCGATGAACTGACAGATGCGGATAATTTGGTTCATTAAATGTCAATTTCTCCCACAAGACTAACCCCAACAGTGCTAATGCCAGAGTGAACAGATTTAATTGTAGGCGGCCCCGCATAACGCCATTTGATGTCACTATAAGGACGCTGAAGCTTGCCCTCAAGACTATTGTTCATCCCTGCAAAAACGGCGTCAGGTAAATTAAAAAATTCAACCGTTCCTTTAGCATCATTGTAATGATCAACAATATCGGTAGCTTTACCTGTGCCTCGGCGCAACTCTGAGCCTCCGTCTGCAATGTTTTTAAATTCAAGCTTAAGCGTATAACCAAGCTGTTTGTTCCCGAAAACACGTCGCACTGTTACTCCTGAAAGTGCTCTGTAAGTTTTAACGGGAAAATCTCCCATTTGAAAATCTCTTGATGACGGCTTTATTGAGGGGAATGTACGTGCCATCAGATACCTACGCGGCGGCGGGTTGCAGGACTATGCTGCATCTTATCTAAGGTCATGTTCATACCTCGTTTTGCGCCGTCTCTTGCAGCATCTTTACGGGTAACGGCCATTGCCGCTTCGAGCTGCTCACGGCTGACATACTCCGTTCCACCAATACTGGTTGTCTCGAAGCTGAAGTTCATGGATGGTGCGCCTCCTGAAGCAGGAGAACGACCCATAAGGGAGCGCATGTCCTCATTACGCATTACACCGCCTGATTGCCCTGGAACGAATAGCTCTGGGCCACGCTCTCCAACCATGTAAGGCTGACCGCCTGAGACTGGGCCTCCGTTTGCCTTAGCTTGAAAATCGTAAATTGGTCCTTGCACCCCGGCTGCTCTAAACGAATCAAGAGGATTTTCAGGCAATTTGCCTACCCCTCCACCACCACTGCGGCCCATTCCGGCAAATGCCTTCGCAATGCCGATCGCAATGTAAGTAGCAATCATCCTCGTACCCTCTTGAACCAGCGTCTGGCCAATACTCTTAAGCATGTCGGCAAACACTTCTTTGACAGTTGCGCTGCCTTCAATAAGACCGGAAATGCCATTGGCTAAAGAATTACCCACTGCGTCCCCTATGCCTTTAGATACACGCACGGCTAAAGCTTGAAAATTATTTAACTCATTAGTTGATTGTTGTATAAATTGGTCTATTTCGCCTTTTGCTCCCTTCTTAAGCTCCGCAGAAGTAGTTGTAACAATACCCTTTAATTTGTTTATTTCTCTTAAAAGTTTTTCGATGTGCTCTAGTTGAGCTATTTCAGTTTCATTGGCAGTGCCCTCAGCTATTTTTGCTTCTAGAACACTTTGCTGTGCGGCAAAATTCGCTTCAACTAGCCCAATTCTCTTTTCTTGCAGGCTTGTGGCAAACTCTATATTTGTTATTTCCTGAGCTAAAGCTTGGCTGCCCAGCTCAGCAGTTAATTCAGATAAGCGAGCAGATTTATCAAGTTCAATGTTTCTTGCTGCTAAAGCATCTACAGCTTGGTTTCGAGTTCGAATCAAAATATCTGCTGAAGCTTTTAGCCTGTCCAGGCCTGCCGCCTCTAGATCGCCGCTTATAGCGTCTAGACGAGACTGCTTCAGCTTATCCTGCAAACCAATAGATACACCTACCAGCTTGTTGTACTCAGTCAAGTCAACACCAACCTGAGCAAGACCTTGGACTTCAGTCAATGATTCTGGGGGTTTTACTTTTTTAAGAGTTTCTATATTGGCCTCTATAGCCGTTTGAAGTCTGTTTAAACCTCCAATTTGACTGTCAAGCCTATTGAACTCATCACCAACAGCTGTTGCTCGTTGATCGTTAAGCTTTTGAGCTTGAAAATTTATTTCTGCGCTTAGTACTGCATATCTCAACGAAGCAAGTTTGACTTCGTTTTGGAATTTTTCAAGATTAAATTTTGAGTTACGCTCAACAATGGTTTTGTTAATGCGGTCTATTTGCTTTTGAGCGTTCAAGCCAAGTTCGGCTGCTTGACGCGCCACGTCGAGCTTAAACTTGTCTGCCCTAAACTGGATCTCTTGGGAAGTTAAGGCAGCATCTCTTTCGAGCTTGGCTCGTTTTTGCTCGGCTTCAACTACTTTAAGTTCGTAAGCGTTTGCAGCATTTTTAAGGCTTTCTGCATCACCTCTCAACGCTGGATCAACGCCACTCGCTCCAGCCGTAAATAGGCTAGATGCAGCTTGTTGATTACGCAGACCTGCTAAAGCATTAGCTGCTCTTTGATCTTCTAGTTGGTTTGCTTTTTGAAGATTTTGCAGCCTTAAAGTCGAGACTTGACCTTCTATGTTGCGACGAAGGTTGCCAATGCTTTTTTCATAGTTAGCTACAATTTCGTTTCTGCGTGCGTCAAAGTTTAGCTGCGCTTTCTCTTGTTCTTTTTGTTTATCTGTAAATTGCTCTAATATCTTTCCTGGCTTTAAAGAACGCTCGAAAGAAGCTATGTTTTGCTTCGCCAGATCAAGATTTTTCTTTTCTTTAAGAGCATTTTGGCTTGCATTTGTATTGTTTAAAGCACGCTCTACATTTATCTGTTTTATTATTCTTATAGTTTCTGGCGTTATAAATCTGGGATCTTTCGCTGTATTTAGCGGTTTCTTGCCAAATATAATACTTGCCGGATCAGTCAGGGCAGTTTTTACGTCTGATCCTACGTCTGGCCTAGACATTGAGGCTCTTAGTCTTTCAGCGTCTGGGCCTCCTTTCTTAAGTTCTCTTTGTATCTGGCCTTCAAGAACAGTTTCCTCTAGTCCTCCTAAAAGACCTTTTAATAAACCAAAAGTCTGTATAGTTTCTACAACAGCAACCTGCATAATGCTCATTGCTTTTGCAAATTCTGCAGACAACTTAGCCGTATCAGAACTAAACTCTTTAAGGCTGTTTACGCCGTCCGTCCCAACAACATTTGCAAGCTCTCTCGTCGCTAATTCAAGTGCTGTGTTTTTTAGCCCAGCTTCTTCTAGTGCTTTTACGTTTTTAGCAAAAGCAGTATTTGTCTTTCCTGATGCAGCAACTACTGCATCAATGTTGGCAGTAACAGAAGTAAGAGCTTTACCTAAGCTTGCGGCGTCAGAAATAAGCCCATCGATCACTACTCCAAGCTGAGTGCCAATCAGGCTTAGTCCAAATCCAAACTGGCCTCCCATAAGGCCACCAGCTCCCCCACCTAACGCACCACCTAGGGCCGCTGCCGGTCCTTGGCCAAACAGTAACGGAAATCCGCCCCCTATGATCGCGCTGCCAAGTGCGTCTTTTCGAGCTTTAGCCGTCTTTTTAGAGTTTATAAGTCTTTCTTTTGTTATTGATTCTTCTATTTTTCTGACTGCCTGTAAATTGTCTAAACGTTGCGTTTGGATACGTTTCTCAGCACTTTCAGCGTTTTCGGTTGCTTGTATCCTGGCCGTTAACCTTTTGTCAAAGTTCGCTCCTATCTCTTTGTCGCCTTTTATGGCTTTAGCAAGCCCGGCTTCAATGCCGTCAAGAGTTAGGTCAATTCGTTTTTGCTCTAATCGAATCTTATCGTTATTAAGAGCAATAAATGCACGACGGTCAGCCTCATTTACCTTGCCAACCAGCCTTATCTCTTCTTGTGCTGCTTGCTCAGTTGCTTTTCCTTTTGCTATAGCATCAGCCGCCAAGCCAGAAGCTCTGGTCCTAGCTGCTCCAGCTACTGGATCAAAGCCTGGAGCAGGCTCTGGGCCAAATTTAGGCTGGCCGCGAAGATACGAACCAACCATTGTGGTTTGTGCTCCGCGTTGCGTAGGAGCAGCCAGTGCAGCGTTATAAGCTTTTAACTCCTGAGTGGCCCCTCTCCTTTTGGCAATTTCTTCGTCAATCAGCCTGTTTTGGCGCGATTGAGCACCTTCCGCACTAAGCAAAGCGCTAACGTAAGTCTTTATAGCTGCAGTTTCCGTATCAGTTGCTTTTGCAGCCTTCTCGGAAGCAAACGACACTACTTTTAAATTATCTGCAGCGGCCTTAAGCGTCTGATTATAAGTTTGTATATTTTGGAGCGTCTTATTTTCAAACAGATCTCTGGCGCCTAAAAGATCTATCTCTTTTGATACTTTGCCAATTCTGTCCTGTAAATCTCGTAACTTATTGGCGCCCTTTACGCCGATCTCAATCTCAGCTCTATAGGCCACGACGGTTCCAGCGCACTGCGATGCCTAAGTTTAACGCCTACGCCGTGCCTTATCCATTTCCTTCTGCTGCTCGTCATTGATCACGCTGAAATAGGCG
>Ga0181412_1000560_pt1 | contig 15825 bp, 15 predicted proteins | sample 35SPOviralmetaG_FD_130113 | JGI IMG/M metagenome (GOLD analysis project Ga0181412, IMG submission 130113) | Marine viral communities from the oligotrophic San Pedro Time Series (SPOT) site, San Pedro Channel, CA, USA - 35 SPOT_SRF_2012-08-15 | ecosystem: Environmental > Aquatic > Marine > Strait... | reverse complement strand
TTCAGGACGATTGTATTCCAAATACGGCTTTTCAAGAGATTTTAAAATCGAAACAATACCTTTGATTAACGTTGCCATAATGTATAAATATAAATTTATAATTATGAAAATTATACACAAAAATCTTCAAAACATTTTTAGAAATTTTATTAGGGATTTTGAAGTAATTTTGTAAAGTTGTCATTTGTGTTCATCACAAATCCTAATTTTTCAAAACTACATCATCTCCTTTCCTTTTAATAGCAGTAGCAATAGAAAATGGATTAAAATCCTCGATATTTTTTTCATAAACTTCGTCACTTTTTTCATATTTTTCAATGATTTGATCTAACTTTTTCTTATCAAATCTCCCATCAATTGACGATTGGTAATCTTTCAATTGAATTAACGCATGTTTCCTATCATCATCATTTTTAGTTGTTTGTATCTTTTTTATCCATTTGTCAATATCTTTATCATTTTCATTCGTTTTTTCTAATTTTCTTTTATGTGTAAATACATATGTAAGTACAATCCCAGCAAAAAAAATGATATAATTTGAAGGCAAAATGTTATAAATCAAAAATGTGAATAATGTGATCCACGCAATTATTATTAACTTATCCATTTATATTTTTATATATTTTTATATTATATTATATAATAAAAATGTTAAGTAAAACGCAAATGAAATTTATATTTGTTATATGCGTAGTTGGAATCGTTTCATATATAGTGTTTGAATCGGTTAAGATAAATGTAAACTATAAAGTCGAGTCGTATGAGAATGATGAACCGAATCCTTTTAGCGAAGATCGTTACGATTCTGATTATAGTTATGGATCGGAATATGAATACGATGACACTGATTTTGAACGATACCGCTCTGATGAAGACACTGATTCTGACACTGATTCTGAATATAGTTATGATTCTTACTATTGGAGAGAATTCGAAATGGATAATTATGATTCTGACACTGATTCTGACACTGATTCTGACACTGATTCTGACACAGATGACGACTATGATGATGATCTTTGTGAAGGTTTTGCGAATAAAGACTATGGCGATGGCGACGATGATATATGTGCAGGCATGACCAAAACGCAGATCCAAAACAAAATAGACGAATTAACATCCGAGAGGAAAAATGCGAGTCGTGAACGCCAAAAAGAAATCAAGAAACAACTCAAAACATGTAGAGCTCTGAAAGGAGGTGGCGATAGCGGAGGCCGCGGCGGCGGCAACACCGGCAGCGCGATGATGATATGTGAAGAAGGCATGACTTATAAGGAGCTCAAGACAGAATTGCAAAAATTAAAGGCCGAGGCTGAAACTGCGACAGGTGAAGACAAAGAAGAAATAAAGAGACAAATCGGGAGATGTCAAGCTCTTAGAGACGGCGATGGCAAAGGCAAAGGCAAAGGCAAAGGCAAAGGCAAAGGCAAAGGCAAAGGCAAAGGCAAAGGCAAAGGCAAAGGCAAAGGCGATGGCGACGATGATATATGTGAAGAAGGCATGACCAAAAAGAAGATCAAGAAAATTTGGAAAAAATTAAGGGCCGAGGCTAAAACTGCGACAGGTGAAGACAGAGAAGAAATAAAGAGACAAATCAGAAGATGTGTAGCTCTTAGAGACGGCGATGGCAAAGGCAAAGGCAAAGGCAAAGGCAAAGGCAAAGGCAAAGGCAAAGGCAAAGGCAAAGGCAAAGGCAAAGGCAAAGGCAAAGGCAAAGGCAAAGGTAAAGGCAAAGGCAAAGATAAAATGAAAAAAGGAAAAGTAACTGATCGTAAAACTCGACGTAGGATGAAAAAACTTTGTAAAACGGTCAAAAAATTGAAAAATAAGCTCGAAGATAAGAAGGAGATAATTGAAGAACAAAACGAGATGCTTGAAAATTGTGCTGTAACTAAAAAAAGAGAATCTTGTGCTGAATCGTGTAAAAGACAGTGTTCGAATCAATCATCGTGGAAATCGTGCAATCTACAACCAAACCCAAACATTGAGTCCGACTATGGATATGTGTACATGCCAAACAAACAATGGCAAATAGCTCAATACAATGCTAAACATAATTCTGGAACAGACCAACCAAACCTAAGCAAACAGCAAAATTGTATTGTATATCCTTATATAACTGATGGAACTCCACTTGAAGCCCTTCAAGTTTAAATCTAATTCCTAAATCCCTTAAATTAGGAATTTTTTATCAAAAGTTTAAAATTCACGAATATATATTATAATTCCTTATGATTTTTTTAAAAATGTTTTGAAATATTTTATATAAATATGTTTTAATACATTATTGTGTTATATGTCATCATCTGAAATTATCAAAATGCCTTCTGTTATGAGTGTTATCAAACGAAATGGGGAAAAAGAAGTAGTTTCCTTTGACAAAATTTCCCGTCGTATCAAGAATCTTATCGAGAGCTGTGAATTCAAAAGTAAGCTCAATATTGATTATGTAAGCCTTGCCCAGAAAGTGTGCACGGATATATATGACGGTGTAAAAACATCTGAACTCGATGAGCTCGCTGCTCAAGTTTGTGCGTCCCTTACTACCCAAAACCCAGAATATGGTGTTCTCGCTAGTCGCATTGCTATCTCTAATCATCACAAGAAAACATCTCCGAGTTTCTCCGAAGCAATTGACAGTTTGTATAACACTCTTGATGAAGATGGAAACCGTATCGAAGTTATTACTAAGGAAGTATTTAATGTTGTAAAGAAACATAAAACTAAACTAAACAACATCATTGATTATACACGTGATTATGACATTGACTACTTTGGCTTTAAGACACTTGAACGTGCTTATCTTCTTCGTGTTAATGGGGAAATTATTGAACGTCCTCAACATATGTTTCTTCGAGTCGCAATTGGGATCCACGGAAATGATATTAAGTCGGTAATTGAATGTTATGACGTTCTAAGCCAAAAGAAAGCAATTCATGCGACACCCACACTATTTAACGCGGGCACAAATGGAGGTCAACTCGCTTCTTGCTTTCTTCTTGGAATTAACGATGATTCAATTGATGGGATTTATGATGCATTAAAAGAAACAGCTCTTATTTCCAAAAATTCGGGAGGTATCGGAATTCATGTGCATGACATTCGCTCAAAAGGAGCAAATATTGCTACTGCGAAGGGTGCTTCAACAGGTCTAGTTCCAATGCTCCGCGTGTTTAACGACACAGCTCGTTATGTAAATCAGGGTGGTAAAAGAAACGGCTCTTTTGCTATATATCTTGAACCTTGGCACAGTGACATCTTTGAATTTCTTGAACTTCGCAAAAATCAAGGTAGTGATGAACTACGTGCTCGTGATCTCTTTTATGCTATGTGGATTCCAGATCTGTTTATGAAACGTGTTCAGGAAAATGGCGTATGGTCTTTAATGTGTCCTCATCGCTGTCCTGGATTATCTGATGTATACGGAAAAGAATTTGAAGACCTGTATGAAAAATATGAAAAGGATGGTAAATATCGCAAACAAGTTCCCGCACAGGAGATTTGGTTCAAAATCCTTGAATCACAGGTAGAGACAGGAACACCTTATATTCTATTTAAAGATCACGTAAATCGCAAATCCAATCAAATGAATTTAGGAACAATTAAGTCGAGTAATTTGTGCTGTGAGATCACAGAGTTCACCTCAAAAGACGAGATTGCTGTATGTAATCTTGCTTCGGTTGCTCTTTCAAGTTTTGTGAAAGCACCGGATGTTCCTGATATTGTTAAAATAAAATCTATTCCTAATTGTGTATTTTGTTCTCTTGCCAAATCTTGGTGCGAACGCTGGAATATTTTGACGGAAATTGATGAGATTAGCGAACCAATTAAAGGTCAAAAATACCCACAGATTTCTGTTGGTAGTTTTAAAGGTGGATATACAGATTTTATTGAAGAGTTTCCTGTTAATTATGATTATGAAGAACTCATTAAAGTGACAAAGGTAATTACAAGAAATCTAAATAAGATTATTGACAAAACCACTTATCCTGTTGTAAAAGCTAAGAATTCTAATAATAAGCATCGACCCATTGGTATCGGTGTACAGGGCTTAGCGGATGTGTTTATGAAAATGAGGATTCCTTTTGATTCCGACCGTGCTAAATTTCTAAATGAAAAGATTTTTGAAACTATCTATTTTGCCGCATTAACCGAATCGAATGAACTCGCTATTAAGAAAGAAGAAAAATCAAAGAAAACTGATTTGAAATTTCCGGGTGCATATGAAAGTTTTGACGGCTCACCGTTTTCACAGGGAAAATTCCAATTTGACCTTTGGGAAGAAGAACCTCTTGACATTCACCCAAAATATGATTGGAAAAATCTTAAAGATAGTATTATGTCACATGGAACTACAAACTCTCTATTGTTGGCACCAATGCCGACGGCTTCGACCGCACAGATTCTCGGTAATAATGAATGTTTCGAGCCAATTACAAGTAATATTTATGTCAGACGTGTTCTAGCGGGGGAATTCGTGCTTTGTAATAAATATCTTCAAGAAGAACTTCTCGGAATCGGTAAATGGAACAATGAAGTGAAAAACTCCATTATTGCTAATCAAGGTTCGGTTCAACATCTAAAATTGCCTGATTGCGTGAAAGATGTATTTAAGACTGTTTGGGAAATTAAGCAACGTGTCGTAATTGATATGGCTGCTGATCGTGGCAAGTTTATCGATCAATCTCAGTCGATGAACCTATTTATGCCGGACACCTCACCAGATAAGGTGACATCTGCTCTATTTTACGGATGGAAAAAAGGTCTAAAGACTGGTATGTATTATTTGCGAACACGTCCTAAATCTAACGCTCAACAGTTCACTATTGATGTTGCTCCGGAACCTGCTTGTGAAAGTTGCTCGGGATAGATCTAGGATTCTCTTCTAATATTATAAACGATTTCCTCATTTAATGCCTTCATTACAATTATAACTACACCATCGCCATTATCAAAAAATTTAATAATAGAACTTGCCAAAGTTTCATCATTAGGCATTTTTAAATCAACACGTGTTTCTCCCGATGCGTCCATTAAAGTAAGGAAATGTTCTTCGGATATATCAAGGAGTGTATACTCGGTTTTTTCAATAACAGGAACGGAAACGTTATGTGTTGACGTTTCGATCATCTCATATTTCTTTTTGGTAAAAATATCAGTCGCAACAAAATGGCACTTTGCGTGACCATGTTTTCCTGTTTTTGACGTTGAAATTGAATTCACTTTACATGCGCGATTTTTGATAACTATAGGACCGCCTACACGAATTTGGCCAGCTTCCTGAGGTATTACGTTCATATTTGATATATAACAAGATAAATTTAATATTTATTAATCGCGTTTATATACCTTTTCATATTGTGTTTTTGAAAGATATTATCAGCATAATCGTTAGTATCTAAAAATGTCTTGTAATTAACCGATAAAGAACCGAAACCGCGAGTACATAAAAAATCATCTTCAAACACATAATGGGCTTGTTCTACGTTTTCTTCTAAATCTTCGAAGAATTCAATAGAGGCAACATTAGGGATTGCGAACGTTACAAGCTTTATTTTAGAATATTTAAACGTGCGACTTGCGTGTAACGCCAGCAAACTGGCGATTGCGGATCCTCTCGAATGTCCGGTGAAGATTATATTGTTGCTATACAAAATTCTGTCTTTGACCCGCAGATATTCATCTGTTTCTTCGATTTTTTTTCCTAATTTAAAAAATCCAGAGTGAAATTTAAAATTATCATCATTTGTTTTCATTAGGGCATCTGAATTTATCATCCAGTCTTTTACATTTTGACTACCACAAAAATTTATATACAAATCTTCATCGGCTGTTTGATAACATTCAAACAGCCTGCTTTTTGAAGAATTTCTTGTAATATACGCATTTATTTCAGGGAATGGCTGGTATATATACGAATTATGACAATTAATAGCACATTTTTTAATAATCTTGTTTGAAATTGCCTTTGTGAAAGAAAGCAAATACGAAAAAATTAGAAATTTCATTATAAATCTATGATATAAATTTTTTATGATTTTGACACTTGTGACGGTCACAAATATATAATATATATATATACATAATAGTAATACAAGTATGATGATATATGGAATCGTGTGGTTTTTTATTTTATTAGGTCTAATTTTTTTTTATCATTTTAACCTCTTGTTTTATTTCGTTTCTTTTGGCACTTTGAATCAGATATTATTGAATCTATATATTCTTGATTTCATTATATTTTTTATTATGCCCTTTATCCTAACATTGTTTATTTTAAAAATGCCATTATTATTTGCAATATATTGGTTTTTAATTCTTGTACCACTTTTACTTTGGCGTGAACATACATATTAAAAAAACAAAAAAAAGTCTGACAAAGCACACAGACCACCACTTGGTTTTTTTATTGGTGATTAATTTTTCTAAATATTGAATAAAATTCCTTATGATTTTGTTTTGAAACTTGTGACGGTCACAAATATATATATATATATATATTATATTATATGTTGTCTCTTATAAAAAAAACGAGACGTCTAAAAACGATTAAAAACAAAACGAGATCCTCTAAAAAGGGGGGTGCGAGGGCATCCTACAAGTACAAATCAAAATCAAAACCAACTACAAATACATCTATTAAAGATCTACCAGAGGATGTTATGAAGTATTCCATGGGTTTCATTAGACCCGCATTAGACAATAAGTCTATACGTAAAGTGATTTATGATTATCTTTATGATTATCTTGAAGGTGGTCCTAATAAAAAAAAGGCCGTCATTGAGACATATGGTAAAATTGAAAATTGGGATACTTCGAGAGTGACTGATATGTCTCGACTTTTCAAATACTCTGATTTTAACGAAGATATTTCTAATTGGGATGTTTCTAGTGTGACTACTATGGAAGAAATGTTCTTTGATAATAGAGAATTCAATCAACCCATTGGAAAATGGGGGAAGAAGACAAGTAATGTGACTAATTTGCATGGTATGTTTGATACTGCTGAAAATTTCAATCAACCTATTGAAAATTGGGATACTTCTAATGTGACTGATATGTCACATATGTTTGATGGTGCTGACAAATTCAATCGTCCTATAAATAAATGGGATGTATCTAATGTTACTAATATGAATCATATGTTCTCTGGTGCCCTAAATTTCAACAAAAGATTAACCACTTGGGGAAATAAGTTGCCGAGAAATGCGAACCTCCGTTACATGTTCAGTAGTATGAACGCAGGTATTGTAAAGAAGATAGCTCCTTGGTATTAAACTAGAAATTCCTTATGATTTTGTTTGACACTTGTGACGGTCACAAATATAAAGGTTTGTGATGAACACAAATCATACTTTCAAATTTGAAATAAAATTCCTTATGATTTTTTCAAAAATGTTTTGAAAAATTTCTTAAAAATAATCATATAAAAACCTATTATCAAAATGACCGATTTAAACATTTCCACTGTTAATTATATTGCAAATTCTAATGTGAATGATTTGGATTTAAAAGAAATTTATGAAAATATCGAAGTTATTGATTACGATTATAACTATGACGCAGGTATAATAAAGAAAACTTTCAAAGAAAATACGGTCGGTTTCAATAAAAAGGATAAAACAACAAAAACATCTCCTAAAAAAGGATTTCGTAATCAAATTTCTTTTGATATTTCAAATACTCAATTGATTGAATTAGGTAAAACTGATAAAATTATGTTCAATGAGTATTCAAATTTTCACAAAAAGGATAAAGAAACATTTGATGAATATACTAAATATGATATGTATTACTTTCAACAAAGCAAATCTTTTCTTCCAATTAAAGAGATACATCTTGTATTAAATGAAAACGCAAAGTTAAATGATGAAATCATCATTATCTCCACAAGTTCAAAAAAGAAAAATCAAGACAAAATTATTATCAAATACACTGTAACACAATATGACATTGAAAATAAATTTGTAAATATTGATCTCACCAGAAAATATCAAATTACTGGACTATATGTGAAAGCCAATAATGTTGTTTCGTGTAACACTAAGGCATTTGTTGAAACAAGTCTATTCTTATTCAATACAGGAAAACTAAAAGTTTCGGGATGTACTTCCGATAAAGGAGCACACGAAACGTTCAACGTCTTCAAACAATATTTTGATAAACTTGGATATGATATTATTTTGAATTCTCTTGATATCATTATGATTAATAGCAACTTTTCAATGAACTCAAGGATTGATTTGAATATTTTGGAAGAAATTGTCAAAGAAAAGGAGTTGATTTATAATTATGATACGTTGATTCATCCAGCTCTAAAAATCAAGTTCATGTATAATGAACAATATGATACTTGTGGAAAATGCGATTGTAAGAATAAATATAAACAAAATATGGTGTGCTCAGGAATTAAAAAGAGAAAATCAAATTGTAAAGCCATCACAATTCTGGCGTATTCAACAGGTAGTATTCTGGTTATGGGGACAAATAGCTTTGACCAATTAAATCATTGTTACAATTATATTCGTTCGTTGCTGGAAATTAATATGGATAAGATTAAAATTTGAACGTGTCCTGTATTTAATGAAAAAGTGCGTCAAAATTTGAAAATTATTTTATAATATAGTTTTAATTACGATTATGGTTTCCAAATCAGAAGATTATCTTGAGGTTGATACACAGGTTCCAGGTCAGAATTTTGTTTGTATTTCTTTCATTTCCCCAGAGCATGTTCTTAAACAGAAAGATCGCTTTTTTTTCAATTCTTACATCAAGTCTCTTGAGGTAAATGATTCGGGCGTTGCTTCTGTAAAGCCCGATGAATTTGAAAAGAATTTTGATGATTATGTTTCTGTCAATTCTCAGGAACTAGAGGAAGAATTTCACAAGAAGCATGATTTCCAGACTACTGTTCGCGGTGTAAAAGTTCGTGGGACATACAACACAATTGATGAGGCTAACAAGCGAGCTGCTGATATCCAGCGTCTTGATCGTAATTTTAACGTGTTCGTCGGTCAGGTCGGATACTGGCTCCCATTTGATGCCGAACCATCCGATGTTGCGAACAACGAATATCTCGAGAAAGACCTTAACGAACTTATGAAGCAATACAAGTCCAATCAGATCAAAAAGGAAGTTTTCTATCAGGAACAAATTGATGAAACAAAGAAGAAGGCTCTAATTGAGGCGGAAGCTCAGAAAGCCGAAAACGCGGCTTCGTCTGCAATGGAAGCTCTTGGCGTTGAGGAAACCAAACAGGAGTAAATAAAAGGTTGAACCAAAATATAAAGGGTTCTTTATGCTTTCGTGGCTTAATGGTAAAGCGACATCCTAGTAAGATGTAGATTCCGTGTTCGATTCACGGCGAAAGCTACATACTAAATTCTATTTTAATATTAATTTATTTAGGTTTCAATTAGTAGAAGCCGATTTTAAGTATTCTATGAGATTGAGTCTTTCATCTTTCTTCTTAATTCCTGAAAATACCATTTTTGTGCCTTTCATGAATTTTTTCGGGTTTAATAAATAATCAAATAAGTTTTTCTCATCCCATATTATACCCGAATCCTTATTAGCTTTGGAATATGAATAACCATCTGCTTGCCCAGATTGTCTACCGAAGAAATTCCACAAATTTGGACCCTGTTTGTGTGCTGCCCCTTTTTCAATTGTATGACACTGGGAACATTTTGTTTTGAAAATCTTAGCACCTTTAGCTTCACTCATATAATTACAATTATAAAAAATTTCATAAAAAAACAACAATGTGATGTCAATTTAAAAAAGAAAAAACCTAAAAGGTTTTTTGTAAAAATGATGAAACAATTCGTTTTGCTCTCAAAGATTATATGAGTATTTACTTTGTGTTCGTCATAACTCCTTAAATTTACCCTTATTTTGGGCAAAAAGTAAAAAATGTTTGAAAATGACCCCCCAAAAAGTATATAATTATTACAACTACTTCCTAATTGATACGCACTCTTCATAGACTGCTTTCCGGAAGTATTAGCAATATGGCCGATCTTAATAATCATTGTTTTACTAATGAAACTTTGCGTGAGGCTGTCAAAATTTTTCTTGCCAACAAGACGACTGCCAAGCAAATTTATGGCCCTATTGGGTCGTGGAATGTATCGAAAGTAACTTGCATGGAACAACTTTTCATGTATACTATCGATTTCAATGAAGACATTTCCGGATGGGATGTATCGAGTGTTGAGAATATGGGTGCTATGTTCTATGGTGCTACAAATTTCAACCAAGACATTTCCGGATGGGATGTATCGAGTGTTGAGACTATGCGTTATATGTTCCATATGGCAAAGAAATTTAACACTCCTCTTGATAAGTGGCGTGTGAATAATGTGAAAGTCATGTACGGAATGTTTATTGGTGCTGAAAGTTTCAACCAAAACATCAATTCTTGGAATGTTTCTAAGGTGACCAACATGGAACAAATGTTTTATGATGCATACAACATGGATGTTGGCAAGAACGCGTCTTGGTACAAGGACACGTCTTGGTACTGAGACAAAAGAAAAAGCTAAAAGGGCCTTACGGCCACAAAAACGAAAAAAAATCAAAAAAGGGCCTTACGGCCACAAAAACGAAATAAATCAAAAAGGCCCTTACGGCCGCAAAAACGAAAAAAAATCAAAAAGGCCCTTACGGCCACAAAAACGAAAAAAAACCGAAAAAAAGAAAAAAGAAAAAAAAGGTTTTTTCTTTTTTTTCAAAAAAGACAACAAAATGATGTCAATCTTTGTTAAGTATTTTCAAATCATCGTTTAATAGAGTTGCTTCTCCATCTTCATTCCATTTAAATTGGACTGCGTGGATTTCAACGCCTTTTTCTTTTGTTTCATAGAAACAATCACGATATATTTTATCAATTACACTTGGTGTGAAACAATTGACATCTTCACGTTGGATTACATAACAAATTATAGCACGATAATCTCCACTTTCGTGAATCTTTTGAAGATCATTTAAATGTTTAAGTGCACGAGTCGAAATAGGAGTTTTTGAATTTTTTCTATATCCGTCAGGAAAATAAGCGATCTTCTCATTGTAAGCCTTTGAATCATAAATGCTCATATCAATCTTCTTCTTGTCCTTAGAACAGCAATCAACATAATCAGCAAGAGGAACACTCTTAATTTCCAATACAAATGGCTTATCATTTTCATCAACACCAACAAAATCAAATCTTGAATTTGTAATCAAACTTATCTTTTGTTCACGTTTGAAGGTTTTGGCTTTGAGAAAACCCAATTCATTCTGTTTCAAACAGGTATCAATTAACTCTTCAGCAAGTTTTGGATTGATTCCAACTACAATATTTGTATCTAATTTCGGTTCATTAACAATTGATAAGTCAGCACGAAATTTACAGACATTTTTGGGATTACCCACATTTGTCATTAAAATAGAATGCTCTTTGTCACATAACCCGCAACAACCAAGTGATGGCGAGTGACATAGGACACTCTCATCATTCAATAATACGTCGGCAACATAAGGTGTCTTACACGTCTTTGATGGACGTTTGATAACTGTACCTTGAACAACATCTAATTTCTTTAAAATACTCATTTTTTTCTTACTAACCTATATTACACTTTTCAAGGTTGTTTTTTCAAAAATTTTTACACGTATTATATAAAGATACTATGGAAGACAATGATGGTGTATCAGTAGATCTATCAAAGGATACAGAAAATTCATCAAAGGATACAGAAATTCCATTAAATGATATAGAAGAATGGACGAATACACATAAATATGATATCAGAAGATTGATTCATAAATCAAAAGTTCAAAAAGAATATCATCGGGTAGCCGCTCAATATTGTCAAAAATGGGGACATATTTTGGAATTACCCCCAATATTATTTCCGATAATACTGGCACCAATATCTTCGACATTTGATTCGTATAATTGGGTTGTATATATGAATATGACCGGGTTTATTATTTCAGGTTTATTGGCGGCTATTGTTAAACATTATAACTTTTCAGTTTTAGCCAAGGAACATATTGATATTTCAAGAAGTTATGTCGAATTAAAGGATAATCTACGGAATGAATTAAACAAAAAAAAGATTTATCGTACACAAGTTACCGAATTTATAAATAGTTCTTATAAACAATATCATAATCTAATGAACATATCTCCATTTATGGAACAACATATTATAAATAAGGTAAATAGTGAAAAAAATAAAAAAAATAAGAAACATGATGTAGATTCAATTGAAGAAATGGTTACTAGAGAAATGGAACATATTAAGATGATGAATATGAAAAACAATATTAAGAAGGATACTGAAGAAAAGGAACAATCCGCTTATGGTTCATTAGAAAATTGTTAAAAAAGCAAAATTACCTTATTGTAATTCTACTCGATTTTTTAATTTTTATATTGTTTTTAAATACACGAATTTAAAATTCCAATGATGTGGTCTGTCACCATTAAGAACAGAATATATTGCTCCTATTGAAAAATTTATTGAGTATACTATATTAGCTTCTTCAATAAATGATGGAACATGATAGAATATTTTATTTAACTCTACATTATTATTATCCCATACCTTAAAAGCATTTGCTTTATCTTCTTGTTTTAATCTATTATTTTTTCCTCTTAAATCATTTCCATTTGTATCAGAATCCCCAAAATACATTGTTCCATAAATATTAGTTTTCATATTATTTTCAAGTACTAATTCATGATATTTATCATCATAGCCATCCATATGACAAACTTTATCGTAACCAGGATTTCCAAATTTTTTTACATCATCTAATGGAGCAAAAGCAAACATTACAAGTTGATGTATTGGTGTTGATTTATAATATAAAACACCTTCCATATTATGTCCATTCCAAATTCTTCCGTTTACATCTTTTAAACGACCAAAATTAGAAATAGAATAAGGTAAATTATTTCCCATTTTTTCTTTACGTTCCATTTCTAATTTATCAACCAAAATAAAGTTTTCACAATAAACATGATTTTCTTTTTTAATCAACATATTATTTTCAAGACAATAATCTTTAATCTCCTTTAGTGTTTGTGAATTATTATATTCATTTGTTTTAACAAATGTATATTTATTTTCTTCAAAAATTAATTCGGTATCTTCACCATTATTTTCTAATATTTTAGATATTTTCCTTCGGATTGTCTCATTACCATCAAATAACATTGAAGCACAATGAGATGAACTGTAATATGATATAATTTTATTATTTTCATCTAATATTGGTTCATCATTTTTAAAGGCATGTAAAGGTATACCCAATGTTTTTGCTCTATTTTCTTTCATAATATTTGAATGAGGAACAAGTGTTGCTCTTATCTTATTTTGTTCTTGTGTGACAATTTCCAAGAAATTTATATGACATTTTTCGTGATTACCTTTAATGTGATCTACCTCAGCATCCTTCTTACCAAGATTACCTTTATTTTTCATAAAATTTCTCCAATCAAATTTAGGAAAGAAAGACCATACTTGTAAATGATGTCTTAATATTTTTTGCGGAGTTCCATTTATAGATAGATTAACTCTATTAGTGCTATCACCAACCATATCAGTAATCTTCTCTTTACCTTTTTTAAGTTTACGTATTCTTATTACATCACCTTCACAATTTATTCTATAATCATTAGAATAACAAACAACAGTTCCATTTTTATCTAATACGATAACTGGTATGTAATCTTTAACACTATATATTTTTGTTTTATCATATCCGTCAAAATTTGGTATTAAATAAGGATTACCAGCATAACATAATATATTTTTCTTTTTATATTTTTTTATCATTTTAATATAACGATAAAAGGACTTTGAATTTCCTTTTGAAAATAATGTCATATTTGATAATTTATACGGATCAAACAGTTTAATATCGTTTATATAAATCATAGTCATTGTTATATATATTACAATAATTTTTTAAGATATATTTTAAAACATTTTTAAAATTTTTATAAGGAATTATGACTAACAAAGTTATATTTCTGGTAAAAAAAGCAAAATACCTAATTGTAATTCTACTCGTTTTTTTAATTTTTATTTTGTTTTTATATTTTTTAATTTTCATATTCGACATCAATAACTTTGCCGAGCATTACAAGGGAGTTAGAATCCATAACAGCAATACGACCTAGTCCAGGTGTCTTGTCGTAAGGCTCAAGAAAGAATGGCTTCGAGGGTTCAAATACTACTTCCGCATTTTCACCACGTTCAAGAGATTCCGGAGTTTCAAGTTTAGTTCCACCAGTCTTCTTACCCATCTTCCAATTGATTGCGGTCATCTTACAAGAACACTTTGCTGTTCGAACATGAATAATAGGACAGAATCCAGGTTTTAGCTTACCCGGATGATCCTGAACAGAAACCATTGCTGTGAACTTCTTAACAGGCTTACAGATACCGTCTGTTGTTTTGTAAATTACGTCACCCGCTTTTGGCATATTATCTTTCTGAAGACCCTTAATTGACATACCAATATTATCACCAGGAAGGCATTCGGCGAACTTCTTATGATGCATTTCCATAGAGAACATCTTACATCCAGTGATGTTGTTGGGAGCAAAGGAAAGAAGATCATCAACTCTAGCAACACCCTGTTCAATACGTCCGGTAATAATAGCACCAACACCCTTAATGTTATAAACACCAGAAACCGGAATACGAAGAGGAGCTTCAATGTTACGCTTGGGTGGAGTTACAAATTTTTCAAGAGCATCAAAAAGTGTTACACCCTTAATCTGTGTCGTGGGATTAATATTAGCAACCCAACCATCATACCAAGACATCTTGTCAGTGGGCTCTGTGAGATTATCACCATTAAAACCGGAATAGGGAATAAAAGGAATTTTCTTGGGTTTCATACCAACTTGCTGTAGCATAGTGCTCATCTCGGTCTTAATCTCATCAAAACGCGTCTGTGACCAATCGCAGGAATCCATTTTATTAATACCTACAATTACTTTCTCGATACCGAGAAGAGCAAGAATACGAGCGTGAAGACGTGTCTGACCCTGTGGGATCCCTGTAGAGCGGTCTCCCTTAGCAATAGCCGACTCAAAACCACCCTTTTCAGCAGGAATGAGAATGAGAGCAGCGTCAGCTTGACCTACACCTGAAATCATATTCTTGATAAAGTCAATGTGTCCAGGAGCATCAATAATAGAATAATGATAAGAATCAGTGTAAAACTCTTTTGTGTTACAATTGACAGTAATACCACGCTCACGTTCTTCCTTGTTAGTGTCCATGTAATAGGCAAACGCAAAACTGGATTTTCCGTTTGCATCAGCCTTCTCCTGAAGCTTAGCCATTTCACGGGCATTGATACCTCCAAGATTGAAAATAAGATGACCTGTTGTTGTAGATTTTCCGGAATCTACCTCACCGCACACTACAAGAGAAATATGCTGCTTTTCACGAGAATCTGCCATAATTGATAATAATAACTTTCAAATACCTACTTTTTACAATAAATTTCTCAAAACATTTTTAAAAAAATTATAAGGAATTTTAACAAACAATTTTAAAATATACTGTTATAAAACAAAATTCCTTATTACATTGAATTTTCTGAAAATGATATAAAGCCTATGACACCTAATATTATAATAAGTAATATTATAGTTATAATAATGTATAACTTGTATTTCTCAAAAAAGTCATCATCATCATCATCATCATCATCATCATCATCATCATCATCATCATCATCATCATCATCATCATCATCATCATCATCATCATCATCATCATCATCATCATCATCATCATCATCATCATC
>Ga0181412_1000556_pt1 | contig 15883 bp, 26 predicted proteins | sample 35SPOviralmetaG_FD_130113 | JGI IMG/M metagenome (GOLD analysis project Ga0181412, IMG submission 130113) | Marine viral communities from the oligotrophic San Pedro Time Series (SPOT) site, San Pedro Channel, CA, USA - 35 SPOT_SRF_2012-08-15 | ecosystem: Environmental > Aquatic > Marine > Strait... | reverse complement strand
TGTTTATAATCAAATATAAACATTTATTTTTAATAATTAAACGGTTTTTTTACTTTTTCTTATGCGTTTTAACATTGGGGGGTTTGATTTACTGTTTGGGATGTATCTATATCCTAAAATTGGATTGATACCGTAGTCCCAAAAATTATGTGGCATTTGATTCTTTTCCTTCATTTTCTAATTCTTTAAGACGTTCAATCACAATTGAAAGTGTAATTGTCAAATTTTTAATGTCCCTTTGCATTTTTACAAGTGTCGATTCTTTCATTTAAATGTGTCTTTTATAAGTGCGATCCCAATTAATAAAACACCAATTGACATGATGAAAATTGAAAGTGTAATAATATAAATCATTTGTTTTTCATATAATTTAAAATCACAATTTCAATAATTCTTGCGATTAAGTAAAAAAATAAAAAATATATAATTGTCATATTTGTTTCTTTGTCAATTCTTCAAGTTGTTCTTCAACACGTCTTGCGCGTTCAATTGCTCGCAATTTATCCGATCGATATGATTCAAGTGATTTATCATAATAATATTGCGCTTGCATCATTTCAGTCACAAAAAAACCAATGTGAGTCATTGCGGATATTGCGTCTTTTAATGTTTCATTATTTGGATATTTCTTTTTCAATTTAAGTAGCACTTCACCAACTAAATTGTAATCTGAATAATATTCCATTTCTTTAAGGTTTTGCATTTTTTTGTTCATTGTGTTTTATTTATATGTATTGTAAATTTTTATAAGTCTGTCGTAAATTTCATTTTTAAAACTGCAAGGTGTACACTCCGGACGTTTTAATTGTGGAAAAACTCGTGTATAAATATCGACAAATTTTTCTTGTTCTTCAATCTTGAAACTTCCTTTTTTTGTTTCAACTGCATTTTTTACAACATTAAAATCTTCTTCATTAAAACATTCCGGTTTTTCATATCGAAACATTGAATTCATTTTTTCCTTTCGTTTTCGACATCCGCAATCTTTTCCTAATTTATCAAAAATCTTATCGACTGCCTTTTTAATCCCGGTTGCCTTTGTTATTTTTTCGAATGTGTCGCCAAGACCGGTTGAACCTTTTTCATGATTTTTTTGGAATTTTTCGAATTCCTGGTTCTCGGATTTTATGGAAGTCTTTGTTTTGGAAGTCTTCCCAATCTTCTTTGAATTTGATTTTGATTTCATTTTTACAATTTTTTAGTGTGTTAAATATACTTACAAAACTTATATTTGTGGCCGCTGCAATTTTACGAATTGACATATCAGTGTCACGATATAATTCCGTAAGTTTTCGATTGTACCATGACCAAGATTCCATTTCTTGATCAATAAGGGTGCAAATCTTGTGAAATGCTTCATGTTCTTCAATGTTATTTTCTGCGACCAATTGAATGATATTTTCATCTTCGTCAATTGAAATTTTGTGAATTTTATTTTTTGCATTATAAAATTGATAAGTAATCGTTTTAAGTGTGAAGTACATATATCCTTCGGACACTTTTCCGTTATGAATGATTTTTTCCGGTGTCGTATATTTAAAAAGGGCCAAATATGCTTCTTGAACAATGTCGTCTTTGTATTGGCGTTCACCAAACGATTCAACAAGTTTAATCCATTTGTCATGGTCTTTTGCAACTATTTCAAGCCATTTGGCGGATCGTTCCATATTACGGTAATTGATACAAAAAAAACACAACATTGAATCCAATGTTCCTTCCCATCTTCAAAATCATTATAAGAATATAATATTCCGACCATTATTCCAAATATTGGCGCAATTTGTATTTCAGCCTTTTTAATGTGGCCAAGAATTAAAACAATTGCAATCAATACAAATAATGTATAAATCAAAATAATACGGTTTTATGTTTTTTTTGTTCATGCATCAAATTTTGACCGCCGAATTCATATCCAACATTATTTGGAAGCATTTTTAATCTAATGGGGTCTTCAAGACTTGTCGGACGTCCCCCGGTCACATATTCTTTGACCTTCAGCACGTGAAGCTCCATGACATTCCATTTGTCCTTTGACTGAAAATATCGATGTATCGTGTTAAATGAAGAACAACGGTTCGCCCACTTCACACCGCCTTCAACTTGTGAATAAGATAATGGCATCGGATAACCGGCCATCGGATGCGTCACCGGGTGAACCTTGCGACTTGATTCCGTCACACCATGCATTGAAACCATTAATGTAATTTTGTGTTTTTCAGCAAATAAACGCATTTCACTTGCAATCATATAATCTAATTCATGAGCGCCGTATGCTTTTATCTCATCTTTTGGTTTTGTAAGTGAATTATATGGGTCTATAAATGCCGCAGCCATTGGCAAGGCTTGATGAACCCCAAGAATTTGTTCAAGAACATCTTTGTAAGTACATAATTCTTCAACCTTAATAATTTTAAAATGCTCATAAGTCCAATCGATTGATTCTTCAATTTCATTATCTGTCGCGGTGTCAATCGGTTTACCCATGTTATATTCAATAATTTTTTGAGATATTGATCCCGCAGTGTTTTCCGAAGACCAAATGACAAATTTTAAATCATATTTCTTTGCAAACAATGTCATTAAATAAACGCAAAATGTTGTTTTTCCAACACCCGCATGTCCCGCGAAAACATCCATCGAACCCCCTAATTTTAGACGATAAAATTCGTCAATTTCAGGAATTCCAATTCTTAATCCTTGTATTACTTCTCCATTCTTAATGGCAAGTATTTCGTCTTTTATTGTGTTTTTGTCTATTATCATAAAAAAAAGGGGACATTGTCCCCCTTGATATTAAAACGGCAAATCAACGTTTGCTTCTTTTCGATCTTGGTTTTGCGTTGCGTTTGTAAGCCCGACAGTTCGATCAATTTTCCAACCATTTAATGATGTGAAATATTTGATTTCGTTTTTTGGACTTGTCCACTCGCGTCCGCGTATGTTGATTCCAATTTCAACCTTTTCACCAACATCAAGTTTCGCGTTGTCTAATAAGTTGATTTTATCGTTTAAGAATTCAATTTCCAATGTTTGTGGATATTTGTCTTCTGTCGACAATATTACTGATTTTTTTCGCGTCTTCCCATAAGTTGATTCCAACGTGATTTTTCTTATTGTTCCTTGTACTGATTGTGACATAATAATTGAGATATTTAAATTTAAAATAAGTTCTTTTGATTTTACTTCCCTGAGATGACATATTTTTCAAATCTTTGGGAATATGAAATGATTTTGTCCATTGATATTTTGTCGGCAATTGCTAAATCAACCGCACGATTCAATGAAGATTGTCGAATAATATTAAGTTGTGTTTCTGTCATTTAATTTGATTTTTAAGTTGTTCATTTTCGTTTAATTTTTCCAACAACATTCCAATCAGTTCAGATCGGGTCATTGTATGGACATTAATCGGGTGTTCATATTTGTTCATATAAAATAAATTTTTCACTAAGTTAAAAAAAATTTTTAATAAAAAAAAGGGATGCTTAAAAAAACACCCCCTTCACTATGAACAAAAAAAAACACAATTACGTCAATTTTTTAATTTCTGACGAAAAATGATCAATCTTATCAATCAAATCATTTGTTGTAAATTTAACAATTTGTTTTGATTTTAAAAACATTTCTTGAGCAAGTTCTTCACCAAGTTTTAAACCGAACACATATTGTTCCCCGGATTTGAACATATTGCAGCCAACGCATTGGACACGTGTGTTGTTTTCATCCCATCGGGTTGAATAATTTTTTCGTGACATAAAGTGTCCGCATTGTAAATTTTTCCAATGATCACGTTTTCCACAAGTGAAGCACTCCGAAATTCCTTGATTATTTGAATATTTAAGTCTTATATATTGACTAAAAACAACGTCAAGTTTTTTGACAATTTTTGAACGTGTCGGTTTTTTTGAATTTTTAGGCATTATTTATCCATGGCCTTCAAAAGAAGATTACCAGTTGATTCATTGAATCCACAAATTAATTTATAAAGATATTTTGAATCCGATTTGACTTTCTTTTTTTCAGATTTTAAAGAATCAATTCCCATATTTTGATATGAAATTGCGTCAATTTCTAAAATTGCATCCGTTCGTTCCTTGATTGTAAGTTGAAAGTCTTTTGCGATTTTTTCAGCTAGTTTACGGATTGTCATATCTTCAGTCATTTTTTTTATTTATTATAAAATTAAACATTAATAAACCACTAACCCACCAAAGTTCGATGAATTTTTTTTTATTATCAATAAATTATGAATGTAAATTGTTAACATTTATCGTCCTTGTCCCTTATATTTTTTAATATAATTTTTTGACGATTTTAGTTGTGATTGCTTGGACTTCGCGTGTATTCCCGGACGTTTCTTTTTTGGTTTTAAAATATGTTTATAATTTACCGCGCGTGCCATTTATTTTTGATTTGGAAATTTAACACCAATTTTGTCCGCAGTTCTTGCGCCGAAGTACCCACACAAAACCCATGTGAGCAACGATGCCGTGTCTTCGGTTGGAAGACCCATATACCACCCACCAACATAAGAACAAACCAACACGGCTAATGTAAGGGGACGCACATTTCTTGCAAGCCAAGATTGACTTCTTGAATCGGAAACCCATCGTCGGGTGATCCCGTCAATTTCTGCGCGTTCGTTTTTTAATTTTTCAAGTGCAACTTGTTTGTCAGCTTCAGACATATCCGAACCACCAATGATTGCTTGTATTACATTTCCAACGGGTGATTGTCCGGCAATTGCACCAACGACGTCCGGAATCTTATTTAATAAGAATTTTCCGACATTTGTATCTTTAAATGATTTCTTTTTAGACATATTGTGTTTCCCACTGTGTTAGTATGTCCAAATGACGTTTGCGTCTTTGTTTGAATGTATGTCGCCGGAATCGATATGAATGAATGAATTTCCAATTCCAATACGAGAAAATCCCGCTTGCAAGAATGCGTTGACCATGTCGTGACGGTCACGGGAATTATTACAATGTACATCCGCTGCAATTCCTTGCAAATGGGCTGAATTTGGTTTTCCGCCAACTTCTTGATTTTTATATATTGTACGGTATCCGGAATTGATACGCATTGACCTTCCATATACTTCACGGGCGTTGTCCAACATTTCAAGGAATCTTGTGTCCATGTTTGTTCCCGAACCCGGGAAATCATTTGAATCGAATTCGTGAATCTTAAAATATTTCATGAAATTATTTCAGCAATTAAAACAATAATAAAAAAAACGTGTATCATAATCATGTGCGGTTGATGTGTTTTCCACTTCAACAAATACCATGATTTAATTTGATTAAATTTATCCTTTATAATTTGTTTAATATTATCCATTTTTATTAATTTAAGTGTGATCCGTCACAATATCCTTCGGGATTATTAGTGCAACCACATTGACATTTTGGTTTATTTTTCATTTTTTGAGGGGTTGTTTTTTGTATCATAATCAATTGCAGCCTTTAAAATTATTTTGTCCATGATTGCGTCTTGATTTTCCAACATTTGTTTTTGTAAATCAATGACCATTCCTTCAAGTTGATCTTTTGCCTTGACAAGCAATTCAATTTGATTTTCTTTTTTTTCTAAATTGTTTTTAAGTGCCGTTATGTCGTCCGGTTTGCTTCCAGTAATTGTCGACACCACGATTCCGATACTCGCGCTAATTGTTCCAATTAACATCATAACGACTTCTTTATTTGTGTCAAGAACCGGGAATTGTATTAGTGCAACAATTATCCCAATGACAAATAAAAAAATGAACAATGACCCGACATAATGTCGAATTTCTTTTGCGACACCGTTTGATGGAAGTTTCATTTTATTTTTTTATAAATGCTTAACGTTGTATATAAAATCGCCAATGACAAACTTAAACCTTGCAAAATTTCATTCGCATCGGAAATGCTCAGCCCAAGGGCAAACAAATTTGTGATTGCAAGTTTCAAATCGTTCATTATGCTATTGCTAAATAGATGTAGTTGTTAGTTCCTGATGCATTAACATATCCTGAACTACCATAGACAATAAAGCCATCTGTTGCAGAAATTTCTGTATAAAGATTAGCATCATCATATTCAGCATTAGATGTGTTTGCATATAACCATTTATCTCCATTTTCTCTTAATAAATCTATCATAACCCAATGTCCTGTGCTATCGGTTCTTTTAATCATTACAAATCTTGGTATAAACCCTGTAGCTATTGGATTAGTTCCTGTTCCTGTTCCACTATAAGTCCCTACTTTCTGATAACCATCTACTGAATGGAAGCAATAGTTTATATATGTGTAGCTTGTACTATTTATATTAGTTGTAAACGTATTGGCATCAACGGCAGACCAAGTCCCTGAATTACTTGAAAAAGCAGCACCTGTAAATAAACCAAAATTTTGTGTACCTACATCAGCACTATAAATAACCCAATTTAATGAACCATCTAAAGTTTTGTTTATAATTAGTTCAGGTGCTTGTGAAAGTCCGTGACCTACATTTGCCGAGCCTCCTGCGGTATACTTCACAATACTAAACCCTGCGTCTCTATTAGCTGATACTTCCCATCCTGCTGTTGTTGTTCCTGCAGTAATACCTGCACCACTTGCAGTAGAATCTGAAGTTACAGTACCACCTTCTAATACATTAAAGGTATTTGCTGCACCTGCTGCTCTCCAACACCAAGCTACGTAAGGCCCTCTACTGCTGTAATTAACAAATCCTGCACTGTCTGAACCTAATGTAAATCCATTTGAATTAAAAGAAGTTAAGCTATCTGAGCGAGTTACTTCTACTGCATTATCATCGGATTCAATTACTTCACCTGCTCCTCTTATTGAATCAAATAATTGGTGTGATTCAGCATTACCTCTATCCTTAATCCAAACTAGGTCAGGAGGAAAATCTACTGTTCCAGATTGACTCGATAAGGAGTTAGTTGATTGTGTGCTGCCTGAACCTGTATATGTTATTACAGAAAAATTGTCAGTTGATTCACCCCCCGCAGCACCACCTGCTCCGCCAATAAGTCTTTTATTTAATCCCATTTATATAAAACTTGGAAGTTCGTAATCAATTACACTTGCCTTTGTTGTTTTGGCATTTATATTTGTTTCGTGTGTCGCACATTCATTTCTTAATGTCGTTCTTGCATCAAGAATGTCTTGCGGAACGGCAGTTCCTTCTTGACTACGAATAATATACCAATCAGTTTTTGCAAGTTCACGATTGTATGAATCTTTAAGATTTGCAATCTTTTGTTCTTTTAATTCAGAAACCGTCTGAATGTATGTTCTTGATTCAACTGGATAAGTAAAAACTGAATTGTCAGTGTCAAAATATATGTCGCCAAGTTTTTGAGAATTTTTGGTTGAAGGTTTTATGACTTGATAAAATCCAAGTGATTCCAAATCTGAATCCGACATATAATTCACTCCGATTGTGTTTCCCCATATTTTTGGAACTGAATTATAAGTTTTTATTTCTCCGCTTACGTTTATTGCTACCATTTTATTTTTTTTAAATATTATTAATCACCGATAATTGTATCGCTTGCGTATGTCGCAATTGAATAATTGAAAACCGCAGTCGCTGAATCGTCAACACAAACAATTTGCAAGAAATTTGTTGCACTTCCATCATAAGCACCACCACCAACAAGATTGAATGTTTCACTTGTTGCGGCATCTGAATCAAGTGTGATTGTATATGCACCAGTCAAACCATAAATGTCCAAAACTTGACCTTGTTTAAAGTTTGTGAAATCAAGTTCAATATTTGCCGTGATTGCGGTTGTGAATTCAATCGTTGTGCCAGCAGCCCAATCAACAGACAAGGCACCCGTTGCGTGTGAAGTTTCGATCTTTGTTGAATATCTTGAGGCAAGATTGTCGTGATCAATCACATCATTTGCAATTGTAACGGCACCCGCCGACATTGTTGCGTCACCACTTATTGACAAAGTTGTTCCATTACCAAGTAACGTATAAACTTCGTCAGTGTTGTCATTTATAAAATCGAATGCAGTACGAAGGGGACTTCCCGTTCCGTCGTTTGCAGTCGTTCCGATATTTACTGTCTGTTTTGCCATTTTTTTAAATTTTTATTCTTGTGTGGCGTCTGCCGTTAATGTTATTGAATCCGATGTATATGCTGTGTCGTCAGCCGACAATATTAATGCACCCGACCAACAAGCCGGAGCTGAAATTGTTGGGATTGCGTCTGCCGTTTCGGATATGTCACCAAACCAAGTCGAACAATATATTTTTCCCCAATCAATCGGATTTGCCATATTATAATAATTATTTTTTTGTCTTTTTGTTATATAACGAAGTGAAAAATGTTTTTAATTTCACAACGTTTTTTTGTTTTGGTTTATACGTTTTTATAAAACCCATCCCGTGTAAAATTGTCCAGTTATTGGATTGACGTCATCATTTGAATTTGTATTATATTCCGGATATTTTGAACTTGATTCAAAACTCAAATGATCAATTAATCTGTCGGCATAAAATTGCATTATTGATCTTTCTTTTTCAATTAAAAAATCAACTTCGTCTTTTGACACTGATTCGCCAGTTTCGGAAGTATGTTTAAATACTCCTTTATTTCCAAAAGTGTAACTTGCAAAAGGAATATATTGAACCGCTGCGGCATGAATTAAAACGGGTTTTATATATGTTTCAACAAGTGTCAAATAATCACCACTTAATGACGACCCTTCAATGTCGGTTTGAATTTTTTCATATAAATCCGTACCAAGTAATTGTTGAATTGTAATTTCTTGCGCAATTAGCACATATTGAATAAATTTATCCGTGTCAATATTTCCGCTTAAACTTGTATATTTTACCAAGTCATTTCTCGAAATGAATAATCCTTTTGCCATTATTTAAAATTTGGGTGATGTCCTCTATCCGTTCTTGTGATATTTGCTTCTGCAACTTCTTTGGGGTTTTTTGGAAGTGTAAATCCTTCACGTACCGCTTGACTAACGTTTACAAATTTTGTTCCGTCAAGTGCGTTGCCACCCCATTCCGTTCCGTCATTTTTTAATCGTTTTTTGTAAATTCTTCTTTCCCATCTATGATGACAATTGACACCCCCTTGGAACAAAAATAATGAATAATTTTGCCCTTTGTGACCGTGTTCTTTGTTCACTCCACGTGCTGACATTTGTCCAATGTCTTCCTTGCGGTATATCTTGCCATTTTTTAGCATATTTTTACAAAATGGTCTTGAATCACCTTTTGGTTTTCTTGTTGTTCCTTTTACGTATTTATAACGAACTTTATATCTTTTGTCATCTTGTGACGAATCGTCTGTCGCTGACAAATTCAGTCCATTCAAATAACCTTCAACGTCAAAATCTTCCGGTTCGTCTTCAGTGTTTTCAACATCAAGAAGTTCATAATCTTCAAGATTTTCATCTTCGCCCAAGTCTTTAATCATTTCCCACAAATCATTAGCGGTGTCGTCATCTAAAAATGGACGATTGTCTTTTTTTAATTCTTGATTTTTTAAATCTGTGATGTGTTTTTCACAAGGCATGTACCAAATTTGGTTCATGAATTCATGTGTGTGAAAAGAATCGCAACCGATATTTTTTGCCATTTCAAGGGCTTTTTCTTTTGTTGCGTATGCAAGTCGATCGTCTATTATTGCAAAATCATTATCAATTGCTTGACTTTTTAATTTGACCCCGGTTTCTTCTTCCCGCGCTTCGTTTGTGATTGCGTTGTCAGTTTCAATGAATTCTAGGGGTTGAAGTGTTTTGAAATATAATTTTAAAGATATGTCGTTTTCTGCAAGAATGTCGTCCATTGCTTCGCAAATCATGTCTTGGTATGGTCTTATCGTTACGTTGTTAAACAACAAAGAAGCCGTTTTGATTTCGTCTGCATTTGATCCAAGTCCTTTGTTTTCCGTTCTCATTCCCAAAAGAAGCGGTGACGTCACGCGATGTGCAATGATAAGTTTGTTTTGACATTCCTTTGATAAGTATTCATAATGTGTCGGAGCGTCTGCCAATTTTATGTCGTCGATTGTGGTTTTTGATTCTTGGTTGTTGTTAAATGCCACAATGACCTTTTCACCCTTTGAACCAGTGAGTTTTTTAATAACGTCATTTTTGACACGAAGTTGTGATTCGACATCCGGAATCCCGTTGTTAAAATTTACGACCTTAGTCCCCGAAAATGAACACTTTACGTCATTTATTAAGAAGTCAGAAATTTCACATTCTAATTCAGCGTATGAAGTTTCATAATCTTGTGGGCAATAATAATCATATCCGGACACATATCGTTTTATAATTTTAATTTCCGGTTCTTTTCCATTACCATAACCAAATGCGGCAATTCTTTTCGGTTTGTCTGAAGGTTTTACTTCATGCCATTTTGGATGATAATAATACGCTTGAATTTGACCTTTGTCGTTCATCTTTTCAGCGCGTAATGTTTGCCTTGGAAAATGTTCAGCACTCACGACCTTGCCGTCACGTCTTAAAACTTGAAATGAGCCTTCTCCTAGCATTTTAAAATCTAAAATGACCTTACGCATACATGTATGACTAAAGATCGATTTCATGGCCGCATATTGATCCGGCTTCTTGGATGAGTCAAGCGAATCAACACCTTTGCCATAAATCATTGAAGAAATACCGTTTATAATTGCGCCGTTTGTCGTTGAATTGACATAAAGATCAATTAAATATTGGTAATAATTGTTGTCGTCACCGTAGGCCACCCAATCTTTTCGTTTGTCTTCGATGACTTTGGGTTTGACATAAGACGATAAATTTATGATGTGCGTATTATCCATTATAAGAAAATAAATTCATTTTGTGTTGTGTGCGGTGTGTATTCCGATTCATTTACTGAATATGTTGAAACGGTTTGATTTGTGCAAAATATTTTGTCTTTGAAAACAATTTCCGACGAAGTTATTGTCAAAAGATAATATGTGTCTTCTTTTAAAGTGAATGTGTCGGAATGTTGAAAATAATACAAATTTTCTGTGAATGAAGTTACATTTTGATTGTAAACTTCTGACCCGGTTGATTCGTTTGTGATCTTGACATTGTATGTCGTGCCATTAGTGTATTCCCTTGGGATAAAATTAATCGTTTGTGACGTTCCGGATTCTTGTAAAATAATCATATTAATATAATAAAAAACGATCCGATTTGTTAAATTTAACGCATAAAAAAAGGGTATCCAAATGGACACCCCTTTAAAAATCAAAAGAAAAAACTATTATGAATTAGTTCCCGAAGTGACTGTCACGGTTCCGGTTAATCCGCCAAACGGATCAGCTTCCGTCGAACCTTCTAAGAAGTTCGCCGGGACTTGTTCTTGTGCCGATAACGTCAAATTATATCCGCTCAAATCTCCCATTGCACCCCCGGTCTGAATCGAGCCGCCACTTACTTCGGCACCATGCTCGGCACCCATTAAAAAGGCGTTTCCGTTATAATCATGAACCACAACGTTTGGTCTTCCGTATGCAAGAAGTTTCAATTCCTTGTGGTCTTCTTTTGTCATTTTTGTCAAAGTCAAATTCAATGTTTGCTCAAAGAACGTTGTCCCGTTTTCACGTGATGCCGTAAACGTTTGCTCAAAAGATGAATTTCCTTTCAATTCGTATTTAAATGCGGTAACCGCACCAAGGTCTTCAATTAAATCAGTGTCCGTCGAATCGTAAGCAATTGTGATGTCACCGTAATCGATGAAATAAACCGCCTTAATGCCACCAACAACGTCTTTGCATGGTACCTTTCTTCCTAAACTTAAATCGCAACTCATATTTTTATTTTTTTATAAAAAAAAAGGCGGGTGAACCGTTTGGATCGCCCACCCCTTTTCGTTGATTAATTATTCTTAGTTTGCGGAATTTGTGATTCCATAAGTCACAATATCTTCAGCAATTGCATATTGCACACCGCCGGTCATTCTCATGATCACACGTACATTGTCGCTTCCGTCTAAGTCGGACATATCCAAAACCTTGACTAAATTCGTGTCGTTTAGAATCCCAGTGCCAAAGAAGATATTTGATTTCTCGGCAGCGATTGCGGTATTGTCAGCAAGACCATTCGCAACTGCAATTGAAACACCGTCAAAACTAAGTGATCCGTTGTTCCACCACTGAGTCCCCATTGCATTTGTACCCGCAGCACCAAGACCACTCGCACCAAATCCACCTAATGCGCGAACGTATGCACGTGCGATGTTTTGTGAAACATAAATACTCAAGTCTTCACTTCCGTATAAACTTGAAGGAATTGCGTCAACTATTTTTCCAAGTTCTGTAATTACGTCACCCGAATCAACTGTTGTTCCGGCAACTTCTTGAGCCGCTGGAAGTGCTGCGTCAGCCGCAATCAATGTTGAAATTCCATCGAAGTCACCACTTGTTGAAGCGTCACCCGCCCAAATGTTTTGTTCGATTCTTTGTGCAACTTTTGCCGATACATGACCGATTAAGAAATCTGCAAATGATGGGGGAAGTGAATCGTGCGCACTTAATCCCATATCAATTGCCTCGTAATCTCCGCGGAAATCTTTTTTACACAATTGTAAATTAACTTGAAGTTCTTTTGGTTCAAGTACTTTTTCAACCAATGTGACGGTTGAAGTCGCAGTAAAATCACAAGATGCATCTTTTAAAATTGCATCCGTCGAAACTTTTTTCAAAACTTCTTTGTGTTTTACGTTTGGTTTAACGGTAATTAATCCGTTTTCGATTGTTGATCCCGAAAGAAGTGCCGCGGCAATATATTCTTTTCCGCCTTCTCCAGAATACGAAGTTGTCAAACTTGTAGTTGTAGCCATAACTTATTGATTATTAAATATTTAAAGTTTATTTTTTAATTTGTGATATTTTTGCCATTACACGATCCATTGTATTTTGTGGTCGTGATTGGCCATATAAGAAATTCATTTTCTTGTCTTCTGTTTCCGGGTTGTGTGTAACCTTTTCAACTTCTGAAAGTTCTTCTTTTATTTCTTTGGGTGTCGACATTTCTTGTTTTTTGTCAATCATTGCCTTAATTTCTTCAATCATTGATTTGACTTCTGCAAGTTCTTCTTTTGTCGCGTAATTCATTTCTTCTTTTTCTTCTTCAAGATTTTCTTCAGTTACTTCTTCAGTTGTTTCTTCAGATACTTCTTCAGTTGTTTCTTCAGATAAGTCTTCAGCAACTTCAGCTTCAACATCCGATTTTTCTTCAGCTTCACCAATTGAAGCAATAATTCCTTCAGTTTCGATTGTTAAAATTAAACCGTCTTCAAGATTATAAGTTCCGATTGGCATTGCAATTTTTTCTTCTTCGGTCACGATGAAAATCTCGTTTCCTTCTGACATGGTTTCGGCCTCAACGACCGTCCCGTTCTCTAATTTTGCTTGTTCAAGTTTTGTTTCCATGCCAAGCAAAGTTTTGATTTGATTTATCATATCGTTTGAATTCATATTTAAATAATAATTAAAGATTTGTTTTGTTGTATTTTTAATTTTCAGCAATGCAAGAATCACAATCGGCGTATCTTGTTGCGGTGTTTATGTGTATTCCTTCGTGACTACGTTCTTCAAGAATTGTGTGACAACCCGAATGACCGTTTTGTAAAACTATGTAATAAATATCACCAACAATCAATGTTCCGTGATAATGGACATTATGTTCATGTGAATCAGTACAACCGCGGATTCTATACCCTTGAAACGGTGTCGGATCATGTGCGTAAATGCTTCCAATACCTTGGGCAAAATAATCGTCTTGATCACAACATTTTGTTGAATATGATCCGTCACGGCATAAACACGCGCGAGTGTTATTTGATGGAACTTGATATTTCATTTTAATGGTACACAATTTGGAACACGTCGTCCGTTCTTAGTTTTAAAACCAATCATTTCATATCCTTTTTGACATGGTTTTTTTAAATCTTCAGTGAGAAGATCAAGTTCACGCATTTTTGATGTCGCCCATCGAAGACCAGCCTTGCCACCCCAAAGAAGGTATGAAATTGTCCCACATGCTTCGGTGTCGCCTTCTTTATAATATTCTTGCGCGCGACTTAAATATGAAAACATTCGAACCAAAGTTTCTTGTGAAATCGGTTTATTTTGACTTAATTGACGGGCGCGTATTTTGCCGACTTGGGTTGCGCATTTATTTCCGTTCTTTTTATTTAAATCAATTCCGCGTTGTGCATTATTTGAAACCGTATCCGGATAATCTGAAAATGATACCATTTCAATTTTTTCTTCGTTTAAAATTGATTTAAGTTGTGATAAAATAAATTGTTTTTCTTCTTCTTCAATTGATGAAAGATCGTCTTTGATCGATTTGTCTTGTGGACGTTCCATTTTGTCGCTGAAATATGCTTCAATTGAAAATCCTTTGACCTTGCCGGTTTTAACATAATTTTCCCAAATGTCGTCGTTTAATACTTTCATTGAAACCATCCACGTCCCGACCGGAACATTCATATTGTATTGACGTGATTTGTCTTGCTCAGATTCTACGATCCAAGACTCCACAACGGTAAGTCCGTTCAACGGAATATCATGTTCAAGTGTCGAACGGGATTGATTGCCACGTATAAAGAATAATTCAGACGCTTTACGCACGGTTTCACGGCTAAAATATATATAATATTCATTTTCGCCCGATCGTCGAAATATGGGTTTATTTGGCACAAGTGCCGCACCCATCAAAATTCGTTTTTCTTTGTCAACTTCTGCAAGATTAAATTCTTGATTTTTTAACGCAACAAAATCTTCTTCAATTGCTGGATTTTCGACAACACTTATGGCATCGATTCCGGACACTTCGTCGTTTTCATCGATAAAAAGTTCAATAATTTCCATATTATTATAATAATTTTTTTAAAATTTTGTTATCCAATTGATGCGCCTTTGATAATTTTTCTATCCATTGCTTGCGCATTTGTTACTTCGTCTGACACAACATAAGCGCGAACCGGTTGGTTTTGTTGGTCACCTAATGCCGATGCAAGTTGATTTTCGGGTGATGCACCAACGACGTTGAAAGCTGGTGCTTGTGGTGCTGAAGCACCCCTTGCCGAACCCATATTTCCACCACCACCGCCGGGGATTGGTGTTGATGCAATTTGCTTGACTGTTTTTAAACCACTTGCAAGAATACCCGCAGCGGATACCGCTTTTTGAATTGAACCAAATGGTTCGGGAATTGTTGTTGGTGTTTTTAGTACTTCGGTAAATCCAAGATATGAATTAATGATTGCTTGAGCGATTCCGGCGGCTTTTCCGGCCTTTGAATTTTCGCCAAGTAATTCAGAAACGGCACCAAGTGCATTTGCAGTGATTGCAAGTTTTTGTTTTTGTAATGCTTCCGCGGCTGCTTTTTCTTCTTTGTCATCTTTGTTGCGTTGTTCTTTGATTTGATTGTCAAGTTCACGCACTTCCAAATCTTTTTCTTGTCGAAAATTAAGAAGTTGTTGTTCTGCGTCTTGACGTGCTTGTGTTCCAATACCAAGACGATCAATTTGTTCCTGTAATCTTGTTTCTTCAAGTTCTTTTTCTTCTAACGCAACCGACTTTAATGCTTCAAGTTTGAGAAGTTCGTCTTGGATTTCTTCGGCGTTGAATCTTTTTTTGTCAATTAAACGAATGTTTTCAGCTTCTTTTTTTGAATTTATCAATTCAATTGCTTCTAATTCTAAACCTTCAGCATTGACACGTTGTTCCGATTCAAAACCAGCAATATTTTCTTTTACGTCAAGAAGATTCTTTTCGGCTTCAGTTAATGCAACTTTTCGTTCGATTGAATTTGGAAATTCTTTTGCGTCTAATTGTGCAAGTTCTAAATTTTTGAGTGCGTTGGCTTCTTGAAGTTTTGA
>Ga0181412_1000555_pt1 | contig 15885 bp, 10 predicted proteins | sample 35SPOviralmetaG_FD_130113 | JGI IMG/M metagenome (GOLD analysis project Ga0181412, IMG submission 130113) | Marine viral communities from the oligotrophic San Pedro Time Series (SPOT) site, San Pedro Channel, CA, USA - 35 SPOT_SRF_2012-08-15 | ecosystem: Environmental > Aquatic > Marine > Strait... | reverse complement strand
CCAAAGAGAACAACAGATAATATATCCGGTGTTCTCATAAGTGATTGATACTATTGGATATGACCTATCAATGTCTAATCAATGACCTAGATTTGGTACCATAGTCATTCATTTGACCCCCCGTGGTCTAATCTAATCAATCGATTATAAAAGACCGTTAAAGGGTTGTCGTTGTTGTTGTTGTTAGACGTTCTTCAGCACAACCCCAGCCCCACAAAAAGACCCCAAGAAGGAACCCCCGACATGGCCTTAGAGTCAGCTACATATATCGACGGTTTGAACGCTAATAACCCAGCGTCGACTGATGGTCTAGGCCAAGCCGACGACCACTTCCGCCTCATCAAAAGTACTATCCTAAGTACCTTCCCATCGATAGACGCAGCCGTCACCAGTACCGAAGATGAACTGAATGTCCTCGACGGTAGTGCCACTACACCATCTGCAGATGCCCTGGTCGATGCCGACGGTGTCGTAGTAAACGATGGTGGCACCATGAAACAGGTGACCGTCGCTTCCTTCAAGACATCTATGGGTATACCCCAGACACTTCTAGACCTCGGTATATCCGATGGTGCAGCCAACACGTTTCTTAAGACGGATGGCGCTGGTAACTTTTCCTTCGATACACCCCCAGTGGTCACCGGCATGTCTTATAACACCGGCAATGGTGTCTTAACGGCTACCCGAGGTGGCGGCTTAAGTGACGTCACTACTACCATACCCACACACCCATCCGTCAGTGCAGCTGGTAGTATCAACAACAGCGGCTCTACGTTTATCCAGGACATTACCGTAGACGGCAACGGTCACATCACCGGCATTGGCTCTGCCACAGTACCGTCTACAGCTGGTTATGTGTCTACTGGCGTAACTGTTCCTGCTGGTAATTACACTGCTTGGAACCCACAGAGCAATCAGTACTACTGGAGAGTATTAGCTAATAATGTAAGCGTAGGTGATACTAACGGAAGTGTCCTTAATTTTACATTAAGTTCTTCAGCAACTTTAACTATCTACTCGTTTAATTCTGTAAACCACCGCATAGCAATCTTCACAAGAGCCTACTAAAGATATGCCAAATTTACCCCTTCGTAACCTCGGTGACGTAGGCGTAATCACTGACCAGGCACCTTTCAACTTACCAATCAATGCGTACACTAGAGCTAAGAACGTGCGTTTTGACCAGGGCAACATCACAAGATCCCCAGCCTTTAGAGACGTCAAGGATGTCACCACATTTGTACCGGTGTTTATCAGCGGCCTCTACAGTGCATCAGGCTACGACAGTGTCCTGATTGTCGATGACCAGTACAACGTCCACACGATGACAAATCACGTCATCACTTCAGACTATGCATCCAACGCCACTCAATCGAGTGCCCCTGTCGTTACAGCGACGTCCCTGGCTAACGTCCAGTATCTCAATCGAGAAGACAGCAGCCCCCTTTATAAGACGCCATCGATGAATGCATTTGCACCCCTGGTAAACTGGCCTACTGGTTTTCGTGCGAAGACACTGAGAAGCTTCGGCGACTTTCTGATTGCTATGAATACCCAGGAGGGTGTCGTAGAGTTTCCAACACGGATACGCTTTAGTAACATAGCTCTAGCTAACAACGCCCCCGACAGCTGGGATGAGCTGGACACCACCAAGAGCGCTGGCTTCAATGATCTCGTTGAGATGGATACACCCATAGTTGACGGTGCCAGCCTTGGTTCTAACTTCCTGATTTACTCCAGCGGTCAAGTTTGGCTCATGGAATTTGTTGGCGGTACTTTCATATTTAACTTCCGGAAACTCTTTAATGACGTCGGCTGCATCAACCCTAACTGCGTCGTCGAAGTCGCCGGTAAACACTACGTCTTTGACAGTAAAGACATTTACACAACTGACGGCGTCTCACGTCAATCGATCGTCGACGGTCGTGTCAAAGATTATATCTTTAATGGCATCGATAGTACTTCTACTGGGCGCTGCTTCGTGCAGTACGATCCCCAGCGAGAAGAGATCTACTTCTGTTACAAGACAGCTGACGACATGTCAGAATTCACCAATGGGGATGGGTGTAACCGAGCAGCCGTTTTCAACTATATCAACAATACGTGGTCTTTTTTGGATCTGCCTAACGTATACTTTGGAACCACCGCCAACGTCGACACAGTAGCAACCTACGACAGTGTACCAGCTACAGCAACCTACGACACCTACGGCGGTACCTACGCATCTCAGGACAGTGGTTTTACCAGGCACGTTCTTATGGTTTCCCAGCAAGATACAGCTGACGGCCTGACCCAACATAGGATCTATGGTCTCGACGGTATCAACAGGGACAGTTTACTTTCGCAGCCCCTTAACACTGTAGCTACCAAGCCTATCTTTATAGAGCGCACTGGCATAGACCTGGATGAGTCTGGTCTACCTTTGTCGGGCTATAAGAACATCGTTAAGGCGGTACCTCAGTTTTCTACGGTTTCATCTAACAAGTTGTTTGATGTTACCTTTGGTGCAGCAGACTACGCTAACGAAACACCTAACTATGGTGCCACTTCCAGTTTCAACAGCTCAACACAACACAAGATCGATAGTCGATCAGCTGGTCGATACCTCAGCTACAAAATCACGACACCAGATCTCAAAGATTTCTCTGTCAGTGGTTTTGATTTTGAGGTCGTCAGTACTGGGAGATTATAGCTATGGCTACTAATGAGATAACTGACGTCGTCATTAATCCATACACAAGGAGACCTATACCCTCGATCGAAGCTAGCATCATTTTGTATCTAGCCAACGAACTACAGTCGATTGAGAATTCACTAAAGAGTATTATCGAGGGATCTATCCAGGTCATCGATAATCCACCCGACAAACCTAAGAAAGGCATGGTGCGCTATGCCGTCTCCCCGTGGAACCCACTGGGAAACAACTTTGAGGGTTTAGTCGTCTACAATGGAACGGCTTGGGTACAAGTATAAAACACTAAAAGGATCATAGAAATGTCAATGTCTTTGATAGGTGGCGTCCTAGGCGCGATGGGAGCTGCTAAAGATCGCAAGAATATTGCTAACATGAACGCTAAGAATAACGAATACTACGAGTTTATGCTTCCGTACATGAAAGACAACGTAGATCGCGTAGGCAGTGACTACATGGATATGTATAACACCGGAGCCTACACCGGTGATATGTTTGCCCCAGCCAATGAACGCCAGCGCCTAACCAACGACATGATGTACAACTACGGCATGGATCAGTACAACATCGGCAATAGGCTGATGAGTGATAATGCACAGTTTGGTCAGAACACCCGAGACATCTACGGCGACCTGAGAAACATGGCTGCTACTAACGCAGCTGCAGATCCTATGGCTGATGCTTCCTCTTATGCACAAGCTAACATGTCTCCAATCGTTCAAGCGCTTATGCGTGACGACAAGCGACGACTAGAGGAACAGTATTTACCTACGATTAATCTGAATGCATCAGGCACCGGTAACACCAACGCAAGTAGAACTGGCGTACAAGCTGCAATCGAAAGACGTGGGTTTGACGATCGAACAGCTGACGTATCAAATGACGTCTTTAATCAACTTAGATCTGCCAAGCTTGCTGAGGATAACACCCAGTTCGGCAGGGGCATCGATGCTCTTACAAGGGCTGGTCAAGCCAACCAGGACATTAGGTCTGCCTATACGCTGGGAGCTGATGGAGCAGCCGGTGGTCTTAACACTGCGTTTGGATCAGGTGGCAACACACGTCAATTTGACCAGGAAGAGATGGATGCCAACAAGGCTCTTTTTGATTACAACACCGGCTACAAGTACAACCTAGGTAAAGACTTTGGTGGCTTTCTGTCTGGATCATCGATGCCAGTGAATGCCAACTATGCACTTAACCCAGTGTCCGTAGCTGGCGGTGGCCTAGGTGGAGCTATGAGTGGCTTTGGTATGGGCAACGGTGGCATGGGCGGTGACTTCTTTGATGACCTATCGCACTCTGTCGGTAGCCTTCCGATCTTCAATAGCTTCTTTGGTGGTTCCTCCGGTCTCGGAGGGTTTTCATAATGGCATATAGATTACCAATGACCCACTCCGGTATGCTTTCCCAGCAGGGCATTAGGCTACCTATTAATGCTGGTACAACTCCTATCCTCAATAGATCACCAAACCCCACTGCAAACCAAAGACCAGCGCTTCAGCCACAACAGACAAATGCTACCGGCAACCGACGTAGGTCTTCACGTATACCAGATCAACAGATCGACATGGGTACTGAGGGCATGATGCGTATCGGTGGTAACGTCATGGGAGCAGCTTCCCAGGGCGCACTACCAGCGCTATCTGCTGGAATGCAGACCTATGGCGACATCATGGATTACAACAGAGCTGGCAAGATGGCTGAGTACGAACAGCAGATGCTTAGAGCCAACGAAGAAGCTGAACGTAAACGACTGGCACTTAAGATGCAGCAAGATGCTGACAAAAAGAAAGGCCCATTGGGGCCACCTACAGCAGCATATAGTGAAGCAGCTTTGCAAGCCATCCAAGACGTTGAAGATAACCTAGCAGATGAAACATTTAATCCTTTTACTCAAACTACAGGGTTCTTTGGAAACATCATGAAAGCAGTGCCTGGTACACCAGCGCATGATACCGCTGCTTCTATTAATACGATTGAGGCGGCTATTGGTTTTGATCGCTTGCAAGCCATGCGAGATGCATCTCCAACCGGTGGTGCATTGGGTCAAGTAAGTGAGATGGAACTTAGACAACTTAATGCATCTTTAGGAAGCTTACGTCAGTCTTCTAGTAGAGAACAATTTGCAGCCAACCTCGCTCAAGTTAAGAAACATTACATGTCAACTGTAGCAGCAATCAAAGCTCAACAGTATGAGTATGCAAGAATGAATGGTTTAACATTGCCCGACCAGGGATCGTCTGGTGGGGAAGTTACCTTCAACCCTGCCACTGGCAAGTTCAGTGATGAGGAATAAACATGCAAACAATAAAAACCCCAGACGGTCAGGTCTTTAAATTTCCTGCCACGATGAGCCGCGCTCAGATAGCTGAGGCACTGAAACGTAGATTAGGTAATAATACCCAGACCAATAATAACCAACAGCCGCCACAAAACCAAACAGGTTATCTTAAAGGTGCTTTTATAAACGCCCCAGTCCGAGGTGCTATTGGCATAGGTCAGGGTTTTGACGCTCGTAAGGCTGCTAGTTCTGCAGCGAAAGCTGATTTCTACGACGTAAACTCAATCGAGAACATGAAGAGGGCAGCAGCGTCTCGTATGAACCCTCAGCTCTACCAACAGATCTTTGAGTCAGAAGAGGGCATCGAGTATCTTCAAGTTCTAGCTGGACAGGGCTTAACGCCAAAACAAATGCTGGAACGTATACAAAAGCGTAACCCAGAACTAGGTACCGACTTCAGTGAGAACGGCTGGTCTGGTCAGATTACTTCTATCTTCGACCGCTATGAAGCTGACAAAACAGCTAAAGTTGATGAAGCCTACATCGAAGGTGAAGAAGCACTATCAAGTCTGGCTGAAAAAGAACAACTTAAAACTAAGTTTCCCATGTCCGACGTAGGTCAAAGAGGTGCTAATATTTATGCTGATGCCCCTGGTGTCATGGAGTGGGCGAAAGGTGCTTTTAAAGACCCATTAGCATCACTAGCTTTTATTAGTGAGGTTGCTACTGAAAGCGCCCCGTCTATCGGAGCTGGTATAGCTACCGGAGTTATCACTAAAAACCCAAGAGCTGCTGCTGGTATCATGGTATTATCTGGCGCTCCAAGAACCTACAGTGGTGAATTTGTTGAGTTCTTAAGATCTCAGGATATTGATACTAGCGACCCATACGCAATTAAAGCAGCCATATCTAACGATGAGATATTAGCCGAGGCTAACAAACGAGGTTTTACCAAAGCAGCAATCGTAGGTTTCTTCGAGGCTCTCGGTATGAAAGCCGGTGGCGGCATACTTAGACAAGCATTTGCCCAGGGTGCCACTGGTTCCGGTGGTGAGCTTGTATCTGACGTAGCTCTAGATGGCGTCGAGAACATCGATTGGAAAGAAGTTGTCTTAGAAGGTATCGCAGAACTTGCTACGACACCTGGTGAATACACTATCATTAAAGGCCGAGGTTTATTTAAGAACGGTAAGCTAATGGGAGCAGAAGATCTCTCAATGCTACCAGAGTTTGAAAAGTTTGCAGCTGCTGATGTAGCTCGAGCGCTCGATGAGATTTCCAAGTCAGAAGGCTATAAGCTAGGTAACGTAGATCCATCATCCAGCAAGGGTGCAAAGCAAGCGCTTGAGGACGTAAGATCGACTAACGTACAAGTTATAAACGATCTAAAGAAAATACTAAGCAAAAAGCTAGATCCTAAGAACGCACAAAGCCTCGAAGAGTTACTATCTGTATTCTCACCGGCTACCGCTGGTATTGGCGCTGGTAAAAAGAAAGTTTCACAAAAAGTAACTACAGGCCAGATAGAAGCTTTAGCTGAATTAGTAGGTGACACCAAAGAAGGTCAACAGCTGCTCCAAGAGCTGGTAAAGTCTAACGTCATCACCGACCTGTTTAAAGGTGGCATGAAGGGTGGCGTAAGTCAGTTTACTGATTTGATGAACCCACTGTCTCACACCGGTGCCGTTTATGACCCCACAAGGTGGGCAAATGTTTTCGTAGGTGGTGGAGCTGCGGTGGCTTCTAAAGGAGCTACTCTAATAATACCAGCTGGTGGTCGTGTCGTTGACTTCTTTACTGGTCGCAGATCTAAAGTTTCCAAGTTTGTAAAAAACAATAAGAAAGCATTAGGTCTTCCAGATCCCGATGGTACTTCGGTTATTGAAGAGAAGCAAAAACAGAAAGCAGCTGCTAAAGATCGAAGAGCTGCTATAGCGCAGATAGCCACAATCTTAGATGCACCTAAGCCAGGCTTTGTAGAAAACATATTGTTAGGCACCGGCCTCGACCGTAGTGGTCTAGAGACTGTCCTAAACAACATGGCGTCTGCCTTCGGTAGTAACTCTGACTTTGTTGCTCTTCTTAATGACATCCAAAAGAACCTAGATGGCGAAGGTGTTGCATACTTAGACAACCTAAGTGAAATCATACCGGTCATTGGTGCATACGCTCAGACGTACAACCCTGACCTGGTAACTAACACACCTGACAACCCTCTACTTAAGAGGAGCTTTGATAGTCCTGATGTACAAACAGATATGCCCAATATGGGCAGCGGTGGTACTAACGCTGATACCTCACCACAGTTTGGAACTCCCCAGTTCACAACCCAAGAAAACTACAACAGAGGCATCGAAGCCAACAGAGTAGCCGCTGAAACTTTGTCGTTACAAGCTCAGAACGATAAGCAACTTAGCCGAGCAGATAAAGCTGTCGTTGCTTCTGCATTAGACCAGCTACAGTTTAACCTAGGATCTAATCCTACGGTCAACGCCCAGGCTATCTTTGAGCAAGCTGCTGAAAACGTAAATCAAGACGTAGCCGTAAAGTACATCAAGCCTTACGTCGATCGAGTAATTAGACAGCAGCGACCTAAAGGACTTGCAGCAGCTGTAGATGCTGGTGTTGTACCTGATGTCGATACAGATACCGTTGCAGAACCTGATGCCCAAACAGAAGTCCAACAGCCACAAAATGATTTATACAATGATGCATTAAATTTAGTTAACGAAGAGAGAAAAGTCTCAACCAGCTACCTACAGCGTAAGCTGGACATAAAGTACAATGAAGCCAGTGATCTTGTAGAGCGCTTACAGGCCGAAGGTATTATCTCTGAGGCTAACCACGTCGGCAAAAGAACGATTAACGAAGAAGCATTAGGTCAAAAGATTACAAATATCTTTAATAAGTCTAAGGACACACCTAAGCCTCGCTTAAGTATGGATCTGAATGCAGATCAGCAGCCAAACGTACCTGAGTTATGGACAACACCCCCACAAGCTTATGACTCAGCTGCTACCTCTATAAACAAGAATAAAAACCCAGCTGGTTACACAAAACTTAAGAAGCAGGGTGTATTTAAAGAAGGACAAACAGTAGTCGACATAGGCGGTGGTAAGTTTGACAATGTTGTAGATGAGATGGCTGAAGAAGGCGTCACAGTTAAAGTCTATGACCCATTTAACAGGACACCTGAGCATAATGCACAAGTTGCATCTGAAGTAGCTGATGGAAAAGCAGACGTAGCTGTCTCTAATAACACTCTAAATGTTATCCAAGAACCCGAGAATATGTCTCGAGTAATACAACAAGCACACAACGCCATACCTACCGGTGCCAAGGCTTACTTTACAGTTTACGAGGGTTCCAAAGATAGCGTTGGTAAAGAGACTACTCAGGGTTACCAGCGTAATGAACCAGTAACGTCTTACATACCAAGACTAGAGCAAGTGTTTGGCGAAGGTAACGTCGAGCGCAAAGGTGATCTACTTATAGCAACCAAACAAGACGCACCTGGACGTCCTCGAATGCAGTTACCACTCTTACAGCAGCCAGAGATACCTCGAGGTGAAACAACAAACATACAGATGCCTAATACATTAGGTTCTGCATTTGATTTTGCTAAAAATAGTAACTTTAGAACAGGTCGAGACTTCAAATTAGCTCTGCAAGAGAAAGCATTAGAAGCCCAAAACAAAGAGGACATAGATTTAAGTGAGCTTTCTGAAGAGAACTCTAATAGATTGTCTGATTATGTCGTCGCCGATGCACTCGAGGCACTCAAGAACAACTCCAACGCTATCGGATGGTATGATCGAACAGTCACTGATGCACTAAATACGCTCGGAGAAGTCTACCCAGAGATCCTAACTAGCCCAACAAACAAAATACAGTTTATTTGGGCGCTGGCAGTAACATCTAATGGTACAAAAGTAGACAAGAACTTTGAACTAGCAGCAACAGCTTATGATACCTTACAGAGGACAGGACGTTTTCCTACTGACATAGGCATAGGTGAGGCTGCTAAGGCTATAAATAGCGGTTTAGCCCAGTATCACACAATGATGGATAAGTTTGCTCGTAAGACAAACAGTGACGAAGGTGATCACCAGTTATTAGCAGACTTTATGAACTCTCAAGTCCCAGTAAAACAGATTGAGAAGGAATATGATGTCAAAATCAGTGGTGAGGGTAAGAATACTTTAGTTCGTGGTGCGTCTATTTTAGGGCCAAAAATAGGCAATGGTTTCTTTAGTAACCTTTATGGTAACTTTGATTCTTTGACTATGGATCGATGGTTAATGAGAACCGTAGGCCGTCATAGAGGAACATTGGTTAATATTAATCAGCCAATGGTCAAACAAAAGACATCTGAAATAAAGACTATGTTGAAAGATGCATCACCGGAAACCATAAAAGGTCTTCGAAGTATCTTTAAACCTAGTGGTACAAAAGTTGGTAAAAACTTAAACACTGAGCAAGTTTATCAATTAGCGGCTAGAATTGCTAAAGAATCTACTTCTAAACCTTGGAGACAAAGTCTTAATAATGTTTCAGAGGATTTACGTAAAGCTGGTAACGCTTTAGCTAAGTATTTAGATGGTCAGGTAGAAGCCCCAGCTGGTGCCAGAGAGCGTGATTTTATTCGTTCTGTCTTTGGTAAAGCACTAGATAGACTAAATAGTGAGCCAGCAGTTACACAAGCGTCTAACACTGGTTTAACAATGAGTGACTTGCAAGCCCTCTTGTGGTATCCAGAAAAGCGCCTATATGATAGTAGTAAGGCTCCCGAGGGAGAAGAAAGCAGAGGATATGCAGATGACGAAGCGCCAGACTACGCGAACGCAGCAAGGAAACTTGTCGAAGCCCGTAAGGGATCTCTTAGCGGAGGTCGATTGGGATCTGCACAACCAGCTGGAGATGGAGGAAGAGGGGCAACCAGTCCCAATGCAAGACTTGCCCGACCCCCAGTTCAAGCCGATGGATCAGGCGTCTTATCAGGACGTAGCCAGAGTAGACCCACCGAACGGTCTTTTGTCCCAAGTACCCAAGAGGTAAAAAGGGCAGCTAAACCAATACAGACTACCATCGAAGTAGGTAAGCGTGGCGGTGAGTTTGAAAATGGCATTAAAGACATCGAACAAGTTAAAAAGCTAGCCGAAGCTATTGGTGTCACCTTAAAACTTTATGATGACCACCTAAGAATGTCAGTAGAGTCAGGAATGACTGGTGATAGGTTTTTAGGTGTCTACAGGCCAGAAAAACAAAGAGCCTTCGCAATGCTACCTGGGGATACTGGTACCGAAATGGGTACAATATCTGAGTTTCAATCTTACATTTCAGCCCTGCATGAAGTTGCACATGGTATTAATGATTTATCTAATGATGCTTTTGATGCAGTTTATGGTGCCTACAGCGCTAATAATGCTCTTACTAAAAAGGAAGATTTCTTTCGACGTCATTCATTTGACGATGAAATGGCAAAGCTTTTGATATTTGCAGATAGTTCAAAACACAAAACAGCAAAAGTGCGTAACGAAATAAAACATCTGCAAGACAAAGGCAAATTTACTGGTGGGAGTGATGTAAGATATGCTGGCGGTGCAAACCGATCAGAAGCATCTCGTAGTAACACAGAGTATTACAAGTACATAAGAGATGCAGCTGAGTTTTCTGTTGATCCAGTAGTTTTCTATCTTCATGACCCAAAAAGAATGAAGCGAGAATACCCTGCTACAGCTAAGATGATCCAAGATTTCTTTAAGAACTCTGGCAAGATTAACTTTTACACCCACCCACTAGCAATGGCATTTGCTGTCGTATTAGCCATGATGATGAAACAAGAACAAGCTGACGAAGAAGACAGGCAGATGCCACCAGGCGCTCTATCGCCACAACAACAAATGATGGCACCAGGAGCATTAACAGCATAGGAGAGATCGATGGGCGCACCTAAGAACCCCAGACGCAAAACTCCACGTAAAAACCCCAACATGGCTCGACCGGCTCACAAGAACCCCCTGGCGTTACAACACAAGACACCAGAGGGCCGAGCTAAGTTTAAAGCAATGATCAAAACCAGGAAGAACAGTGGGCGACCACTTGGAGTACCTGACGGCTATGGAAAAGGTCGTATGGTTCCAATCGTCGAACAAGCACAGAAAGACGCAAAGAAAGTAGTTAGTATTATGAAACAAGATCACGAAATGGATGCTCGAGCAGAAGAGGCATTAGAGACAGCAGTCGAGATCATGAGAACACCAGTACACAATCGTGATCGTCTGCAAGCTGCAAAGCTAATCTTAGATTTTACTAAAGTTAAACCTGTAGCTAAATCAGAGGTTACGCTAAATAACGCTGAGGCTTTCTTGAGTTCACTACTGGACGATGACGGAGAGCAAGATGAAAACCCAACAGAAGAAACTGAAAGCAGTACGGAAGAGACTGTATGACGACTTTGAGTTTTACTCAAAAGCTGCACTAAAGATACGAACCAAGACAGGCGACATTGCGCCACTTAAGTTAAACCCTGCACAAGAGATCCTAAACGATGCTGTCACTAAGCAGCTGAAGACTGACGGCAAAGTCCGTGTGATTATTCTTAAGGCCCGACAGCAGGGTCTATCGACTTACGTTGGTGGCTATCTGTACTTCAGTGTGTCCCAGCGCAAAGCTGCGAAGTCACTAGTTGTTACCCACCACTCTGACAGTACCAGGGCGCTCTTTGATATGACAAAGAGATACCATGAGAACTGCCCAGAAATACTAAAGCCACACACGAAGTACTCATCACGTCGAGAGCTGTCTTTTGATATCCTTGATAGCTCGTACATTGTTGCGACAGCTGGTGGTGAGGCTATTGGTCGAGGCGAGACGCTTACACACGTCCATGCATCAGAGCTGGCTTTCTGGAGTAAAACAACAGCAGCCGACAACTGGAACTCTTTGACCCAGGCGGTACCTAATACAAAAGGTACAGCTATCTTTGTCGAGAGTACTGCTAATGGTATTGCTGGTATCTTCTATGACCTATGGAAGGGTGCCGTCGAAGGTACTAACGGATACGTCCCAGTGTTTATTCCCTGGTACGTTGATCCGGAGTACATCGAGGATGTCCCTGACAACTTTGAGCGTACACCAGAAGAAATAGAGCTAGCTGAAGAGTATGGCCTAGACGACGGTCAGCTTATGTTTAGACGCAGAAAGATTGCACAAAATGGTATCGACTTGTTTAGACAAGAGTACCCCTCAGAACCCGAGGAAGCCTTTCTGACAACTGGGCGCCCAGTGTTTAATCCTGAGCAGCTACAAAAGATGCTACCAGACGCTAGAGATCCTAAAGAACGTCTAGCCCTGGAAGGTGAAGAGTGGCTTAACAACGCTCGAGGTGAGCTTACGATGTACCGTCGCCACGACCCAGGCGAACAATATGTCATAGGAGCTGACGTCGCTATGGGTGTTCGAGGTGGTGACTATAGTGTTGCCCAAGTACTCGACAGCAAGAAACGGCAAGTAGCTACCTGGCGTGGGCATGTGCATCCCGACTATTATGCCCAGGTTTTATTTTACTTAGGTAACTTCTTTAATACGGCATACATCATTGTAGAAAACAACGGTCACGGTCTACTGACATGCACAAGGCTGGCAAAAGACATGGCCTACCCAAACTTCTTTACGGAAGTCCAGGTAGACAAGTTGACCGACAAGGAGACTATAAAGTTAGGCTTTAGCACAACAGCTAAAACAAAGCCTCTTATTATAGATGAGCTAAGAGCAGCCGTCCGTGAGAACGAAATCGAACTAAACGATAAAGTTACTATTAGAGAAATGCTGACTTACGTCGTCACAGAAAGTGGCAGTATGGAAGCAGAGCCTGGGTGCCATGACGACTGCGTCATGAGCCTGGCACTCGCCAACCACGTCCACCAGGGCGCATGGGAACCAATCGAGGTTACAAATGATCACTATATTGAAATGGTCTGACTATTATGGATAAAAAAGATTACAAAAAGGTCGATGACGAAAAGTTAGTTACGATCTTAGATGACAACATCCGTAGATCTATAGGTTATTATGATAGCCAAATAAGTAGAGAACGTAAAAAAGTAATCGATTACTACAACGCAACTCTACCCCGACCAGCGCACGACGGTAACTCAAAGTATGTATCTATGGATGTTTACGATGCTGTCGAAAGCATGAAAGCTGCACTGCTAGAGACCTTTTCTACTGGCTACAAAACAGTGCGCTTCGCGGCACAGACTGGAGAGGACACTAGAACGGCTGAAATTTGCACTGCATTCACAGATTATGTTGCCAACAGGCAAAACAACCTGTTCGAAGTAATGCAGACTGTAATACACGATGGCCTAGTAGCTCGAGCTGGTATAGCGAAGGTATACTGGGATGAGCGTGAAGACAGCCACCTAGAACCTGTCCAAGATTTAACTGAAGAAGAGTTTGACCAGGTAATTGCCCAGGACAATGTAGAGATCGAAGAAGTCGAACAAGACGAACTAGGTTTATACAACGGTGACGTCAGAGTATCCCAGGACACCAGCCAGGTAGTTATTGAGAGCATAGCACCCGAAGAATTTATAATTGAACCTCAAGCCGTCGATTTGGACTCGGTTGGATTCTGTGGACACCGCACTCAAATGACAATTTCAGAACTTAGAGAGGCTGGTTATGATGAAGAACTTATTGCTAAAATTGGCGACCACGAAGACGTGGATATGGAAACTGATCCAGAAGTGTTGGCACGTCATGAAGAAATTGGGAGCGACCGTGGTTTCAATGCTAAGGGTTTCCAAGATCAAGTACGCTCTGTTACGGTGTATGAGCTGTATCTGGAGATAGACCTCAATGAGGACAACAGTAATTCGGGAGTGGCTGAGTTATACAAAGTCATAAAAGCCGGTAACGTCATCCTACATAAGGAAAAGACAACACGGAAACCATTCTGCACATTTGTTCCACTCCCGATACCTCACAGTTTCTTTGGTTCTAACTTTGGATCTAAAGTTGTACCAACGCAGAACGCTAGAACTATACTTACCAGGTCAATTCTCGATCACTCTATGATCACGAATAACCCACGTTATCAGGTGGTCAAAGGCGGTCTTACGAATCCAAGGGAGCTTATTGACAATCGCGTCGGCGGCATCGTCAATGTTTCCAGACCCGACGCTATAGCTCCTATGCCCCAGGCACCTTTGAACCCATTTGTATTCCAAACGATACAGATGCTCGATGAGGACAAAGAGGACAACACTGGCGTCTCAAGGTTATCACAAGGTCTAAACAAAGACGCTATAAGTAAGCAGAACTCTGCAGCAATGGTTGAGCAGCTGGCAACGATGAGCCAGCAACGTCAAAAGATTATTGCTCGTAACTTTGCGAACTCATTTCTCAAGCCACTGTATCAACTAATTTACCAGCTGGTCGTCGAGAATGAGCAAGCAGAAAAGATCGTAGAGATTGCTGGGGACTACGTACCTGTACGTCCAAGCGACTGGAGTTCTAAACGAGATGTCACTGTAGAATTACACCTAGGCTACGGAGAGCAAGAGCAAGAAGCTCAAAAGTACCTGGCACTTCACACGTTGATGTCTCAAGATCCGACGCTGGCTAAAATGTACCAGGCTCCAAACCAGTACAAGCTTATGACACACGTCATGGAGCAGAACGGTATTAAGAACGTCAAAGATTACTTAACAGACCCACAAGAGCTACCACCTGAGCAGCCAGATCCATCACAAGAGATGGCAATACAGATGCAGCAGAAGCAAATGGAGATCCAGGAGCGCCAGACAGCCCTGGCTGAAATGAAAGCTCAGATGGACACTAAGATTGCACAAATGAAAGTGCAGTTAGAACAGTCTAAAGCTAAATCAAACTTTGCAATCCAGTCAGACAATATGGATCTCAAAGAAGCACAACTAGAACACAAGCAGATGGTCGATAAGGCCGAGCTAGAAATTGCGAAGACTGCTGACGACGTCAGAGCAATCGCTTCACCAACTGGGTAACCAGTTTCCAACTAAAGGAGTATCTCATGCCAAAAGGCCCAGGAACATACGGAACTAAAAAAGGCAGACCCCCAAAGAAATAAAGAGAGTATTAATGTCAAAAGAAGAAGAGCTAATACAATATGGCAACGACTGCGAGTTAGTACTCAAGTCTGAGTCATTTAATCGTGTAGTAAACTCGCTCGTCGAGCAATCGTTTCAAAAGTTTGTAAACTCACAACCTGAGCAAAAAGTCGAGCGAGAGACTGCATACAACCACTATCGCGCACTTGTCGACGTGGTGAACACTCTAAAGCAGCAAGTAGCTGTCAAAGAGGAAATCATTACAAAAGGCGACATTAGCCAAGAGGAGCAAGAGGACCATGAGTAACGTCCAAAATAATGCCACTCAACCCAAAGCGTTCCATGATGTCATGGACGCAGCGGATGCCATACTAGATCGCTGGACAGACGCTGAAAAGCCATCTGAAGAAAGTGAAGAACTAGAGGCGACTGAAGAAACCCTTGAAGAAGAGACGATCGAGGATAATTCAGATGCAACTGAAGATGAAGATAACCTAGAAGAAGTAGAAGAGGATGACGAAGACCCTGTATCAGATGAAACAGCTGAAGACGAGGATGAACCAGAAGCAGATCAAGAAGATGATGAAACGGAAGTTACATTGTCTGAAGACGCTCTGGTCGAAATCCAGGTCGATGGTGAAGCACAACAGGTATCTTTAAAATCTCTAAAACGTCTTCATGGTCAAGAGGCATCTTTAACACGTAAGTCTCAAGAAGTCGCTGCCCGACGCAAAGAAGCTGATGAAGCTTTGAGCAAGGCAGACATCAGTTATCGAAAGTTACTTGAAAGAGCTGAGAGCCGAATAAAGCCTTAT
>Ga0181412_1000549_pt1 | contig 15973 bp, 23 predicted proteins | sample 35SPOviralmetaG_FD_130113 | JGI IMG/M metagenome (GOLD analysis project Ga0181412, IMG submission 130113) | Marine viral communities from the oligotrophic San Pedro Time Series (SPOT) site, San Pedro Channel, CA, USA - 35 SPOT_SRF_2012-08-15 | ecosystem: Environmental > Aquatic > Marine > Strait... | reverse complement strand
TAGATCAAAATCTTTATCCATTAAACTTATATTTTCTATATCCCCAATATGATAATTACAACCAGCTATTTCATTTTCAATAACACCAATTTCATAATTATCTAATGAGTGAACATTATGTCCTTCTTTTAATAATTTTTTAATTAAGGCTGTTCCTATAAACCCAACTCCTCCTGTAACTAATATCTTCATTTATTCTGGTAGTACTCCAATATACGAAAGAGCATCTATGTAGTCACGTTCTTTAAAGGATTTTATTGTAGACATATCCATCTTATGTGTTTGACCTTCTACTTTAGCTTCATCACTTTCTTTTAAGGGTATTGCCTTTACAGCTGACCACTTCCAATCTTTAGCATTAGAACCATTAGCAAAAACCATTCCTTTATCTTGTATATTTATTGTATTTGGTATCCAAATTAAGTTTGTTTTAGGATCTTCCCAAGATATATCTTTATACAATTCAGGAAGGCTAATAACTTGTTCAGTGTAAAATTTTGAATCCTTTTCCATTAAGGTATTTGTCCAAAAACCACAGGATAAACTAAGATAATTAGTTATATCTTTATTTATTTCTGTTTTATAACAAAGATCACCTCCAGATTTTGGACAATCTATAATTGTATCTAAATTCATTTTATTTTAATTTTTGAAGTTTTGGTAGTTGTAATTTAGGTAATTGTAGTTTAGGTAAATTTAATTTTACTTGTGAAGGTAATTCAGGTGTATTTTTTGTTAAAAGATCCCCAACTAATTCTTTCATCTTATCCCAACTAAAGTTTTGTGTAACATAATATTTTTGTTTTCTAGATCTTTTTAAGTATTGTTTATAATTTTTATAAACCTCTTTTAAAGCACTAACACCTTGTTTATCATTTACTTGAAACCATTGTGATTCTTTTATTAACCAGTTATTGGCAGCTGAAGAATGTACATTTTCTAAATTCCCAGATAATAATACATTATTCGCGGGGGTTAAAAAGTCAAGATGACCACTCCATCCAGAAGCAATAATTGGTTTTCCAGTTAAACCAAATTCTAATAAAGGACGACCAAACCCTTCTCCTTTTGTAAAACTAACCATTGCCTTAACTTTAGGATGATTATATAACTCATTCATTTCAGAATCATCAAACTCTCCATTTAATAAATAAATATTAGGTAATCTAGCGCCTCCATAACTATCTTTTATAGTTTTAATTTTATCTAAAATAGAATCTCTACTTAAATAAGAGGCAACTCCAGTTGAAGCTTTTAATATTAAAGCTGGTTTTTTATTAATTTTATGTCTAAAGGCCTCATAAAAAGATTTAATTAAAACACCAACATTTTTTCTATCATGACCAAATTCACCTTGCATCCAATGCCCTACAAATAAATAACAAAATTCTTCTTTAATATCTTTTAAATCAATAGTTTTAATTTCTGAAGGTTTGATTGATTTATATACTGATAGATCAGCCCCCTCAAATACAACTTCAATTGGTTTATTTAATTTTATTTGTTGTATTACTTGGTTCGTTCTTTTATCCTTTTTGTCAAAAGCCATTTTTTCAAATGTGGTTTTAGCAAATTTTGAAGAAACCCAATTTGTGTTCATTCTATTTAACCCTTCAATCCATTCAGGCTTACAAGCGGTAGATTCAATCCCAGCTGTTATTCCAATATTATATTTACCCACAGGTTGAAATTCATTTGGGATTGTAATTTGAGCCCAAATTTCAGGTTGCATTTGTTGCCAATTTTGGGGAACTATATGTTTTAACAAAAATTCCCATTCTGAGTGGTCTTTACAAAATCCCCATGAAGTTTCTCCCCATTTTTGAGGTAAAAGTTGAACTTCATATTTATCTAGTTCTATTATCGCTTTAACTATATCACGACTACGTGCTCCATAACCCGAATAGGTATCAAATGGGCAACTTATTACAAAACGTGGTTTACTCATTAGTATATAATTTTATGATTTAAAAATTTCCCTTTATAATTGTTAGTATTAATTATTTCATATTTTTCTCTTGGTTTCCAAGTATCAAATAATGTGTCTAAAGCATCAATAACTCTTTCTGCTTGATGTTTTGAATTAAAGCCTGCTTCTTTGCTTAAAGCCCATTCTCTTCCTTTTGATCCTCTTCGTTTTAATTCTTTTCTACCTAAATTATAACATTCTTTTATTCTTTCCATAGCATCTTCCCATTTACATCTATCATCAAAAATATAGGGTGTTGGAGGAGAACCTTGAATTGATCTTGAAGTTGGGTAAACTGGGAATGCCCATTCCCCATGTTCTTTATAAGTACCTCTATGATTAGAAGGCACATCAGCACTAGGTGTAAACCATTTTCCATTTTCATCTACAAATCTCATTTGATCTTGCATTCCACCTGTTACATTAGCTATAATAGGTGTACCTGCTAACATTGCCTCAGTATTTGCTAAACCCCAACCTTCATTAGAAGTAAGTAAAATATGAGCATCAGCTATATTATACAACCAATTTAATTGCTGTTCTGTTAATCTTTTATCTATAAAAATTATATTATTATTATATTCTTCTTCAAATAAATACTCTTTTATCTTAGGTAAGTCAGTCCCAGCATCTGTTATTTTTTCTGTTTTTAAAACCATACAACATTCTTTAGCTTCTTCTTTTGGTAGAGAATCTAAAAATGCTCTAAAAGCTAACATTGCATCTGGGATTTGTTTTCTTCTAATATTCCTGGAATTAAAAAATAAAGTAAATTTAGGGTTTTTAGTCCCAAATAAAGATGACTTAAAATTGTTATATTCTAAATCATTACTATCAACTGGGAAGAAATTAGATGTATCTTTTCCGTGAGGAATATACCTAAATATTCTATTACCTTCATGACCTTTCAATACTAATTTATTAATATTAACTGTTTGTTTTGATATACCCATTAGTAAATCACATGCTTCATAATAAGGTCTATTATACATTGGAGCTGGATAATCATCCCAGATATTTAAATAAGAAATTGGGATGCTTTTTCTGATTTCTTGTTCCATATTCCAAATATGCATAAAATATCTTGGATCTGTAATTAAAAATAAAGCATCGGGTTTTTCCATCTTTATTATTTCTCTTATTATCGATGGGTTTCCATAACCATCACTAGGATATAAGATAACAGATGAATCATTTAATCCTGATAATTTATCAGTGCTTTCCGATAAGTCTAATCTTTTATTTTTTTCTGGGTGGTTTATTGATCCAGCTATTTGGACCCAATTAAAATGTTGAGCCGTATGTATTACAATTTCTTTTGCTATTGTAGCTACACCAGAATGTACTCTAATATCATCGCAAATTAGAAGTATTTTTTTTCTTTTATCCTTAGGGATATACTTAAAGTTTTTGTTCATAGGATTTATAGATCGATATTAATTTGATTGGTAATTTGTTTACGAAAATCTTCATTTGTAAGATACAAAAACAAGCTACGGTCGGCAAGTTTTTGAAAAGAAAATTTACGCTTTACACATTCAATTTTAAAATCCTCGAATAAATCGCTTTTAACTTTAACACTCGTTAGTGTCATTGGTTTTTTATTTGTCATAGTCTTTATTAATTAAAACATTTATTATACATATATCATTATCTACTCAAAATGCGCCTTTGCTCCACATAATTCTTTATCTTCTCCATAAGGACAAAACGTACAATTCCATTTAGAAGGTGATTTTGGATAATCTATTTCTTTAATTTTTCCACTTGAACTAAAACACTCTGTTATAAAACTATTAACAGCACTTTTAGCTCTATTTAATTTAATTTTACCACTTGGTGGAGCAAATGTTTGCACTCTGTAAGCTTGATGAGGAGACATAATATTATCATCATCCCAATCTAATACTTTTCTTTTTACTATAAAAAATTCAATTTCAATTTTATCTAAAGGAATGCCATATTGTTCAGAGAAATATTGTTTATATAAAATTAATTGAAAATGTTTATTTTCATCTTTTTTAGCATAACTGTTCCAACCCTTAGTACTGGTTTTTATGTCGATTATTTTGAATGTATCTGTTTTTTCATTATATGTGACAACATCTAAATACCCCATGTATAATACGTTATTATACATTTTATTTGGTGCGATTGCAATTGGTATTTCACAACCTACTAAATATGTACCTTTTTTATTAAAATATCTACTACGTTTTTTCTTAAACCAATCTAAAATAGAAACACCATCTTCAAAAAATTCTCTCATTTCTTCAGCTGAGGAGAAGTGTTCATTATTATTAGATTTATATTGGGATTGATATTCAGATATAAATTTATCTTGGAAATACTCTTCCATGTTTATTTCTCTATCTGCTGCTGCCGCTGACTTTTCATACATAACATCTAAGTAATGTTGCATACTTTCGTGGATTGCAGTTCCAAATACAGTATGAATAGATGAATTAAATCTTTTAATCTTATCTTTATATTGTAGTTTCCATCTATAAGCGCAATTCCTAAATATAGACATTTGAGAATATGATATATTCTTTTGATAAGCAAAATTAATTGGGTTAGGAGGGTTATTTTTAATCTCCTTTACAATTTTTGGAATTTTTTTAGCCAAACTATTTTTTCCATTTATCTCGACCTACTAAAAGACCAATTATTCCATAATTAGCTATATCAATAAACGTATCTTCCATCCCTTCTCCTTTAACAAATGCTCTACCATTTACTAATAGATTTTTTAAACGTGATATTTTGTCAGTTAATCTAATACATAACCCAGTTAGTGAAAATTGTTTATCATCGCTGTTATTAACGATATCTCCACCTAAAGCAATATTATTTAACCCATAATCCATATGTTTACGAGCAAACATTTCATACATTTCTTCTTGTATGTTTTGAAATTCTTCTGCTAATTCAGGATATTCTTCTTCAAAAATAGTTATGGTTTGATTTATTTCATCATCCATATATTCTTGTATTTTCTTTTTTGAATGCTTAGAATTAATAATTTCTCTATCGCTCATATCTGTAAAATATTTTTTAACTGTATCACCCATTAACTTGGCCTTTAATTTCAAAATACTTTTCTAATATTTCTAATCTTTCATCGGCCGATGCTAACAATTTAAGAGCTTCAGTACAATTATCCCAATAGTCCTTAGTTGAGTGATCACCTATTCCTGCTGGGTTGTTTGTTAATAGTTCAATACTTGCTAATGCTTTATTTTTATCTGCTTCAGCTTCTGATTTTAGGAATTTGTAAACTTGAATTTTCATTTTAGTATAGTTTTTAGTTCTTTTTTATCTAGTCCTCTATTTGTTAATATACGACTAATTTCTGGTTTATCCAACATATAAATATATTCTTTTGATTCTTTACTTGAACATTTAAAATAATCTTTAATATGATTTACTAAATCTTTATTAGGTTGTTTAATTTTAGATTTAATATATTTATTCCATCTATTATTTTTAGGGATAAATTCTTTATAAATAGAATATATCATCTTTTTTTCTTGAGGTGGAAAATCCTGTACATAGTTAACAACTTCAATATAATCAGGGTTCATAGATATAAATCTATGTATCATATAACTATTCCAAACCTCCCAATCTTTATCAGTAAATGACTCAACAGGAGGTTTAGTAGTATTAATTGCCTTTAACCAATCAAAGATATTCTTCAAATCTAATCCATTAATTCGTCAGCTAATTCTTCTCTAAGTTCTTTTGGAACTGATGATTTAAGGATTTTCTTAGTTGATGGATCATAAAAAACGGGGATTGGGAGTAGAGCATCTTCATCTGTACCCATTACAAATTTAGATACAGTTCTTAATACTACTCCTTGTTGAAAAACAACTCCACCATCAAAATTTTTGATAGCAGTTGTATTTTTTAAATCAATTGGGGGTTGTTGTACTTGCTGTTGCATGATTATTTATTATTTATTAAGTTTTGAATTAACGACATTGTATTTATTTCCTTGTCGATTCGGAAATTTGCTTTATATTGGTGTTCGTTTATTAAAATAGCTACTGTACCTTCTTTATTTGAAAGATATTCAGATGCACGTTCGTATAATGCTTTAAATAACTCATCAAAATCATCTACATTAGCATCAGCTATAATTTGACGTATATCATTGTAACAATCTACTTTATTAAATTTAGATCCTTCTGATAGGGCATTGATAACTTTATCTATATAATTTGATGACACTAGTATAGATTGATCTAATCTAAGATATAAATCATTTGCTCCACCGTCTACAGTTGATAATTGTATTGTATTAATACATTTACGTAAATCAGGATAATATTGATTAACTAAAGGTACTAAATCATTTACTTCATGTGTAATAGACTCTTCATTGCAAATCCAATTTAAATGTTTAGCAACATCTTTTTTAGTTGGGGGTACAATTTTAAGTACTTGACACCTAGATTGTAATGGATCAATAATACGTTCTACAAAATTACAAGTCATAATAAATCTTGTAGTACGTGAAAATGTTTCAATTATATTACGAAGTGAAGCTTGTGCTTGTATAGTAAGAAAATCTGCTTCGTCTAAAATAACAACCTTAAGAGGCTTGAATGAAGCAACGGATGCAAAACTAGAAACTTTATCTCTAATAGTTTCAATACCTCGCTCATCAGAAGCATTAATATATAAGTGATCACAATCTAGACTATTAACAATAATTTTTGCTAATGTCGTTTTACCAGTCCCAGCAGGACCATAAAATATAAAATTTTGTATATCATTTTGGTTTAAGTATGCAGATATAGACTTTTTTATGTTTTCGTTACCAACATAATTATTTAATGTTTTAGGTCTATATTTTTCTACTAATAAACTATGCTCCGTATTCGCCATATATTGAATATTTCTTTTCTGGTTCTGGTATTACTTCTGTTTCCTTAGAATCAATTGCATATAAATTACTTTTTAATGGTTCTAACCTATAACTACCTTTAAAACCAGTCTTAACCATGTATGCTTCTAAAGTATCAGTTAAAGAATTATGTACAGGACCATCTGGTTCGTTTGCAACTAATCTCCATTTATCCCCTGGAGGTACTCTCCTAGCAATCAAAATATTTTTTTCTTCAATTTGTGTGGCCATAATATACGAAATTATTTTACATCATCCCCATCATTGGGTCCATTTGTGGTTGAGCTGTTTCTTCACTTGGTTCATCTACTACTGTACATTCTGTAAGTAAGACTGTACCTGCAACTGATGCGGCGTTTTGTAAAGCTGTTCTAGCTACTTTAGTAGGATCAATAATACCTGCTTCTTTCATATTAACTACTTCATCAGTTTTAATATTATAACCCGCCCATATATCATTACCTGAATTACATAGTTGGTCTGCTAGTATTTGTCCTTTAACATTATCAAATCCAGCGTTAACTAAAATTTGGTTGAAAGGTTTAGCACATGCTTCAACTACAATTTGAGCTCCTGTTGTATCAGCTTTTAAACCATTAGAGGCATATAATAATGCTGTTCCTCCTCCAGGTACTATTCCTTCTTCAATAGCTGCTTTTGTTGCATGTAATGCATCATCTACTCTATCTTTTTTCTCTTTCATTTCAGTTTCAGTGTTTCCACCTACATGAATAATCGCTACTCCTCCTGTGAATTTCGCGAGTCTTTCTTGAAGTTTTTCAATTTCGAACGGCGTTGTTGCTTTATTGATTTGTTGTTGTAACTCTTCAATACGTGCTTCAATTGATTCAATTCCTCCTTTTCCATCTACAATTGTTGTTTGTTCCTTTTCTATTGTTACGGTACGAGCTTCACCAAACCATTCCCAAGAGAACTTGTCAAGCTTCATTCCTTTTTGTTTATCAAATACAACTCCACCTGTAGTGATAGCTATATCTTCTAATACTAATTTACGTCTATCACCAAAATCTGGAGCTTTAACAGCACATACTTTCATCGTGCCTCTCATTTTATTAACAATAAGAGTTGCTAATGCTTCATTATCAATATCTTCAGCAATAATTAATAATGATTTTGCCTGAGCTGATACTGCTTCTAATACAGGTAATAATTCTTTTACTTGGGTTAATTTTTGATCCGCAATAAGGATTAGAGGGTTGTCTAATGTGGCAGTCATATTACTATTATTAGTAACAAAATAAGGAGACTTATATCCTCTTTCAAACTGTAACCCTTCAACAGTTTCTAAGTAAGTTTCTCCTGTACGAGATTCTTCAATATGAACAACACCTTCTAATCCTACTTTTTCTATCGCGGTTGAAATTAATTTTCCAGTTTCAGGGTCATTGTTAGCTGAGATTGTTGCAATCTGTTCTAATTGTTCTTCGCCCGAAATGTCTTCTGATATATTATTTTTAAGGTTATTGACTACTTTTTCTACAGTTGAGTCAATATCTCTTTTTATTTGTACAGCATTTTCATTATTATTTAAAGCATTTAACCCAGCTTTAACCATTTCTCGGGCTAACAAAGTGGATGTTGTTGTGCCATCACCTGCTTTTTCTGCTGTTTTTATGGCCGCTTGTTTAACTAATTGTACTCCTAATTCTTGATTAGGGTCGGATAATGTGATTGATTTTGCTACTGTAACCCCATCTTTTGTTGATTGGGGTACTCCCTGAGGATTTGAAATTACTACATTTCTACCATTGGGACCTAATGTTGACACTACAGCATCAGCTAAAATATCTATTCCTTCTACTAAATTGGTTCTTGCATCCGAACCTAATATAACTTGTTTACTCATTTGATATATTTTGAATTTGGTTAATTTCTTCTTCTGTAACTTTAGTAGTTGCTATTGCCTCTTCAATTGCAACTTGGGGTTTTACTTTAGCTAAAACCTGATTTTCTGGCCCCACATAATACTCTTCTCCATTATATGGAAGTTTTGTAAATCCCATAGTAGGCAAAACTACTCTATCTCCCACTTTTAGATTAGTGGGGATAAAATTACCTGAAATTGTTGGTTTTCCTGGTCCTACTGCTACTACAGTACCCATTTCATTTTTTTCTTTACCTAAGTCAGGTACAATAATATTACCATATGTAGTTTCTTCTACTTCTATGGGTTTTACGATAACAGCATCAAATAACGCTTCTAATTCCATCTGTATAATTTTTTATTTGGTTTGAAATTGATTTATAATTGTTTAAATATTTTTCTAAATTATTAAAACTTCCTTTTTGAGATTTTAACTCAGCTATTTTATTAATAGCTTGCCCAAATTCAGAGTAATAATATAATGATTTTTCATATGTTTTACTTTTACCCTTGGATCTAAAATGGTCTGAATCTGATTTAACCATTTCTTTTACAGCATAACTATATTCATCTTTAGTTATGAAAAAAGGTTCTAATAAAGGATCGGTAATAGTCTGTATGGACTTTCTTTTTTTAGTCATATATAACATTTTTATTTGTAGCTATAATATACGAATAATATTGCGCTAGGACACGCTTTTTTTAATAACTTTTATTTAATTTTAATTGATTTTGGTTTAGCATCTTCAGCTAATGGTACAGTAATTTCTAATAAACCATTTGCCATTTCTGCTTCAGTAATTGATAAATCAAACTTAGGGGCTATCTTGTATCCTAAATCAAAGGATTTTTTAGATAAACCATTGTAAATTGTTCCTTCATGGAACGCTTCTTCTTTTGGTTTTTTATAACTAATTTTTAAAACATCCCCCTCTATGTCAATATCAACATCTTTTTTAGTTAGCCCAGTACAGGCAACTTCAAAATGAAGTCCTTTATCATCATAAAAAATATTAACGGGATGTGGTTGTTTAGAATTTAATGCTGGTTGGAATTGACTCTCAGCATTGAAGAGATTTCTGAATAAAATGTCGAAAGGACTTATATGCCTTTCCAATAATTGTAATGTACTCATATCATTTAGTTTTGTGAGGCCGAAGCTCTCGGTTAATTTAATTTAAACATAACATCGTGCCCTAGCTACAATTTTATGTTCTATTATACATATGTAACTATTCATTTCTAGCTACAAAGTATTCACTTTCTACTTCATCTGAATAGAAATTTAATTTTAACATTCCTTGTTCCGATAGTTTTAGTGTACCACTATCCATATCTTTATTAGAATTTAAAATATCTTTAAATATATCAGAATCAAAAGGTATTTCTATTCCACTTTTAGATATCTTACCTTGGACTTGATATGTAATTTTATTAGAAAATCCAGTATTATCACCAAATATAAACTCACAAATATTTGTACCATCCATATCTGTAGTACTTGTAATTAGCATATTATTAACATCAGCAAGTGCACTTTTTGCTTTAATTAGATGGTCAATATCTTCTTTAGCTATTTCAAGTTCCATTTCAAACGATTCAGGATCTTCATAATAAGTATTTTTTCCTAAAATAAGAATATCAGCTAGTGAATAAGTTAAATCAAAATTAGCATCTGCAAAATGCATTTTAGTATAGACAGCTTTTATTTTTTCTAATGAAACCATCAAATCACCATTAGTAATAGATATTAATTTACTTAATTTATGTGTATCAAATACACCTAATTCTGCATCTTCTAATGGGAAGTTTTTATGTTGGATTTTACATACCCTACCTGATTCACCTGCATAGATAGTAAGTTGCTTATCTTTAATTCTCCATTTTACTTGATTATTTAAACCATTTAAATAATATTTAGAAATAACTGATGTGAGTGTGCTCTTATTTATCATAACTGTAATATACGAATTTTATTTTAAATTTCAAACGAACTTAATGCATTTGTATAAGGATTTAAATCCAATGACCACTGTAAATCACTAAAGAATCCTTCTAATTTATTTAATAATATTGAATCAAATACTTTTTGCCTATCAGCATATCTGTCTAAAAATTCTTGTACTTTTTCAGGAATATCATAGTCAAAAAACGCTAATGCCTCTATTTTATATGGATTATCTTTACAATAAATCCACTTAACTTTATCAGCCATTGTAATTAAATTATGTTTTCTATCTAATTTCCATAATTTTAATAAATCATTATATCTAATAGCTGCTCTTACAGGTGCGGGAGCACCTTTGAGTATTTCAGTAAACATTTCACCTGCTCTAGCACTTGTACCTGAGTATTTTTGTAATTTTTTAACTGCAGTTGGATTACCTAATTTTGCTAGTGGAATTTCTCCACCTAATATTTGTTTTTTAAATACTTTAATTTGATCAATTATATTTGATTTTTCTTCTCCTTTAAGTACTTGTTGGAGAATATCATTAAAAAATTCCCCTAAAATCGGTGGAAAATTTGCTTTCATAAACTCTAGACCCTTAATATCTAAAGTTTCTTTTTCAATACCTTCTTGTTTAGTAATCCACTGTGCATAACGTCTAGTAGCTCTAAAATAAGCAGATCTAATTACACACTCAGTTTTCATCTCAAGTCTATGTTCTGATACATTAAAACAATCCCTAGCTAAATTATCATAATGGTCAGTAATAACATCTTGATATTTAAGCGCTACTTTTTCTAAAATATCGTCTTTTTCTTTATCTGTAAATTCTTCAAAATTGGGATATAAATGAAATAATATGGGTTCAGCATTAAAATAATTAGAGTCTGTATCTACATAAGCACAATAATTTTCATCATCTGCATCACAAATCCACCAAGGTGTTTCTTCTAAATGTTTCATTGATATTTTTTATATAATTTTAATTCTAAAATTGTAATCTTATCTAGTAGCTCTCCGTTTGATATTTTTACTTTCATATTAAAAGGGATAATCTACTTCATTATCTATTAACATTTGTTTATATCTAGTTGTAGACCAACCATGATCCCTATTTATATAGTGAATAGGTATTTTTAAATCATCCCCAGTAAACGGTTTATTAACATAATCATCTCCTAAAAATCTAATATCAAATTCACCCATTTTAAGTAAATCATAAAGTTGAGCTTCGTAATTATATTCAAATACATCACATACAGATTTTAACTCAGATAACATCTCTCTTCTTTCCTTAGTAGACAAAATAGGTTTAAGTTTATGAGGTCTTTCTATAGAAGGATCTGAATGTAAAAGCACTATTAAACAATCACAATTCTCAGCACACTCTTTAAACATTTTTATATAACCTGGGTGCATTACATCAAAGTTACCTGCTATTGCTCCTTTTACCATATAATTATTTTTAAAATGATCTTTCTCCTGGGATTGGAGGTAAATTAACTGGTTTATTTCCGTTTGAATCTAAATCATTTCTTTCAACCAATTCAATTTTATATTTAATTCCTGCAACTTTAAAAGTACCTCCCTGTTTAAGCATTTTTCTAAAGAAATTCTCTTGAATTTCACTCCATTCTTCACTTCTAGTAATTATTTCTTCTTTAGAAACAGGTTTCCCATTTTCTGTAATTAATTGGTTACTTCTAATTGATTGTTTTTTTAGTGCCATTATATTTCTAATTTTAATTCTCCACGCATAACTTTATTCATATGTCTATTAGCGCATAGAGCTGATTCTTGTATAATTCTGTGACCTGATAATGTTATTGCTTCACTTAATATTGAATGATTCATACCATATCTGAATGAAGGTAATGCTGTAGCTCCATATAAACTATTAAGCAAAATTTTCATTGTATATTGCATTAAATAATTATATTCACCTTTTTCAGTATCTTTAGCTTTATAAGCAGCTTTCATACGTCCTTTATATAAAACACGTTCTTCAAACCATTTTTTTAATATAGTTGATAATACTGCTTCTTTATCTGTTCTAAACATTGAACCATTAGCTGCTACCGCTAAATTATTTTGTTTGATCATTTCAACTAATCTACCAGCATTAACATAAGTATGTTTTCGTTTTGAGTTTTCTACTAATAACTCTTCTTCAGGATCACGTTCTTTTAAATCGTTAAGACCCAATCTATTATTGCGATCATCTGCATCTATAATGCGACCTACGAATGTTTCTTTACCTATGTTTATTGACATTATTATAGATGGATATAGTGATGTTAAATCCTCATCAAACATATACTTGTATAATCCCGCTTTAGGGCAAAAAAGGTATCCTCCAGCATAACCATCTTTCTTTTGAGGGTTAGGTTCTTTAGGTGGTGGGATTATATTTTGAGATAGTAAATAAGCTGAAATTGCTCCATCTTGAGTTACACTATTAGAATAAACTTCACTATAATTATGTTTACCTTTATGTGATAGATTTTTAGTTAAAGCAATATATTGTAATTTTTCATCTAATTTTTGGAGGATTTCAACATCAACAAAATTATACTGAATAAACTTTTGTATATCGGTTTCAAATAATTGATCTAAATTTCCTTCATACTCAACTTTATTCATACCAACATATTTCTTCCCAATAGCATCTAGTTTCCAGCTTGGTTCATCTTTCCAACTATATTTTTTATGTAAACGAATGTAATCAAGTGATTCAACCCCCACAATATCTACAAACTGATTTCGTTTATAGAAAAATTTAGAGAATTTTTTAGATTCTACTTTCCCTAAAGGGGATAAATGATCAGCAAATTCCTTACCTATTGTATTACACATTCTATAGTATAAATAAGGTATATCAAAATAATCTGAATTATAACCAATTAGTATATCGGGGTCTATATCTCTAATTATCTCAATAAATTTAGCTAGTAATTGACTTTCAGTACTACAAGGTATAATTTCTTTATTCCTAGCTTTAGTATGTTTAAGTTGATTCTTTTTATCAAGAATTAAAATGTGCCAAGTATCAGGTGTTTTATCCCACCAAGCAATTGAAGTAATAGGCATTGGTGCACTTTCAATATAATCTTCGGTTAGGGCACCTCCAATTTCACACTCAATATCAAAAAATACTTCTCTGTGTCCTGTAGATGGTACGTCATTAATTCCATATCTTTCTACTAAAAACTTTTGATGAAGTTTCATATCATGAAAATGAAGACCAGGAGTATTTTTATCACTATAATTTGGGTTTTTAGAAAAATACCAATTATTAGTATGTTTTAAATACTCTCCGTTCAATCCAATATTAGTGTGATCTTCTTCTTTACATTCTTGATATGCTATATTTTCATAAGGAATAACTTGGTGTCCTTTTTCATCCCATAGATGCATTTCCCAAACGTTGTGTCCTAATTTTTTACCCTGATAACATTTTTTATACATTTGGTCTTATTTTAGACAAAATATTCATAACCTCTTCAACTTCAAATTTACATAACTGACCTTCACAAAGGTCTTGGCAACATTTATCTGTGTTAAGATAAATAAATTCTAGTGCTTTATCAACCTTTTCCCACTCTTCTTTAGATAATTGTTTCAACGTCATAAAACTTTTCTAATTCATAATCTTCAAAGAATTGAACTAAATCTGGTCTGTAGTAATTTATAGATTTCATAACTTTTCTATCTCGCGTTCTATAAACTACGAATCTTTCTTCCACCTGTTCAAAGTGACATGGCTCATTTTGTTCTTTAGAACGGACGGTGACAGTCTCCATGGCTTCTTCTTTAGTGCTACAAGACTTCGACATATTGCTTCCTTGTACTTCTTGATATGCTGGCCATATCTTATCCTTAAGACCATGTAACATGGTCCCGTTCCCAAGGGAAACATAAGCAATATCACACAAAGCATCCAAAACTTCCACGATGTCTCCGTTTTCGCAAGCCTGTCTATATTCTTCCAGTTCTTCAAGTACAAAGTCGTATACGAATTGCCATTCCTTTTTTTCTGGTATTGTTGGTTCATAATTATTTGGTTTACCGAATGTAGTATTAAATGTTTCTACCTCATCAACAAATGGGACTCCATTAACCCATTGAGGTAGTTCTTCTTCTTTAAATAATTTTAATTGTTTACCCATTCTATATTCTTTCTTTTTTATTATCTCCTATTTTTCTCCTGGTAACTGTTTTACCACCATCTGGTGATTCATAGATCCAAGGTTTTTCTATCTTATTTTGAAATTTCATAAATGATCCCTCTTTATCATTAGTTAAACCCCCTATAGTATGTAATTTACCATCTTCTTCTGACCATACCCCGGAATTATCTTCTCTTTCTGCAAATTCTAGGAATTCGTCTGATTGTAAATAATCTTGTTTAGCTGGGGCTTTAGTATCTTCCCAAGGAAAAACTAACCATTCATCTCCTTTATGTAATTTAGAATACACATTAGGTATAAAGGTAGAAGTATGTGGTTTATGGTATAACACAGCTGTAAATTGACCCGGCATTTTGTCCATAGTAACTCCACTATCTGTCATATCATCTACAATTAAAGTATTTTTTCCAATAGTTTCTACCATTGGTAATCCTAATTTATGTGATAACATAACTGCAGGTATTAAACCCCCTCTTGGTATCCCATAAATAGAATCCACTAAAGGTACTTCAAATGGAATTTTTTCGGCTAAATCCTTTATAAGATCTGTCATATCCCACCAACTAACTGATATTTTATTATTGCTTAATTTCATCATAACTTAAATATTGTGTCCTCCGTTATTAATTTTTAAACTATCAAAAAACTCTTTACGAGATAAATTATCATTTTCTCTAAATACACCTGATGCTTTAGTGGTTACCATTGCTGCCCCTTGATGTTTAACTCCTCTACAAGATACACAATTATGAGTACCTACAATAGTAACAATAACACCTTTATTTCCATCTGTAATTTTATCCACAGCATTATGAATTGCTGATGTTAATTGTTCTTGGATAGCTCCTCTTCTCCCAAATAATCCAACAATTCTATTTAATTTTGATAAACCAATTACTTGTCCACCTTCTCCTGCTATATAACCTATATGAACAACACCTCCAATTGTTTGATGGTGATGCGAACACATTGAAGTTAACGGTATATTACGTTCTATAACAATACCATCATAACCATCTGATGGAAATGATGTAATTGGAGACATTGCTGTGTATCTACC
>Ga0181412_1000544_pt1 | contig 16049 bp, 17 predicted proteins | sample 35SPOviralmetaG_FD_130113 | JGI IMG/M metagenome (GOLD analysis project Ga0181412, IMG submission 130113) | Marine viral communities from the oligotrophic San Pedro Time Series (SPOT) site, San Pedro Channel, CA, USA - 35 SPOT_SRF_2012-08-15 | ecosystem: Environmental > Aquatic > Marine > Strait... | reverse complement strand
TGAAGAGCTTGAACAGGATGCACCTGAAGAAGTCTCTGAAGAAGTAGAAGCAGAAGAAGCTTCCTTTGATGATTCTATCAAGTCTATTCTCCTTGGCGAAAAGAAAGCCGTAAAAAAGGAAGAGGAAGAAGACGAAGAAGAATCTGAAGAAGAGGAAGAAGAAGAGGAAGAGGAGATGGAAGAAGGCTACATGAAGGCTTCCAAGTCTAAGAAGAAAAAAGAAGTCGAAGAAGACGAAGAAGAAGACGAAGAATCTGAAGAAGAAGAAGACGAAGAGGAAGAAGACGAAGAAGAAGCTGTAGAATCCAAGAAAAAGGTTTCTGAAGCACTCAATCTTCTTATCACAAATCAAGCAGAACTTAGTGAAGACTTCAAAACAGAAGCCTCCACACTATTCGAAGCAGCAATCGCTGAAAGATCACTTGAAATTCAAGAAAATCTAGAAGCACAATATAATGCTGAATTGAATGAAGAAGTTAATTCACTACGTGAAAGTCTCATCACAAGAATGGATGAGTATCTTTCATATGTTGTTGAAAGCTGGATTGAAGATAATTCTGAGCAAGTTGAAAATACACTTCGTACAGAAATCGCTGAAAACTTCATGTCTTCACTTAAAGACCTATTCATCGAGAACTATATCGAAGTTCCAGCTGAAAAGAGAGATATTGTTGAAGAACTTAACACATCTGTTGAGGAAACTAATGCAATTCTTGAAGAAGCTACAACAGAGATTGAAACTCTTAACGCACGTATCGAATCCTTCGAAAGAGGTGAAGTTATTGCTTCTCTATCTGAAGACCTTTCTGAAACAGAAATTCATCGCCTCAAGTCTATCTTGGAAGATGTAGAATTCTCTGATAAAGAAAAGTTTGCTAAGAAAGCACAAACAGTCAAAAATTCAATCTTTGAATTAAAAGAAGAATCATCACAAGAAGATTCTTTGGCAGAAGATGTCGAAGAAGAAACAGAAATCGTAATTGAGGGCCAAGCAGATCCTCTCAAGAAGCTTCCTGCTTCTATGAGAATGTATGTTGACGCTCTTTCAAAATAACCATATCACAATAACAATAACATAGGAGAAATTCAAAAATGTTTAATACAGAAACAGAAATGAAAAAGTGGGCTCCAATCCTTGAGCACAAGGACGCACCTGCTTTTCAAGATGAGCATCGCAAGGCTGTAACAGCTAAGTTGCTCGAAAACACCGAAATCGCTCTTCGTGAAGAAAAATCACAAGCCGGTTTCCTTAATGAAAACAATGTAACAACTTCTGCAGTTGATAAGTTCGATCCAGTTCTTATCTCTCTTGTACGTCGTGCAATGCCAAATCTCATCGCTTATGATGTAGCAGGTGTCCAGCCAATGTCTGGTCCAACTGGTCTCATCTTCGCAATGAAGGCTCGTTACAATGATCTAACATCTAGCCCAAGTCAAACTGGTGTCACAACACTTGACCCCGAAGCACTTGGTATTGATGTTCCTGATACAGCATTCTCCGGTCCAGTTACTACAGCTGCAGGTGAAGCACTAGGTAATGGTGGTACAGACTTCGGTGACATGGGTTTCACAATTGAAAAAGCTACTGTTGAAGCTAAGACTCGTGGTCTTAAAGCTGAATACACAATGGAGCTTGCTCAAGACCTTAAGAGTGTTCACGGTTTAGACGCTGAGTCTGAACTCGCTAACATTCTTTCGACTGAAATCCTTGCTGAAATCAATCGTGAAGTTATCAACACAATCAATGATAAAGCTAAGCCTGGATTTGATGGTGGACCCTTCGATCTAAACGCTGATGCCGATGGACGCTGGGCTGTTGAAAAATTCAAGAGCTTGATCTTCCAAATCGAACAAGAAGCTAATGCAATTGCGGTTCAAACACGCCGTGGTAAAGGTAATTTCATTATCTGTGCCGCTAATGTAGCATCTGCTCTTGCAGCCGCAGGAACACTCGATTATGCACCAGCACTTGCAACTAATCTACAAGTGGACGCTACTGGTAATACATTTGCCGGTGTACTTAATGGTCGCATGAAAGTATATGTTGATCCTTATGCAGCATCAGACTATGTAACAGTTGGTTTCCGTGGATCAAATCCATATGATGCCGGTCTCTTCTACTGCCCATACGTACCACTCACAATGGTACGCGCGGTTGATGAAAGCACATTCCAACCTAAGATTGGTTTCAAGACTCGTTATGGAATGGTTAAGAATCCATTCGTTGAGTCTGCTACCAGTGGTACAGTTGGTAGTGATAATCTGAATCCATACTTCCGTAACTTTGCTGTTTCGAACATCAATGTCGGTGGATAATTGATTATTTAATCATTACAAAATTTAAAGGGGTCTCGAAAGGGGCCCCTTTTTTTGCTTATAAATAACTACATGAGTAATCTAACAGATAACTATAATTTTCTTTCTCCAACTGGGTTTAAGCTCGTCATTAATCGTAACAGTCTTGCCAACCTTGAATACTTTGCAACAAGTGTGACACTTCCAAGTATATCACTTGGTCAGATAGATGTTTCTAGCGGACAATACAAGGGCTACATTTCAGGTGATGTGACATTTGATGATTTCTCAATTCGTATTGCAATGGATGAAGACATGAAAGTTTATAAAGAACTTTATGAATGGGTAATGAAACACAGGGATACAAATGATCCAGTTGTATATGATGCCACACTCGCAATCTTAACTAATCATAATCTTAAAAACAATGAGATTCAGTTCACTAATCTATTTCCAACATCAATTGGCGGATTAGAGTTCAATACACAATCTACCGACATTGAATACTTACAGTCTGATATTACATTCAGATATGATTATTTTAAAATCTTATAAATAAATTTATATTATGATGAGTTTAAATGATATTTTAGAATCTTGGAAGAAAGATGCTGTAATCGATGAGAATGCTTTAGATGATGTAACAGTTGAAACATCTAAACTACATGCAAAATATCTTGAAATCTTTACACTGTCTAAATTGCAGTTAAAGAAAAAAGAAATGGAGTTAGAGAATGTAAAGAAAGATAAGTGGCTTTATTATACTGGAAAAATGACTCAAGGTGAAATGGATAAAAGAGGATGGGCATATGATCCATTCCAAGGTATGACTAAGCCTCTTAAATCCGAAATGGAAATGTATTATAGTACTGACTCGGATATCGTGAAGATCAAGTCAGGCATCGAATATCAAAAAGCCATCACAAGTTCTCTTGAAGAGATAATGAATAACATTCGATGGAGACACTCACACATTAAAAATATTATTGAGTTCAAGAAGTTTACATCTGGAATGTAATTTAATGTATCTCGTAGAGCCGTTGAAAGAATCTTTATTCTTATTAATTGTTAGTTAAGTAATCTTGTCATATTGAACATAATCATCTCTGTTCTGTATTGATTTGACTAAACCAATTATAAAAAGAATTCAAGTGTATGTCAAGACCATATTGATTTTTCTTTAAGAAAGATGAAATAATATTATGAGTAATATCATTATAGAGAAGAAGAACGAGGCAACCTTGTATATAACGAGTGATGATTCTGGTATAACAATGGAACTAAGTGAGTTCTTTACTTTTATGGCGCCGGGATATAAATTTATGCCAGCGTATCGTAATAAAATGTGGGATGGAAAAGTTCGTCTCTATAATCGCATGAATAGTACCATACCATCTGGTCTATTAAGTGAAGTTCTTCAGTTTGCTAATGATAGAAACTATCAGATCAACCTTGATCCAGATATACATAATAGATTCTCTTACAACGAAGATTTCATTAATGATCTATCTCTTTGCAGTGGTAGGTCTGCTATTGAAGTTAGAGATTATCAGAAAAAAGCATTTGAGTTTGCTACTGATAATGGGAAGGGTATTTTAGTATCTCCAACAGGATCGGGTAAATCTCTTATCATCTATATGCTGATTCGATATTTCTTACGAGAGGATTTTGATAAAAAGGTTATAATCATTGTACCAACAACTTCATTGGTAGAACAGATGTATAAAGACTTTGCTGACTATTCAAGTGATGACTCTGACTTTGATGTAGAAGAAGATGTACATAGAATTTATTCAGGCAAGGAAAAGACATTCGAACAATCCGTTGTAATCACTACATGGCAGAGTGCAATTAAATTGCCACCCATTTGGTTCGAACAGTTTGGATGTGTGATTGGAGATGAGGCTCATACATTTAAAGCTAAGTCTCTTACTACAATTATGTCCAGACTTTCAAATGCTGAAATGAGAATTGGTACGACTGGTACATTAGATGGTGGTCAAGTAAATGAATTGACTCTTACAGGTAATTTCGGTCCAGTTTATAAAGTTACAACCACACAATCTCTAATTGAATCAGATACATTAGCAGACTTAAAAATAAAAGCACTTGTACTTAAATACAATGATCTGACACGTAAGGGATTTGGTAAACAGACTTATGCCGATGAAATAAGTTTTATTGTTGCACATGAACAACGCAATAGATTCATCACTAATCTAGCACTTGATCAAACTGGTAATACACTTGTTCTTTATAATTTAGTAAAAAAGCATGGAGAACCTCTTTTCAAACAGATAAGAGATAGAGCCGGAAAAAGAAAAGTATTCTTTGTATCGGGTTCTGTAAATGCAGAAGAGAGAGAAAAGATTAGAACATTAACAGAAAAAGAAAATGGTGCAATTATAGTGGCATCAAGTGGAACATTTAGTACAGGAATTAATATTAAGAATCTTCATAATATTATATTTGCATCACCATCTAAATCACAAATAAGAGTTCTTCAATCTATTGGTAGAGGATTGAGAAAGAGTGAGAATGGACAAGGCACAGTTGTGTATGATATAGCCGATGACATATCATGGAAAAGAAGAAAGAATTACACTTTGAATCATGCAGTAGAAAGAGTTAAGATTTACAACAAAGAGAAATTTGATTATCAAATATACGAAGTTCCATTACTATAAATATAGATGAGTATATCATGAAAGAAATGCTAGAAAAATTAATGGAAACTGATATCTACACATATCGTCTTACCGATGGCAGTTACATTGTGGCTGAAGAATTAGAAATGGAAGAAGATGCAAATGTGGGTCAAATCATTTTTATTACGGTTCCCGGTCAAATAGTATATACTGAGGATGGATACCATATTACAGAATGGAACATAACATCTGTATATGATATAACAGAACTTAACTCTAATAATATTATTACTCGTTGTGAAGCCACATTCGAATTGAAATCACATTATCTTAAATATGTTTTACTACATAAAAGAGAACAAGATAGTAAAGATAATATAATGGAAAACTTCTTTAAGAGTAATATAGATATCTTCGATAATCTTGTTGAAAAAGATTTGAAGAAATCTAATAAAAGATGGGACTGGAAACCAGAAAACAATTAGAGTATTTCTTTCCTATTATGTCAGACATGAAATAAGTATTGACAAATTAAATATAATCTATATTATAGTATATCATGAAACGAGCAAAACAGCACTATGTAAACAATAAAGAGTTCTCTCAATCAGTAGTTGATTATGTCAATACAGTGAATGAAGCAAGAGAAGCTGAAAAGAATGAACCCGTTGTTACTGAATATATTGGTTCATGTTTTCTAAAGATAGCAGAAGGATTATCACATAAACCAAATTTCTATTCATATACATATCGTGAAGAGATGGTAATGGATGCAGTAGAGAATTGTATCAAGGCTATCATGAATTATGATATAAAGAAGGCAACAAGAACAGGTCTACCAAATGCCTTTGCATACTTTACACAAATCTCTTACTATGCATTCCTTCGAAGAATTGCAAAGGAAAAGAAACAACAGGATATTAAAGAACGATATATTGACTATGCAGGAGCCGACGCTTTTGCAGACTTTAATGACAATTGTGATTCGAATTCAATTGTAGAACAGGTTCGATATAAGAGCCAGATGCATCGGTATAAAGATAATAAGATAAAAGAATTTGGTAAAGAGATAAAGAGGAAATCGAGGGCTAAGAAGAAAGTCATTGACTCTTTTGAAAAATTCTATATTATCTAGTAATATGAAATTAGCAGTAATTAACGATACACATGCCGGTGTGCGTAATGGATCGGATCTCTTTCTTGATTATTCAGAAAGATTCTATAAGAATGTATTCTTTCCATACTTACTTGAGCATGATATAAAGAAGATATTGCACCTTGGCGATTTCTTTGAACATCGAAAGTATGTAAATTTCAAAGTTCTTAAACACAACTATGAAACATTCATTTCTAAGCTTGAAGAACATGATATAACAATGGACATCATCTTGGGCAATCATGATGTTTATTATAAGAATACAAATGAATTGAACTCTCTTGAAGAGATTCTAGGTGGCTACAAGAATATCAACATCATCATTGAACCTACAGTTAAATCATATGATAGTCTTGATATTCTACTATTGCCGTGGATATGTTCAGACAATAAAGAAAAATCTCTAAAGGCTATAAAAGATTCAAAATCATCTTTTCTAGCAGGTCATCTTGAGTTAGATGGCTTTGAAATGATGAGAGGTGTCAAGGCTACACACGGAATGGAAACAAAACCATTCGACAAATTTGATACTGTAATATCTGGTCACTATCACACAAAGAGTAGCAGAGATAATATCCATTATCTGGGTACACAATTACAACTTACATTCTCAGATGCAAATGAGAAGAAGTATTTTCACATACTTGATACCGAAACAAGAGAGTTGACTCCTATCGAAAATGATGATAGTATGTTTCATAAACTTGTATATGATGAAAATAACAAACCAGATCTTCCAGAGAAACTTAAAAACACATATGTCAAGGTTGTCATCCTTAACAAGAAGAACTTATATGAATTCGATAAATGGTTTGATAAATTACAAAAGATTGAACCATTCGAAATCAAAGTTGCTGAATCATTCGAAGAGTATCTTGGTGATAATGTAGAAGATGATGGTGTCAGCACAGCAGATACACCTACACTACTCAATAGTTATATCGATGCTACCGAAACAGATTTGAATAAAGAAGTGCTAAAAAAGTTAATGCATGAACTTTATGTTGAAGCCCAAAATATGACAGATATATAATGATAACATTTGAAACACTGAAATATAAAAATTTCCTAAGTACGGGAAATAAACCAACAACAATTAAACTTAACAAAGATTCTGCCACATTAGTGGTTGGGTCGAATGGTGCTGGAAAATCAACAATGCTTGATGCACTATCATTTGCGTTATTTGGAAAACCTCATCGTAATATCAATAAGCCACAACTTGTAAATAGTATCAATGGTAAAAACTGTGAAGTCGAAGTAAGTTTTTCTGTAGCAGGTAATTCGTATAGAGTATTTCGTTCAATCAAGCCTGGTAAATTTCAAATCTATCAGAATGATAAATTACTAAATCAAGAAGCACATACTCGCGATTATCAAAAGGTTCTTGAGACAAACATCTTAAAATTAAATCATAAATCATTTCATCAGGTTGTTGTTTTGGGTTCAAGTAGTTTTATTCCATTCATGCAATTACCTGCAGCTCAGAGACGTAATGTGATTGAAGATTTACTTGATATTGGAATCTTTACTAAGATGAATGTTCTTACTAAAGATCGATACACTAAATTAAAGAACGAATTAAACAATACGGTTAATGATATGAATATTACCTGTGAGAAAATTCGTTTACAAAAGAAGCATATTAAAGAACTAAAAGAGATTGATCTGAAACAAACTGTTAAGAATGAAAAGAAAATACAGGAGTTAAAAGATGAAGCCGATTTGGTATCTAAACGTAATGAAAATCTTCAGAAACAATTTGATGATACATGGCCATCTCTAAGTGAATCCATTGATGATGTTATTTCAAATCAGAATAATCTTAATTCAGATAAGACTACACACAATCACGATATCAAAGCACTTGTTAAACAAGCTAAGTTCTATGAGACAAATGACTGTTGTCCAACTTGTGACCAACTTCTGAGTGATAAACTGAAAACTACTAAAAGAGATGAGATTGAGAAGAACGCAACAATCATCAATGATGCACTAAAGGATATCAACCTTGAACTTGAAGTATTGCATGATAAATTTAATATCCTAAAAAAAGAGAAGGATGAGTTAAATAAGATTAAAACTGATATTCGAATGAATGAAGGTACGATCCATCATTGCAATGATCAGATTAAAAGTCTGGAATCTAGCTCATCTATCAAATCGATTGATACTACTCAAGCAGAAGAAGACTTGAATAATAATCAAGAATACAATCGCGAACTTGAAAAACAACAGCAATCACAGACTCATGTTCGAACTTACATAGAAGCAATCTTTGAATTGTTGAAAGATACTGGTATTAAAACAAAGATCATTCGTGAATATCTACCTGTGATGAATAAACTCATCAACCAATATTTACAGATTCTAGATTTCTTTGTATCATTTAGTCTTGATGAATCTTTTAATGAAACTATCAAATCTCGACACAGGGATGATTTTTCATACTCTTCTTTCTCAGAGGGTGAGAAACAAAGAATCGATCTAGCATTACTATTCTCTTGGCGCCATATTGCTAAGATGAAGAATTCAGCTAATACTAATCTCTTGATTCTTGATGAGACGTTTGATTCTTCACTTGATTCTGATGGTGTAGATAATCTTATCAAGATACTATACACTTTAAGAGATGATTCTAATGTATTCATTATCTCACATAAGCAGGATTTACTTGATGGTAAGTTTCCAGCCAAGATTGAATTCAAGAAGCAAAATAATTTCTCTAGTGCATCCTGTTCATAATCAATAACTTATGAAATTTAAAATCTTTTTGATTTAAGTTTTGTAAGTCATTGATATTCAATGAGATAAAACCATTTACAAAATGGGAGCTATGGTGTATAATATATCTATAGTGAGAAAGAAAAGAAAAGATAGAAATTATATTCTGTACCGTGTGACGGGCGGAGACGATACATATATCGGATTGACTGTTTCCCAAGGTCGAGCATTCTGGAAGTCTGTAAAGATTCGGGTTCAAAAACACATCTCTCGTGCCATGAATGAGGACAAGGACTGGACGATGTGTAACTTCATCCGTGAGACAAACGAGACCCTTTACTACGAGGTTCTTGAAGTCGTCCGTGGTCGAAAAGCTGCTTACTCTCGTGAGAGAGAACTCATCTCAGAGTTGAACCCATCACTCAATGATTTTTAATATGTTGATTATCAACTACTTATCAACTTTACGAAAGATCAATTACATGAGTCATAACTCATTGATGATCAGAGATTTAAATTCCTTTACAAATTCTGTGAGCCTGTTATAATATACATATAAGATTGATTATGAATTACGAACTACAATCCACCCTAGCGAGACTCCTCGCCAAAGAAAATATTACTGTCACTCATGGAAATATGAAGACAGCCATGTTTGATGTTAAAAATCGTGTCCTTGGTTTGCCCATGTGGAAAAACAAAAGCAAGGATGTTTACGATATGTTGGTCGGACACGAAGTCGGTCACGCCCTTTATACACCAGAAAAAGGAATTGAAGATTTTCACGCCAAGTGTGGTGACATTCCATTTGATGTCTGTAACATTGTTGAAGACATTCGAATTGAACGAATGATTCAAGATACTTATCCTGGCTTGCCACGAGTATTCCGAAAGGCTTACTCTGAGTTGGTCGAAGATGACTTTTTCGGAACAAAAGAAAAGAACATACCAGAATGTGGCTTTCTTGACCGCCTCAATCTACGAGGTAAAGTTGGTTCACTCTTAGATATTCCTTTGGATGCAGATGAAGAAGTGATCTATCAAAAGTGCCTCGCGGCTCAGACTTTTGATGATGTTCTTGATATTTGCCTAGAGATCAAAGACATGATTGAGAAAGAGCCCCCGCAAGATCAAAGTGAGAACGATGATTCTTCTGAGGAAGCCGATGATTCAAACCCAATGCCTTCTGATCAAGATGAAGATGAAGATGAAGATGAAGATAGCCAAACTGATGGTGATGATTCTAGTGATTCGGAACCGGATGATGGTTCAGAAGCCGAAGATGGTGAAGAGTCTGATGATCAAGATGAAGACTCAGCCGAAGCCGATGCATCCAGTTCAAACATTGATTCTGAAACAGAAAATGATGAGTCTGAAACTGAGGCTTCGGCTTCTAATGATGGAGCAAGTGAATCGATACCCGAAGAATTTACCGCAGATACTATTAAAGATTTCGAAGACAAGCTAGAGCAGATTGTCGAAAGTGAAGAAGAAAGAAACTACACGCCAGTGATGCTTCCTCGTCCAAATTATATTTATGATTCGATCATTAAATATGATATCTTACGAAAAGATCGTGGTGACGCCTCAACCTATTTTGAAAGTAACAGTACAATTGCAGCGAATGTAAATACTCGATATACTGATTTTCGTAAGGCAACTAATAAGAAAGTTGGAACACTAGTTCGTGAATTCGAACAACGAAAAGCGGCTTTTCAATACTCTCGTGCTACAGAAAGTCGTACTGGTAAATTGGATGTGAATAAGTTACACAATTACAAGTTGACCGAGGAACTTTTCCTATCACAAACCAAACTCGCTGATTCGAAATCACATGGAATGATTTTCCTATTAGATTATTCTGGTTCAATGTCTTCAGTTCTTAAAGATGTGATCGATCAGACACTTAACTTGGTTACCTTTTGTAAGAAGGTAGGAATTCCTTTTCGAGTTTATTCTTTTACTAATACATGGGCAACGAAATCGCCAACCACTATTGAGGCAACATTCAACGAGGTTGATCTATCCGATGTGATTCTAGTAGAGCACATTACTAGTGAGATGAGTAAGACGAAATATGAAGAGGCTTTCAAAGCCCTTTGGATGACTCAGAACACTCACTGGCGTGGCGGAAAATATGATCAACTCGGTGGCACTCCACTTGATACAGTATTGACCATGATGCCCACCATCTTGACTGACTTTGCCAAGAAGAATGGAATTCAAAAAACCACTTTTGTTACTCTGACAGATGGTGATAGTTCCAATATTAATACGACTCATAGTTGGGGTGAAATGACATCAAAGATGAAAATCAAATGTGGCGGAAAGATTCATGAAGTCTCACGATACAGGTCAACTAATACTTTGATGAAGATGATTAGTGATTTACCTGGCGTATCTACCATTGGTTTCTTCCTTCCAAACAACAAGAAAGAACTCAACCGACTTCTAAATCGTTTTCATATTCGCCAAGATCTTGGCGAAACTCGCCAAGACGATGTAAAGAAAGCCAAAAAATTACACGCCAAGAATGGCTTCTCAAGTGTGAAGAACCCCGGCTATGGTGCCTACTACATTTTAGATTCTGATGTAGGAATTACCGATAATAGTTTTGTGACAAGTATTCAAGAAGATGCAGCCAACTCTCGTAAGGCTCAGAATAAACTTGCCAAACAGTTCGGAGCCCATAATCAAAAGGCTCGCCAAACACGAGTTCTTCTAACTAGTCTGGCTGAAAAGATTGCCTAAAACCAAAGTGAACGAGATGACTAACTTATTGAATACTAACAACTTATCAACTTTTACTAAAGGGTCAAATCAGTTTTGTAACTATTTGATGATCAAAGATTTAAATCCCTTTACAAATTCTCCAAACCTGATATAATATATATATAAGATTGATTATGAAAAATACACTAACGAAAACAAATATCGCCTCCATCCACCAAGCGATGGATTCTACTAAAGCCCCAGTTAAAAAGGGACTCATCGTCGATGTCGGTGAGAGTCTTGGTTTTGCCCGCTCTAGTATTCACCATGCCATTAACTCGATTTTTTTGAAAGCATCGAAACGAGGTTATTATACCTTTCCAATTTCTGGAGTCACGGGTGAATTGCCAACTTCAAACATTCCAGTTTCAGCACCTGCGGCTCTGACTCCAGCTCAGAATTTCAAACTGGCGACCACAGTTGCTTCAGTTGTTGACGATGAGATTCACATTCCAAGGGTCGACCCCACATATGTCAAATGGGGTGAATTCAAAACCGTGTCTGATATTTTAGCCTCTGGCATTTTCTTCCCATTATATATTGAGGGCATGTCTGGCAATGGTAAAACATTCATGGTCGAACAAGCCTGTGCCAAAGCGAAAAGAGAATACATTCGGGTTCAGATTTCGCCTGAGACTGATGAAGATGATCTTATCGGTGGCTTTCGACTTATCAATGGTGAGACAATCTACCAAAAGGGTCCCGTAGTCAAGGCTATGGAGCGAGGAGCAGTTCTACTGGTCGATGAGATTGACCGTTCGACCAATAAGATTATGTGTCTCCAAGGTGTTCTTGAGGGCAATCCTGTTCTTCTAAAGAAGACAGGTGAAGTCATTACTCCTGCTCGAGGTTTCACAGTTATTGCCACCGCAAATACTAAAGGTCGTGGCTCCGATGATGGTCGCTACACCGCGGCTTCGATTATCGATGATGCTTTCCTAGAGCGTTTCGTAGCCACAATCGAACAGGAATACCCTGCGGCTAACACTGAGAAAAAGATTTTGGTCAAGCACGCTGAAAAATACGAAGTGAACGATGCAGAGTTTATCGACAAACTTGTTGCCTGGTCAAATGTGATTCGCAAAACATTCGAAGACGAAGCAGTTGATGAAGTGATTTCTACTCGACGCCTCTGCCACATTGTGAAGAGCCATTCTATTTTTGCCAATCGAATGAAATCGATTGAGATGTGTATCAACCGTTTCGACTCTGAGACTAAGGATGCCTTCCTTGACCTTTACACGAAGATTGATGAATCAGCAAACTTAGAGGAATTTACTCAAGAAGACGAGACCATTGAAAATGTTAAGTATAACTCAATGGTCGATGTGCCATAAAAACTTTATTGTCGAGGGATACGACAGTAATTCATAATCAATCAATCGAGGTGGTGCCCATTACGGGTGCCACCTCACTATATAAAATTTTATATGAAAAGAAAACCAACCAACCCAAAAGATTCTTGTGGAATTAAAAAGGTGCCCATGAGTGGAATGCCTATGAATGTTCTGATGGAAGCAGGACTTGTTAAACTACACGGCGACTTAAAATATGGTCGTTTCAATTGGAGAGAAGCAGGAGTTCGAGGCTCTGTATATTATGATGCCGCGATTCGACATTTAGCTGCATGGTATGAAGGTGAAGATATCGACCCTGATTCTGGTGTTCATCACATATCTCATGCTATAACTGGACTTGCGGTTCTCCGTGATTCAATGATAAGAGATAATTGGACAGACGATCGTCCGCCACCAAGTGAAGATGGATGGATGAAAGAATTTAATGAGATCGCTGCAAAGATGATCGAAAATAAGTTAAAATAGATTTGACATAAAACCACAACCTGATATATTATTAAATAATGAAACTGAATAATAAAACCATAGATATCCTCCGTAACTTCGGAATGATTCAACCTAACATCGTAGTCGAGCCTGGTTCGACTATTTCTACTCTAGCAGAAGCCAAACACATCATGGCTGAAGCACAGATTGATGAAACATTCAATAGTGCTTTCGGTATTTATGATCTTAATGAGTTTCTTTCTGCTCACTCTCTCCTTGATGGACCGGAACTTGATTTTGAAGAAAGTCATGTGACTCTAAAATCTGGTGATGCCAAGGTAAAATATCATTTTGCAGATGTTGAGATTCTAACTAAGAAAACTCAAACAATTAATATGCCGCCGTCTGATCTATCTTTCACATTTACAGAAGCAAATATTAACAATATTCGGAAGGCTGCCGCCAGTCTTAGTTTAGATTCTCCAACACTATCTCTGATCGTTGAGGATGGTAACATTGTTGCTAGAGTTCTTTGCTCAAAGAATCCATCATCAAATAGTTATTCACTAGTGATTGGAAAATATGAAGGTTCTAATACCGAAGCTGATTATAGATTCAATATTGATAATTTGAAACTCATTGGTGGCGACTATAATGTAGATATCACTAATAAACTAATTTCCAATTGGAAACATGATACAGTAAGTGTACAATACTGGATTGCACTTGATAAATCATCAAACGTATAAAAATAAAATGACTGAAGAAATAGAAAAAGCTGAACAAACAGAACCAACAATCACTCTTAATGATTTTACAATGATGGTAAATATCATTGATGTCTGTTCAAAACGTGGTTCTTTCGAAGGCGCAGAACTAAATGATATTGGAAGTATTCGCTCTCGTCTTGTAGCGTTTATCAAATATCATAAGCCCAAGAAAGAAGTAGAGCCTGAGACTGAACCAGAGCCAGAGCCCGAAGAAGTCGAAAAGATTCCAGAACAGTTGGAATTCGATTTTAAAGAAGAGGTATAAGTATTATGGTGGGTGTCATTTTGGCGCCCACCATATTTTACCTTGACATAAAAAACTTATTATTATATTATACATTACATGAAAGAGAATTTACTATGGGTCGAAAAGTATAGACCACAAATCATTGCTGATTGCGTTCTTCCACAAAAACTTAAAAAGACTTTTCAAGAGTTTGTTAAGAATGGTGATATTCCAAATATCATTCTATCTGGTCCGGCTGGTACAGGGAAGACCACAATTGCACGAGCACTGTGTAATGAATTGGGTCTCGACTGCTTACTGATAAATGCTTCGGAAGAAAGTGGTATCGATACCCTTCGTAATAAGATTAAACAGTTTGCTTCGTCAATGTCTCTAGATATGACAAAGAAATATAAGGTTGTCATTCTTGATGAGGCTGATTATCTAAATGCACAATCGACGCAACCTGCACTTCGTGGTTTCATTGAAGAATTCTCTGCTAATTGTCGATTCATTCTCACTTGTAACTTCAAGAATCGTATTATCGAACCACTTCATTCAAGATGTACCGTGATTGATTTCAATGAAGTGAAAATCAATGATCCAAAACTTGCATCTACATTCATGAAACGTCTGCAATTTATTCTGAAAGAACAGGATATTGAATTCGATAATCAAGCCATCGCTAATCTTATTATGAAACATTCGCCAGACTGGCGGCGAGTCATAAATGAATGTCAACGCTATTCAACTTCCGGTACACTCTCGCCCGAGATTGTTACAACTGGTGAATCAGAGATTAAGGAACTAGTAAAACATTTGAAAGAGAAAGACTTTCGTTCGATGCGAGCCTGGGTAGCCAATAATTCTGATATTGATTCTTCCATTGTCTTTCGTAGAATATATGATAATTCTTATGATATAATTGATAGTCAATCTATTCCGCCAACGATTCTCATTATGGCTGACTATCAATACAAAGCCGCATTTGTTGCTGATCGTGAATTAAACTTGGTTGCCTGTCTCACAGAAATTATGGGAACCGCAAAGTTCAAATAAACTAAATTATATTATGGAAGACAAGATTAAGAAAGTGATTGACTGGATGCCAGTAATGGAAATTCCAACGTGTAAGAGTAAGAAATATGATGAACTTGGTGGAGAAATGTGTGGAGTCTATCAGTTTGCAATTGATGAAGATATTGGAGAAATTGGAGATTCTATCATACATGAAAAGGTAGGTTATAATGGTCGGAGTGATAATATGCTTGGTCGTACCTATGGTATGAGAACAAAAAAAGGCAAGCATGGTGCAAGACACTATTGTGATCAGAATGATGTTGATAGAAATACAGTTTATGTTCGTTATCTACTGACAGAATCTACGGAAGATGCTCAAGCACTTGAAACATATATTCACAAACAAACAGAAGAAACCACAATACATGGATACAAATATGCCTGGGTAGAGGCTTCTGGTGGTCTTGATGGTGCAACAACATATATACTATCTCTTATAAGCGAACTGAATTCAATTGATATACAAAACATTGTAATCGAGGCTCGACAAATGGGAATAGATAAGTATACTAATGAGATGAATTATGACACCATTTGATTTCCTAAATTCAATCAATGAAAAAAAGAGTTATCTTTTCGATGATGTTCGGGCAG
>Ga0181412_1000543_pt1 | contig 16069 bp, 22 predicted proteins | sample 35SPOviralmetaG_FD_130113 | JGI IMG/M metagenome (GOLD analysis project Ga0181412, IMG submission 130113) | Marine viral communities from the oligotrophic San Pedro Time Series (SPOT) site, San Pedro Channel, CA, USA - 35 SPOT_SRF_2012-08-15 | ecosystem: Environmental > Aquatic > Marine > Strait... | reverse complement strand
CCAATCGGCTCCTTTTTTTCGTGACCGTGAATGACCGCGTAGCGGCATTGTTCACGCTCGCGCTGGCGCGTGGTAGCACGGCATCCGGTCTAGTGTCAAGGAATCGTACAAAACGTAACACCGCTAACAGGGGGATGGGCCTGGTGGTGGATGGTGGCATTGAATTACCAAATGGCGGTTTAAGTAATTCACCGGGGATTGGCTGGGCGGAATCTGGCGCCGGATGATCTGGGGTAGTGGGCTGGGCTGTGTGGTATAATCCCGCCGGTCTTTTGCCTCGTTAGCGTGGCACGCAATGTGGTACTATGGAGGGTTACGGGCTCTGGTGGGCTGGGGTATATTATATATATATTATATTATATATATTATATATATATTATTTAATATCTAATAACTAAACCCTTATAAGTTACTGTTAATAACTTAATTACATGTATTATCTAGTTATTACCTGTAGGTTTAGTTGTTAATAGTTAAATCCTATATCTAAACTTCATTAAGAAAGGTAACAAACCCTATCATATAACCCCTATAGATAAGGGAGTGAGGAAGTAAGTGAGGAGGTAAATAGGATGAGAGGTAAGAAGTAAGTGAGTAATAGCAAGGGTTGAGGGCAAGGGATAAAAAAGGGTAGGGAAGAGGGGGAGTAGTCATCGTGAGTGATACGTATGTTTGCTTATGGTAAAAAACAGTACAAAAAAAGGAACAATGGCCTACAAGGCTCTCTAACAGGGTTTAAAATAACAAGATAGGGAAACATAGCCATCACCCATGTCGATGCCCTTCTAGGGGCTTGCAGCCCCTTCTCACGGGCATCTGCTATCAAACTCTCTACCCAGGTCTGCAACCAGTAAAAAGAAAGCTGTACGGTGTAGGCAAATAATACTAGGGAAAGTAAAAAAAAATTGCCTAAGAAAAAAAAAATTAGTAAGCTACCCGAAACTATGCTTAGAGGGCACTAGGATCTATGGGAAAGACAGAGAGTAAGCAGGTATACCTTCAGCATTTGCAAAAAGCTGTTGTCGACCTGGACGTGTACAGATTCCAGTGCTATATGAGAAGGGGTGTCTGGCTATTCGGGACGGTAGAGCTTGGAGGGATGCTCAATAAGCAGCTTCCTCTACTGCTTGGGGGCTTCTACACCAAAAGGTTAATCATGATGATGGAGCAGACTGTGGAGGAGGAAAGGAGGAGGTAATCTTAGATAATCTTTTATATATATTATTATATATATAATTAATTATATATGGGGGTTACCTGAAGTCACCTTACAGGTAGCCTGAGTACACCCCTCTTTAGGGTTACCTGAAGTTACCCTGAGTGGACAGTTGACTGAACTGGGCTATGCTTGAAGTGGCTCTTAGTCGAGAGCCATCCAACAAACACCAAAAATGCCCCAGAACGGTACGGTTTGAAAGTTATGCCGAGCGGGTCAAGTACCCGCTTTTTCATGTCTGGTTATCTTGCAGGGGAGCTCTCTTCTGCTATGATTGGCTCACAACACAAGGGTCTTACCCCAGTCCTGTATGAAACTCTTTCCTTTTGTTTTTCTTCACAACCGAGACGGCCGGTCTCAGGTCATTGAAGCTCCCAACAAAGAGATCGCTGCAGAATTAATGGAAGTACTGTACGGAGAGCAGAAATGGGATAGATCCATAGGTGGATTTTTCTACTCTCCTGTAATGACGTTTGACGCAATCCTGCTCTGCATTAAAGAATCTCGTAAGAGCAAGCTGACAGGGATTGAGTTTAAGAAGGTTGACGGGACTATCCGCAAATCTAGTTTCAATCCATTATGGACTTACAAAGCCAATGGAGAAGGAACGCCTTTAACTTCTAGGCGTTTTCTACTTTTAGAATCTTTCAACCATGAGAAAAAGCAAGCCAAAAAGATTTCATTATACAAAGATAGAGTCGTAAAATTTAAGATGGGAGAGGAAGAAGTCTACCTTTGATTTATTTCAAACAACAAATGAAAAAACCACGCACCTGCAAAGAACTTCGCAACGACCCCAGGGTCAGTGACTGGAGCGATGAACGCGACATGGATGAAGGGGGGCTTTGGATATATCTGGCCCCTGGTTGGGTCACTCGGTGGGATTGTCTTTCGACAATTATCGAAAACACGGTCGCAGACTGTTGTAACGAAGTGGCCTTGGCCGTTTATTCCCCCGAAGACTGGTATGCAACCACAGGTCAATACGGCATTGACGAAGTCCTAAGCAATGTTCAACGATTACCCGCCGGATAAGCAATGAAAAAACCACTACGGGGAGAGGAAAAGGGCTTAGCGCCCTTTTTTTATTGGCATATTATTATGATTAATAGAGTTTGGGACTTGAAACCATGCCTAGCCCAACGGGGACTGAAATACCTGGGAATGATCCATATTCAACTGAAGGATTACAAGTCGTTGAGTATACGGTCGCAGAGTTTGAAGACACCGCGAGTTCAGTCGAAGTGACCTATATCGACGAGAATGAGTGGGTTTACTCAAGACAAGTAAACATTCCTCGAGACGAGTCAGGCCAAGTTAATCAAGAAGAATTTGACCAAATCTTGTATTCTCAGCTTTTAGGTGTTAACAATAAAAAGGCTGTAGGCGTTGCAGTTTTTAAAGATCCTAACGCAATCGACGAGATTGACGACCCACCTCTCCCTGTTGAAGCATGAGATGAGGTATCAAACAAAATGTCAATTCTGGAGTTTAGCCCTCTTGCTTCTATCTTTCATGACAGCGTGGTCTTTAGATGAACGCAGAAGGCTTATAGATGAGACATCAAAAGATTCCCAATCATTAACTTCAATCAACTCTAGACAATAATCCCTCTCTTCTGAGATGAGCTTCCATGAAGCTTTTTTGCAAACAAGTCAAGCCGTGTTCATAATTTTTAAGGTTAAATGTTCGGCACTTAACCTTTTTCTTGACGAAATCGCGGTAAGCCCAAAAAGCTTCTTCTCTCATTGTTTTAAGAACTAGGCTAGATCATATTAGCTTACTTCTAAGCATTTGCAAAGAGTTACTTTTGCTCGTCTTTGCTTTCGGCCCACCTATACCGAGCCCTAAGAGTAGGCAATGGTATTTCTGGATCCTCATACACTTCCGAGATTTCAGGAGGTTCCCAAGGGTTGTCAGGCTCAGGTGGAAGCTCAGCTTTTAACCTAATAAGGGCCACGTCAATAGCGGATTTGGTCTTGTATTCAATCACCCTGTCTTCAAGCCAATAGACGAAGCCATAAATTAAAAAATTAATACCTAGGTATGGCGTCTTGAGCGATCGGTAGAGTTTCCTGGACTTAGCAAGTCGTAGTTTTGGCACTTGATGCATGTGTATTTCTACTCAAACAAGATGGATGTGTTGACAGCTACACAGAAGAGCGTTTACCATTCAGGAGTCCCTCATTAATGACTACCTCATGGTTCCATTGTTTTAATTAAAATAATTAAATTCAAACTAAAACAATCAGCAAAAACAATGAACAATCAAAAGCAAATTGCAATCAAATCGAGTTGTGATTTTAAACTTCCCAGCTTTTATCCCACAAGTACTGTTAACAAAGACATAAAAATTCAGCCAAGAAAAAAAATTATTAGAGTCAAGATTAATTAAATTTCAAACGTTTTTTCAAGGTCTATTTTAAACTGCTCAAGCTGTAGCTTTTGTTCTTCAGTTTGCTTTTTGCCTTCTTCCATTTCCTTGGCATTAGTTGCAATTTCACCTAAATAGCTGTCAACAAGGGCTGCAGCAAAATAAAAACCTGCTTTCTGTCCATTTTCTTCAGGGTTCTTGGCGAGCCACTCTTCTGAAAAAGATTTAAATAAAAGGCAAAATGCTTCAAAACCTTTGTAAAAGCCTTTAGGGTCTTCGCTATAGAAATCATATACGGTTCCCATAAACGAAGACCTAATATAGTTAGTTTAACTAACTTTTGTCTTAATGATTGAGCTCTCGTCAAAGTTGTAAACCTTACAGGTCTGTTTTATTTGTTGAATCCCATGAACGGGGCAATTTAAATGAATAAACGCCAATGACGTTTGCTTCGAAGGCACATTGTAAACTCCTTTCCCAGGATTATTCAGGCCTACAGGGCAGCTACATCCTCTGATTATGGCCTCAGTAGATCCGGGAAGTATCATTTTTGCTTTTGGATGAAGGGAAGTCGACATCAATCTGTGTAATAAAAAAGATAACATTTTTGAATTTTTTATCATGTGACTTATAAGTGACTAGGTCTTTGTGTATTTGAATCATTTTGTCTCTTGTTACCGACTGGAGAGCATTGAGTGCGTCTTCGACGAAGCCGTCTTCGGAAAGAAAACCCTTCTCGCACTGCAGGACAAATCTTTTTGTCTTCACCATGATTGTTAAAAAAAGTAGTTGAAGCCATGAGTGATCATTTTGATCAACAGTGTCACAATAGTCCAGAAAACTGACTTTACAAGCTTAAGATCTGGATTTCATGAAATATTAACGTTTGCAAGAAGTTTAATTAAGTTGATAGGTACTTTTACTAAAAAGCTGTTACTGGTTAAGGGTTTTCTCTAAACGGTATTTGATCAAATTATTAATGATTTCATCAAATTCTTTTTTAGTTTCTTCTATTGCGATTTGTGCCATCTCGTAAAATTCAGGAGGGCAAGCTCCTCTCTCTACTGAAGTGTTTTGGGCTTGTTGCCAAATTGCCCAGGTCTTGCGAGCAATCCTGTCTCTAATTTGATAATTCATAATCAGCAGTAAGGCCAACTTAATTCAATTTCCACTTTCCAGTCGTCTGGAGATGTTTTTTTAGCATAATCAGAGAAACATGCCATCATACCTGGAACAGTTAATCCGCAATGCTTTGCTGCGGCCGGGACATTACTCTTTCCATGAAACAAGGCCTCTAAGGATTCCTGTAATTCTTCTACCATTTAGATCGATCGGCCCAATAAGCTGCTGACATCTTACCTTTTCTGATGTTCTTTGCATGCCGAGCTTTAAAACTGGCACGTTTCTTCTTCATTGTAGCCGACTCCCCTGCTTTAGGCTTGCCCGCGGTCTTAGCACCTTGTTCTCCAAAACGAATCGTTTTGACTTTGCTGCCTTCTTTTGCAACCACAACATGTGATTTTTTAGGATGACTTGGAGTCCTTTTAGGTTTATTAAAGCCTGAAACACCCGCTCTTTTAAGTCTAGGATCTTTCTTTTCAGCCATGATTACTATTTTCTTTTTTTAGCCGTTTTCGCTGAACGCTTGAAGGCAGACGCAGTTGGTGCGCCTTTAGATCCTGGTTTTCTCATCTTTTCTACTTTGCTACCAGACTTTTTCTGCCTTTCAATGCGTGCTTTTTTCTTTCTGATGTTACTATAAAGACCGGGTTTCTCAGCCATTTATTTAATGAAGCTACACTAGGTTTCCTGATAAAGCATACGGCGCAGGCTCTTGATATTTTCACTACTAGTAAGATCTGAATTAATGATATTTAGATTGTCTTTGTCAGGTCGAATATGAATCATATTGCAGTAGTCTTTATTTAAAACGATTAGGTTGTCAGAGTTTTTATGAGACAAATAGAATAAAATTTTGCCATATTCGTCTCGTTTAATTACTCTGACATCCTGAGGAATGATTTGTTCATCTCCCAAGAAATCAAGCAAACTGTTCAAGATTTCAGTTGTCTTCAAAGAAGGGTTGCCATTATTGTCGTAATAGAAGCCAGAGAAAACCATGATGCTCAATGGATGTCTAGTCTTAACGTCTAAGTCAACCTGCATGACTGGACTACCATGAACGCCTATAGTTATATATTCAACCTCGCCTGAATGGTCAAAGGTAGAGTTAGCCCTTACGCTATAAGGCTGATCAACCTTTCTGCAATTATTAGTGCCAGCAATGTATCGCTTTAGTTCGTCTACTCCATATTGAGAGTAGCGTCTGTTTGAACGCATGAGGTTTGCCTCTTGTGATTAATACCATATTATCCTATCACATGGAATCAGAATCCAATGGTTCGAAATGCTGATAAAATAGCTCTGGAGCCCTTAATCTGTGTTTGGGCACAAAGTAGGCAGAGCGACCGCCAACAGGGTCATTGATATATTCATCCTTGAATGCTTCGTGCCCATATATCCATCCTTCAAGGTTGATGTGCTTATCTTCTATTGTTACTAACCAGAAATTTTTAGATTTTATATCATCTTTTTGAACAATTAGATTGTGCCAACTTCTTCTACGTGTTTTTACATCAATATTGAAGGGCAAATCGCAAGAGCCTTTCTTCGGGGACAGTTCTGTAAACAGAAAATTTTTCAAGCCTAAATATTTAGCGACGGCCATTTCTCCTGCACATCCTAATTTATGGTGCATCAATGCTATATCTCCTCTTTCAGCCCCTCCGTTTCGGCCCTTAATATTTCGCTCAAGATTATAATTCTGACGCCTTTCTGCCTCATCTAAAACAGCACGTCGTTCAGTCTCGGAAAATATGACTTCCAAAAGAAAAGCAAGAGCTTTACTTAGTATACTTGGCTTCTAAGAATCTATCAGCCCGTTCTCAATCATATCTTCTTGGGTCACCTCGTATGTTAGAAATCTATGTCCACATTTAGGGCAAACTCTCATTCTCCTGATTGTTGAGCCTACAGATTCTGATCCTCTAAGGTTAGTAACGTTCTTGCATTTCGGACATTTCATAAAAAAAAAATTAATTATATCCTGAGTCTATCATGCATTGTGCCCAACGTCCCATTAACACTAACTCCTGAAAAGTGGCATCATTCTTAAGAAGATTAGCTCTAAGACTAAGAACCATTACATTATCATCGATATATGATTTTGAACTATCGATTCTATCAATCGACGCACCAAAGCAAGAGTTAGGGTACGCACTGTAAATCAACTCCTGCCCAAAAACAGGACATTTCTTTGGGGTGTATGGCATTGTTGTAAGATCAAACCGGTATCTTGGATTGTCTGCCTTTTTTTGTTGCTGATACTTCTTTCGCTTCTTCTGGCTACTCCACCAACGGTCTTTACTTGTCATTCTACTAAAAGACTTTTCTGCTTCATTGCGACAGACCTTGCACCATGAATGGTATCCATTTTTTGTTCTTACGTCTTGATGAAAGTACTCTGCAGTAGTTGGCAACTCTTTATTGCAACAAGTACACTGCTTAAAAGGTATTTGCTCCACTTTACCAGACAAGCTAATAAAGTTTATCGAGATTATGTTTATGCGAGTAGGGGGACTTGAACCCCCACAGCACTTACGTGCCGACAGATTTTAAGTCTGGAGCGTCTACCGATTCCGCCATACTCGCAAGGTGCTCCCTGAGAGGATCGAACTCTCCTTAGGCGAATTATGAGTTCGCTGCATTCACCAGATTGCTAAGGGAGCGAACAGGCATGGAGGGACTCGAACCCCCACTCGACCGCTTAGAAGGCGGTTGCATTCTCCATTATGCTACATGCCCCCGTTCAAGTAAAAATATAACGCAGAATGATCAAAAGTGCAACAACCATTCCAAAAGGCCAGCCTGTTAAAGATGAAACAATAAGAGCAGCAGTGCTGACGAGTCCGGCAAAGCCAACACTAGTCATCAATATATAAGTCCAGTATCTTTTAGGGCTAGTCGCCCTGAGTAGTCTTAAAGCTTTGAGGCTTTCAAAGCCTGGAAGATCTGCCAGCACCTTTTTGGTTTTTTCAAGATCTTGAGTTTTGCGTTGCATAATCTGAAATAAATAGAAGTTGTTGGTAGGATCACTTGGCTTTTCTTATTTTTTCCTTTGTCTTTTTCTTTTCTTCTACCTTTTGCATGGTTGCCTTGACAGCCTCTGCTCTGCCTGGACTCTCAAGATTTAATCGTTTGAGAGTTTTTTCCCAAAAAAGCCTATCCAAGAATCCAGTCGCAAGTGAGCTCAGGGTAGGTCATGCTAGCAGGTACTTTGCTGTACCACCACTTCTGTGCTTCTCTGTGAAGCCTTTGGTCGTAAAAAGTCAAAACCTGCTCCCAGGAATAATCCTGCATGTCTGTACACTTGGCATAGTAGCTCGGACATTTGGATGCGGCAATATCGGCTATCAACCGTTTTCCTATGCGGTTCCAACTAGGCTGCTTCCCACGCCACTGCAAAGAGCATGAGGGCCAAGGCAAATCTTCCCTGTCGTAAAGCCTGCAGCAAGCTCCAATTATTTGATAACTAAAATATCCACCTTGTGACTTTATGCGTCTCCCAGGCCGCAATGGGTGCATTAATTGGTGAACTCCTTGATGCTGATTACCTTGCCTTCCGTCAAAACTGAAACGTTTTCGACTAACTCCTCAAACTCTTTGACATATTCGATCAAGTCAATAATATTAGGGAAAGCCATCTCGACTATGCATTGTTCCTCCCCCCAAGCAAAAAACTCTGCGGCTTCTTTCTTAAATTCAAATCTTGCAACTTCCATAATTTAAGATGTTGTTAGTTTAGTTTACTGTGACCTTTGGGCTGAGGCTTGTACTTTTTCAGGTGTCTGAGTGTCTGAATTAGTTTTCCCTTCCTTTTCTTTGTCTTCAGACTGGTTTTCCTCCTTTCCAGGTGTGGATTCACTCCGCAATTCAGTCATCTTCTGCTCCTCTTTCAAAGAAACCTCCATCTCTTGTTTCCTGTCGTCTTCTGTTCTCTTTATTTCTTCGTCAACTTTCAAGTCAGGGTCGAGGGCTCCACCTCTCTGCAGTTCGTCTAATACTGTTCTTTTCGAGATCAATCCTTGACTGAACAGATTAACCATTTGAGCTATCTCGGATGCTCCAAGAGGTCTGTTGATAAGACTGTCATTTATCGAAATGCCAGATTCTGGGGTAAGAGAAGACAGTTCTCCACTATAAGCCGCCCATAATTTCATCACAGTATCAAAAGCAGACGTTTTATTTCTGACTAACGCTGTTACTTGCGAAGCTATTTGACTGGCCCTTAAGGATGCTTCAGTCGCAGTTTTAATATTTGCTCCATATAAAAAGTTAAGACCGCTCCTGTCCATTAGCTCTTCAACATGCTTGATTTCGTCTTGATGACGCTCAAGACTTTTGCCGGAAGGTTCCGCAAACTCAAACTTGCCTCCTTCTGAATCTAAATCAACCGCTGTGTTAGGCCCTAGGACGAGAGGGACAGGTTGGCCATCAGGGCCTGTTTTTGCTCCCGTCCTGACGGGTACTGGCATCGCACATTTATGAAGCAGTTCTTGCAAATCAGAGCGCATCTGAAAATGCTGGATAGACAACTCAGCCAGCCCAAGTAATGGCTGTTCGCTTTGGGCGAAACGAGACGCGGCGGCTCCATACCAAACTAATGGCACAATTGGTAGGGAGGTGACAGCTTCTTCGATCTTCTCTTGCGTCCATCCCCCGTCAACCTTTCGCAATGCATAAGTTTCAACGCGACCGGGTCTAAGGACATGATATACAGGTTCAATATCAACGCCAAAGCCACTAGAGGAAGGTACTTGCCTGATCTGCCGAATAGTCGCATGGACAATTTTCTCTTTGCCATTTTCATGAGTGACTGACCAGTTGATTACGTCTGTTCGATCAATCATCATTAGATATGGGCGTACTCCACTTTCCAGTTCATCAAGAAAATTATTTGATTGAATAGATTTAGTCATGTCAACCATGACAAAGACCCCACCATCTCTCAATACTCTTTCGTCGCATCGACCCCAAAAGCTTTGAATGCTCTCGCCATGCAAATCAACATTCTTTTCGGCTAGTTCTAAAGAAGGAGGCGAATCTATTAACTGAAACCTATTCAACAAGCCAGCGTAAGCTCTAATGCTGTCGCGGTAAATCGGAGCATATGTTGATCGATGGAGTCGTTCATTATATGCAACGCCCGGCTCTGCGGGCTCTTTATGCAAATACTTACCTTTGACAGTCTTACCATCAGGGCTTGATCCTGAGTAAGTACCATCTAGCATATACCAGCAATCAGAAGCAATTTCTAAAGCTGGCAATTGCCTGACCAGTTCCGGCCTGTGATAAGAAGCCAGGGCTGGATCATTAATGGGGTGAGGGACTCCGTGCATTTACTGTCTCAGTAGTGGGCCTTCTCGGCAAAAAAGATTGATCGCATCTCGCGACTCTGATTAGTCTGCCTAGCCTTTGCTTTCTACCGCACCTAAGTCATTCATGTAACGCCCTGTAAGAGAGTACGGGCGCATAGGTTTTTCACTTAATTGTGCAAACCTTAATTGACCTATTAGCATACCAGGCTTTAAAATAACAGTATGTCTCATCGTAACATTCTTCAGTTCTAACGTAACTTGACCGTGGAATCCCGGATCAAGAAAACCTGCGAATAGATGTTGAATGCCCTCCCTAGCTCTACTGCTTTTTAACTGAAATTGAGCTTCAATGTCGTTTGGTAGTCGAACATACTCGAGAGTATGTGCTAAGACAAAGTGCCCAGGATAAAGCTCAAACTCTTCATCTTTCTCTAAATGGCAGTCTGTCCACCTTTTTGGGTCAGGGCCGCAAATGCGACCCTCTCGCTTAAACATGTTCCCCAGCCTGACATCGTAACTAGCGGGGCAAATCTGCTCGCTTTCGAAAGGCTCTACCATGCCCAGATTGCGTGACAAGTCTCTAATTTGAAAGTCGACTAAGGATGACATGATTAAATTTGCTGTCCGATTTGGTCCTGATCTTTGTCTGCGCTAGACAAACATTTGTCGCTGTCGCATCCAGAAGCTCCTTTCAACTCAAAAGTCGCATCGTCGTACCTTCCAAGTACTGAGAGGAAATCCGAGTCTTTAGCTTGATGGATTGCTGTAGCCGCTTCTCTGTAAGCAACTACCTGCTTATTCATTTTCGTGTAAGTTTCTTTGTCAATTGGTTCGAACGGCAGTCGAGGGAAAGTTGCGTTGGCATCAAATCGAGCTAGCAATGCTGCCGAAATGTAGCCAGTGTCTTTTTCGATTGACGAATGAATCAACCCAGACAAAGTTTCAATTTCCTCCTCTCTGTATTCAAGAGTAGCGGAGGTATTATGCTCAGTGTAATTTCTTTGAACCATCATATAAAGGCCCCACTGAGATTTGACTGGTAACTTGTTCAAATCATATTTGTCGCAACCTGGAAGATTGGCCCAGGACACTTCTGTAGGAATTTCTACAAGAACCTCTTGTACTCGAGGATCGGTTATATCATCTAGCAGAACCCCATTCTCGTCTTTGGCTGACTGAGCAGGAATTACTGAGTACCCCCATTCGCTCAATGCCTGTACTAATGGATCGTCAACTCCAAAAGTGATCCGACGAATGAAGCGCTGAGCCTTGGGAGGGTGCCAGCCAGGTGCAGCGCCAGTCAGAAGGCTTTTTGTTCCAGCAGGCTGAACAGTGGTCATTCGGTTAGGAACCTTTAGACCATGGTCTTCACAGTACTCAGTCAGAGTCTCCCTAACTATGTTCTTCCAATGACTTAAATACCATTTTTCTGTTCTCATGAATCGTCTACCAATAGACGTACCAGGACGACCCCCCATCATCCATTCAAGCCAGTCGCTCCCAAACGCATGTACGAAGAAATCAAACAAACCAGTAAACGAAACGCCTACGATAGGATCTACCTCACGGCTATATCTATAGCGCTCGTCCTTGAATTCGTGATGCAATAAAGCACCTACCTGCAAAGCCCCTGCTCTAAAAGCAGCTTCTTGAGCTCGCATGTCCTCAGGATTAATTGTATTCAGATGAATCTCAGCAAGGTTGCAATGGAAATCAGCCCCTATGATTTCGCCGCATGGATTTAGGCCGTAGCGACTAATCCTATGTCGAGCTTCCTTCTCTGTTATCCTTTTGCCTTTTTTATCGCTGATAAAAATTAACTCAACAATAGCAAGCTCTTTGTTAACGTTATAGATTTGCAAGAATTTTTTTCTTTCTGCGTCAGTTTCAAGAAGATCTATATTGGCTCTAAACAAAGCCTCTGGGACGTATTGAATGGCGCCTTCTCCGCTATAGAACTGCTTAGTCACAGATGCAGTCACTTCCTCCAAGCTCGGCTTATAGTGGTAGCAAGAGGTGTGATTGGCCATTCGGAGAGCTTCTTTTGTGGAATCTACTTTCCAATTACCATCTGCGTCCTGAGTGTATAAACCAGCTTTTGAATTAATAGCTTCGTCGTCATCGCAGCCGAATTGACGCATCCCTGCGCTTCTACGAATGTTGCCAGCGACTACACATGCTGCTGCCTCATCAATGACAAGAGAACATTCAAGGGCTGTAAGCTTGCGACCAATAGCATTGTTCAAAATATTAGCAACTTTGACGAACATATCGGCCAATTTGACTGGATTAGATACGCCTCCAAAGCCTTTCAACGGCTCGCCTGCAGGACGGACGTTACCCAAGTCAACGACTACAGTTGCTTCTTCAGAGTCTCCATCTGTCGCCAGCGAAATCAGATTGCTATAAGCCTTGACCCAGCCTTGCCGGCTGTCTCCGACTGAAAGCACAAATTCTCCGTCTGCTGAATCTTCAGGGTGAATCAATACAGTCTCATCACTTCTTTCTGACGCTGGCAAATATCCAATGTCTGTAGTGAGGATAATGTTGATTTTCCTAGAAACCTCTGGAAGGTTCTCGATAAATTTCTCTTCAAGCATCGCTCCAGTTCCTGAACCCATCATGGCAAGTTCCATGATTAATTCAAAAGCTTCAACGTCAACGACCCTAGTGCTAGTGCAGTTGTACCAACCACTAAAGTTGTCTTGCTGTTCGGCCCATTCAGTACCAGCGACCCAAAAAGATCTGCCTGAAGGGAAACAATGCTGCCCAAGGGCCTGCTCTAGAACAAAAGAATATTGCTCATCAGTAAAGCTCCCAGTCTTCGCAATTGCTTTGACACATCGAGTCATCGCCTCGACGAAGTTTTCTCTGGTGCCATCAGTTTTTCTTCTGCTATAAGTGCGGTAAAAGACAGCTTCTGCGCTAGGCGCTGTGTTTTTGAATTCAGCCATTCCGTCCGGTATTCGTAAGATCAGTCTACCGGCAATGGCATCATATTATCTAAACGTCGTACACCTTACAGCCTGGATTTCTCGGATCCCTCATGCAAATCTTGTCCCAGCTATCTTTATCCTTTTCTTTCTGATTGACTAACAATCTTTTGACCAAAGCTGTTACAAACTTAAGGTTCGTCATCTTGATTTGCCGTTTGAATACGTTTATGTAAGGAGGAAAGACCAGGAACTAGGTGATAAGAGGCCGATAGGTCATCTTTCTCTGCAATTCCTAGTAAGTTTGCCATTAAAAAAAGTTCCTTATGTCCGTTGGACTCTTTCAATAGAAAAACTTTAACTTCAGTCCAGTCTTTAGGCTGGTCGTTATGAAACGACCAAAGGAAGAAAGCTGCGGAGGCTAAATCGTTTTCTTCTAAACGTAGCCAAGTTTCGTAGATAATATTTGTTGGAAGAACGTAAGCATTCATCTCCGCCCCTGGCCTCTGTATGGCTTTTTAGGCGAGCTTCTGTTAGTCCTACCTTGAGGTTTTGCGTGACGGACAAGTCTCCCTGATCCAATACGGGTTCTTTTTGGGGCACTTGGAGTGAATTCAACCTTGTTAGCAGAGAACATTGGAGTTACTTGTCAATTGAGGTGAACTTAAACGGAGGAACCTGAAGCCCGTCAGCTTCAATCCCTTTCTTTAGCTTACGATAAATTAGATACGAACGAATCAAAAGGTATGTATTAGCACAAAGAACAAACAAGCGCAGGACTAAAATTGACAAGCCTATTTCGATTTCCTCTTGAAAGAAAATGTATGAAAGTATCAAAAAAGACAGCCATTCTATACTTGACATGAAAAATTTAAGATCCGAGGTAGGATGCCTTAAGCGTTCAAAGCAGATTGGCTAAACATGACATCTTCTATATGCATCACTACAGATAATGATGAACTAATTGAAATAGTTGGCACAGTTATCGGACGAAGTTTTTGCATATAGATAGGCTCTGCTACTGCTAAAATTGCCATCAATGATTCTTTGGTAAACCCAATAGTATAATGAGACTCAAGTTCTAGGATGCGGTTCCATAGCCATATCATGTCAGGGACTATTAAAAACTCCATCATAGGCCTAAGTAGCTGCCTTAAATCATTATGGTGAATGTAAAGCCTGAGCAATTTCTTTTCCGCTTCCTGCCTGGTCCATCCTTTTTCAGGTTTATGCCATACACTGCTTTTGCTTTGTAACTTTGTCCCAGATAAAAAGTTTTTAAGTATTTGTGCTGCCACATTCTGGCGATTTTGCGCCAAGGCAATTGCACACTTGTCGAAATAATGAGTTCTTAGCGCCGCACTACTTATCTGAGATATCAAAGCCTTTATTTTTTTCTCCACATCTTGCAATTTTGATTGGTCTGAAAAATCTAAAGATCCGAGCCATTGATCTAGAATCCAGTCGATCCATGGAGATGCATTAGAAATAACATTGTGCATATCTAGCCCTAGCTTTATTGCTTCATCAGGATCTTTGCAACCCTGAAGAACAGCTATTTTTACATCCAAATCACCACGCAGTGCTTTTTTTTGAATAGATTGCAAGAATAAGCCGACAGCTTTGACCCCTCCAGCATCTGCATCCATACAAAGGATAAATTTGTTAGATTTCCTGCTAAGCCTTTCAATTACTTGATCAGAAGGAGACGCTGTTCCTTGTATTGCTACACAATTTGCAAAACCAGCCTGACGCATAGAAATAACATCAAAATGTCCTTCTACAAAAATACAATAGTCCAACTCTCGGATACTTTCAGTCGCGTTGAACTCATTAAAGACAAGATCTGATTTAGTAAATATTTCATTGTTAGCCGTGTTTTTGTATTTTGGTTTTTCTTCACCAATAGAGCGGGCAGTAAACCCAACAATATCGCCATGGCGGTTTTGAATCGGTATCGTAATCCTGTTCTGATTACGATCGAAGCCTAACCCGAACAAACGAGAAGTCTCAGGCAATATCTTACGGTTTTTTATAAAATCAATCGCAACAGCAGACCCTTTTAGACTAGATCTATATAAGGATTGTTGTCGCGTTGTCTGAGAAAGAGCGTTCGCAATTAACTTTTTCCTTTCAGCAGCTTTTTCGGGATCTTCTTCCTTAAAATTAAGGTACAAATTGTTCTGTCCGGCTATTTTTTCACAAGCGTCTCTGAAGCTAAGGCCATATTTTTTCATAAAAAATTTAATTACATCTCCTCCTTCCCGGCATACATGACAAAAGAGAAATCCTTTGTCATCAGAAATCGTCAATGACGGGTTAGTGTCTGAATGCCAGCAGCATTGAGTAACAAATTCTCTGCCAACTCTTTTTAGCCGAATACCTTGATTCTCTAAGACAGAAGATATTTTTAGCTCCTTAATAGCCTCAAGGCTTTCATCTGAAATTGCCAAGGCTAAAAAAGATCGCTCTCATAGGCTAATTCAAATAACCTTTGTAGGCAACCATGAGGAGGCTTCGACGAGGCCCCTTCATAATATTTTAAGATAGCCGATCGATCCTCCTCCCTTAAGCGGTCCCAGGACTGCTCGGTTATCTCCTTAAAGGTTAGATAAAAATCAATTTCATCTGGTTCCAGTTCTTCGCTTGATTTGGCTTGATCTGTCAGTTCTAAGGGAGGTCCAGAACAAACGCTTTTTATTTCCTGCCAATCTTGCTGGTCTATCTCTAAAGCTATTGCTATCTCAGTGTCAGTAAATCCTTTATAAATAAGACGCCTTCCCTTTATCCAGGTTTCGCGCATTCTATGAGTTAGTTTCATTGAATAAGTGCGATCTCTTATATAATGAAGCAATTCACCTCTTATTGTAGGAACGGCAAGACTGCTAAATTTATACCCCGACGAAGCATCGTATCTATATGCGGCCTTGCACAAACCTTCCAAAGCTGCACCTTCTAAAGTATCATAGTCAATTTCTGTAGTTCTTTGCAATCGCCAAGCTTCTCTCCTGGCTAGATTTATATTATCTGAAGCTAGCCGCTGCTGTACTTCATTAAGCCTAAATGACTTAGCTTTTCTTGCCATTTCTACTAAAGCTTTACCTAAAGT